>Ga0307378_10006697_pt1 | contig 15696 bp, 21 predicted proteins | sample UN1MG_FD_202238 | JGI IMG/M metagenome (GOLD analysis project Ga0307378, IMG submission 202238) | Soil microbial communities from Risofladan, Vaasa, Finland - UN-1 | ecosystem: Environmental > Terrestrial > Soil > Coastal area > Acid sulfate soil | place: Finland: Risofladan, Vaasa | collected... | reverse complement strand
GGAGATTATAGTGTAGTTAGATCTGAATCGGAATCAATGTTTGGATCAGATTTGGAGAATCAAGAAGTTGTAGTTTCAAAAAGAACAAAAGACGGAGAAATAGAAGTTTTAAGTAGAAATGAGGTAGAGGATAAAGAATATTTTATCGATGAAGTAGATGGTAGAATTGTAAACTCATTTAAGGATGTTGTTGGTCAATTATTGTTTATAATTGAGTAAATATTGATAAAAATTGATGGAGGTAATGATGAGCAATACAAAAAAAGCTTTAAAGGATTACTCTGGAAGTGATGGAAGTGGTTTTAATTTTATGGAAAAAGAAAAAACAGATCGTTTTCAGAAAATAGCAAGGGATAAAAAAGAAAAAATATGGAAAAAGGCAAGAGCGCCTAAATTTTCTCATAAAGAGGAATATCTTTTAAAGCAAGAAATTAATAAATTAGCGATTTCAGATGATCCGCAGATTAAAACTTTATTTAATTTGCTGCAGAGAACTAAAGCTGTTGAGAAAGAGAGAGCTAATGATAGAGGAGTGCGTGCTTTAAGAATAATGTTGGAGAGGAAATGGAATAAAAATAGAACAGCAGAATTAGAAGGCAAAGAATTATCCGATGTTAGGGATTATTTTTCTAGAATGTTTCCTGGAAGTTATGTAAAAGAATTGCTGACAATTGATCCAATGCATAAATCTCCAGAAGAAGATTATGGGCAAGTGGATTCTGTTCCTGATCCTATGCATACAAGAATTTATACTAAAATTGCTGCATATCCTGATGGAAAACGTGAGGCTGTGGAAATTCCAGAGGGTTCACTAATTAAGATATGTGATGATATGGAATTAACTTCTGGTGATTTTGAAAATCCAGTGGTTTTTGAGACCGATGCAATTCCAGGAGTTTTGGTTACTGAAAGAACAGTGTTGGATAGGGCTTCTGAAAAAGTATTAAAACCTGCAGAAGTTGCAAAGAAGATAGCCGAGTTATTGATTAAATATCCTCGTGCTAAACATCAAATTGATGTAGTTGCTTCTGAAGAAAGCGGTTTTAGTGTTGAATTAGTAAGACGTGCTCAAAAATTTGGATTGAATAATGATACAAAACTATTTTTGGCTGAATGGGATAATTTTAAACAGGTTGAAAAAGAAGCTAGTGAATACACAGATTTTGTATCTAAATATATGAAAGATAATCCAGGTTCTTCTATGTCCGATGCTGCTGTCGCATGGAAAAAAGATGATAAAGGAGAGGAGGAAGAGGTAGAAGAGGAAGAGGAAAAAGAAGATGTTGAAAAAGAAGCTAGTGCATATACGGATTTTGTATCTAAATATATGAAAGATAATCCAGGTTCTTCTATGTCCGATGCTGCTGGCGCATGGAAAAAAGATGATAAAGGATCGGATGAGAAAGTTGACGAAGAGGTAGAAGAGGAAGAGGAAGACAAGTAGATTAAAAAACAAAGGATTTAATGTAGAGAAAAAAGGAGGTAGTTATGCCAGGATTTGATGAAACAGGGCCTTTTGGCAGAGGGCCTGGAACTGGTATGGGAAAGGGAAAGTGTTTAACTTGTCCACAATGCGGTTTTGAAATTAGACCTCGAATAGAAGACACTCAAGAAATGGAAGATACTACTGGTGGAATGGAGGACACTAATGGATGGCATGGAATAAGACCACAATTTTTATCACCTAGAAGAAGTGATGAGGATGAAGAAATAGAGAATAAAGAAACAGAAAAAGAAGCACAGGATACTACTTTTCCAGTTATATTGAAACATAACAGGGTAAGAGTTCCTGAATTAAAAGGAAGAGAAATTGGTACTGTTGAAAAAGTATATCTAGATGGAAGCCTTGATATTTTATTTCCTTCAGATGGTGGAGAAAAAACTGTGTTTATAGATGTTAAAGGAAAAAACTCAGTTCAGAAGGTTGGTTTAAATGTTGGGGATAGATTAAGCGGAGGTTTTAAAATTAAAACTCTTCATGCTAATAAAGATATAGGAATATTTGCAGCTACCATTCAATACAAAGATGGAACAGAAGAATCTGTAGTATTAGAAAATGTTGAACAAATTTAATTAACTTAAAAGGAGGAGAAAAAATGTTTATTAGAATTAAAAATCTTGTGAATGGTAGAATAGCAATAGAGGCTTTGAGGATTTCTTTAGAAAAAGCAGAAACTAAGGACGTTCAATTGTTTGGGAATAAACTGACTTTAACCAAGGTTGACGACAGTGCTGAACTTGCAACATTGGTATTGGCGGGGAAAATATCTTTAGAGATATTGGATGAAGTAGTTCATGGGTACAATAGCGGATGGACAGCGATTAATCAGGCAGAGACTGTAATATTTACTCATAATTTGAATGTTGATCCTTCAAGAATGCTTGTCGATGTTTTGATTAGGAATGCCGATGGGGATGTTAGTCAACTAGGCGTTGGATTGGATACTGATAATGCGGGAGTGGAGGAAGGATATGCCGTTGTTAGGATAACTTCGACAACTTTACAAGTTTATAGAGGTGCCGATGATGGGAGTGGTACAGCAGACGTTATAGTAAGAATAAGTGTAACCGGCGCATAAGAAGAAAATATATAAAATATAAGGGGAGTTAATTCTCCCCTTATTTTATCAGAGAAATAAGATAATGATTTATGTTGATAAATTTGGCGGCGGTAATTCTAATGATTATTGGTTAGAATCTTTTAGAAAAATTATTCCCAGTATAATTTCTATAGATATTAGAAAGCATTCGGCCCAATATATTTTAGAAAGAATATTAGAAATAAAACCAAAACATATTCATTTTGGTGGAAGTGTGAAGATGGAAAGAATTTTCCCATTAGTATATATTAAAGAATTGAAAGATAAATTAAAGAATGTTAAAATCACTTTTTTTTATGGTGATGCTTATTATTTTTCTTACCAACGAAATATAATTCCTTATATTGATAAATTAATTATTACTCATAAACCTTATGATATTGTATCAAACAAAGTGAAATTTTCTCCATGTCCTACAATATTAAACCCATTAAAAATAAATAGAAAAAAGTTATATGAAGTTTCTTTTATTGGAAATAATTATTCAAAAAACAGATTAGAAGATTTGAATAAAATTTCAGAAATATGTGATTTGACGGTTTTTGGTAAAAACTGGGAAACTACTAAATTGAAAAATGAAAAAAGTGTTAGTTTTGAACAATTTCCAGAAGTAGTATCGCAATCAAAATTTTGTTTGGGATCAACTTTATTTAATCCTTGTTTGTGGAGCGGGTCAAATTCTTGTGCAAAAGAGATAAAAATTGTTGAAGATAGATTATGTCATGATATGCATTGTGTGGATTATAAAGAGATGTATGGTTATTTTTCTAACAGAGTTATGAATTTATGTGCATGTAGGGGTAGTGTTTTATTGTTACAAACCAAAGGATTGGATAAAATTTTTATTGATAGGAATAATATATTGTTTTTTAAAAATTTAGAACATTTCAAAAATTTGATAAACGAGTATAAAAGCAGAGATAATGAATTGAAGAAAATAGGTGAAAGCGCATATAACTTATCTAGAGATTATACTTTTGATAAATTAGTGGAGTTGATATTGTTATGAAAAAGGTTTTTATTGATTGTGGCGGACATATTGGGGAATCAATTAGGTTGTTTAAAAGGTCTAAGGAATATGATTCAAGTTATGAGATTTATAGTTTTGAACCTGTTTCTTATTTATCAAAATATTATCGACATTGGAAAGATATTATTTTTTCTAATAAAGTAGTTTGGATTTATGATGGTGAGATAGATTTTTATCTTGCTGAGAAATCAGATGGAAATACTTTATTTAAAGGAAAATATACTGGAAATATAGATAAAAATCATCCAATTAAAGTCAAATGCCTTGATTTTAGTCAATGGGTTTTAAAAACATTTGATAAAGATGATTATATAATTTTGAAAATGGATATCGAAGGAGGTGAATATCAGGTTTTAACAAAAATGATTTTAGATGGTTCGATTGATTTTATTGATAAAATTTATATTGAATGGCATTCGGCTTTTAATAATTTTCCTGATAGGGGATTGCATGAAATGCTTTTAAAAGAGCTTAAAAAACATACAAAAATGCATAAAGAAATGAAACAGATAATGCATGGGCAATGGAAACAATTAAAAAGATTAATGAAGAAAACTTTAGCAGAAGCGTTATGTGCCAAAAGGAAATACGATGGAAAATAAAAAATATGTTCCGTATCAAAAAATTCCAGGAGTGAATGGTCCGAAAGACCCTAATTTGAAATTAAACGCAATTAAACTTCCTATAGATATGACTGGAATGTCGTTTTTAGATGTCGGATGTGCAGAGGGTTTTTTCTGTACAGAGGCAATACGAAGAGGAGCAAGGGAAGTTATAGGAGTGGATACTAATTCAGAAATGATTAAAGTGGCGAAAAGAATTTCTAAAAAAGAAGAGTACATGGCAAATTTTATTGTCAAAGATTTGTTTGATATTGAAAATCAATTTGATATCGTATTATTTCTTGCAGTTCTTCATCATCAAAAAGATCCTATAGGAGCACTGAAGAAGCTTTTTAATCTTACAAAAAGTTTAATGATTGCAGAAGTTATTTTTCATAAAACTACACATTACAGGAAAAATAAATTTTTTTCTACAAAACAATGGTTTCTTGATACAATGCAGGAAATTGGTTGGAATTTTGTACAGGAAGTCGGAGAAAATTTTTGGAGATCTGAAAAAAGATTAATATTCCATTGTAAAAAGATATGAATAAATTTATTGTAATTAATGGTTTTGGCGCAACTGGAAAAACTACTGCAGGTAAGAATTTACAAAAAATGTTACATTTATCAAAGTGTAGTATTGATGATGGTCCTTCTTTTGGAAAAAATTTAAGATGTTTTAATACTAAAGAGGAACAAGTACTTACTTTTCTTTCTGATTATGATAAAAAGGTAGAACATCATATAATGATTTATTTGGAATCGGTTAAGAAGAGATTAGTTCAAAATATTGTTATACTTCCACAGATGATTCCTCAAGTTTGGGCGGTTAATTTAATTCGAAGAGAAATACCATCTGCATTTTTTGTATTTTTTAATTGTGATAAAGGAATTCTTCTAAAAAGAAGAACATATAAAATATCCAACAAAACTTGGTTTGAGAAACCAGCGGCAATAGAATTTGAGAAATTGTTTAATGCTAATAAATCTGAACTTTATGCTGATTTAATTATTGATTCTAATAAAAAACCAAAAGAAATTGTTAAAATAATAATGAAGGAGTTAGAGAAATGATAAAAATTGGAGCAATAGTTGCAGTTAATTGTGATGAAGATAATATAGAATATTGTTTGAAAGGTATATACGATTTTTGTGATAAGATAGTGGTCGTTTATTCTGATACAAATTGGACGAATGAAAAAAAGGAAGATGGAACCATTGAAATTATAGATAAATTTCCAGATCCAATGAATAAACTAAAAGTAATAAAAGGATCTTTTGCAACACAACCTGGACAGCGAACAGTAGGTTTAGAATATTTAAGAGAAGAGAATTATGATTACGTTTTTGTTGTAGATTCAGATGAAATTTATAATCCATGTAATTTATTAGAGGCAAAATCTTTTATAGAGCAGCATAAAAATGTAAAACAGTTTAGAGTAAATTGGTGTCAGATGTGGAAAACATTAGATTATATAATAACACCCATTGGTAAACTTTTTGTAATTTATAAAATTGATGACGAATTTTGTTTTACAGGTCCTTCAAGGAATACATCAATACACAAAAAAGAAAACTTTGAATTTTTGCCCAATGTTGATTGTTTTCATCTTACTTGTGCATGTTCGGATGAGCATTTGAAAGAAAAAATGAAAACTAGAACTTACAGAAATATTATAAAAAAGGGATGGTTTGAAAATGTGTGGTTGAAATGGACATTTGAGATGAGGGATTTGCATCCTACTTCTCCAAAAGTTTATGAAAAGGCTATTTTATTTGATAAAACAAGATTACCTTGTTTTATGAAGAATCATAAATTTTATGGATTAAAAAAATGATTTATATCATAACACATCCAAAAAGTATAGTGTTATTTCCAATAGGTCAGGTTTTTTATAATTCATTGAAAGATAATGGATACTTTGTAGAACATTTACAATTAAGAGAAATAAACGATCGTTTATACAAGGAAGGGGATTTTGTAATTATAATTGGTCCGGGGAGATTTTCAAATTTTAATGTTGAACAAAAGCAAAAAAATGTAAAATATACAGCATGGCAAAGTGAACAACTTCCTACAAAATGTGATGAACTTGAAAAATCTGAAGTGGGTAAAAAAAGATTAAGTACGCTTGAAAAATTGTTGCCTTATTATGATTATTATTTTGATTATTATCCATCTCAAATTTCTTTTATGGAGAAAAGAGGATGGAAGGTTGATGGATGTGTCCCTTTAGGATATCATAAAACTTTAGATTATACTGATAAATTTGATTCAGAGATAAAATGGGATGTAGTTTTTATGGGAACTATGTCAGGGAGGAGAAAAAAACAATTTGAAAGCATTAAAAAAAGATGTAATGCTTTTCCTAACAATTCATCTTGGGGTTTGGATTTTTATAAAATTCTTTCTCAGACTAAAATAGGATTGAATATTCATTTTGAATATTTAGATACATTGGAGTTTTGGAGAATTTTAAATTATTTATGTAACAAAAAGTTAATTGTTTCAGAGAAAATTATTTCTCCTGAACCTTTGATTGATGGTCAGCATTTTATAATGGCTCAGAGAGATGAATTTGTCAATGTAGTTGATCAGACGGTAAAGGATTATGAAGAATTAAAGCATATAGCAGTATGTGGATATGATTTTATAAAAAACGAATATAAATTTAATGATATGACTAAAAAAATGATGGGAATAATAGATGATTAGAAAATTTCAAACAAGGAAAAAAAGAAAAGGGAAAAAAAGCGTAGATGATGCGCGTCCTCCTCAATGTCGTCCGTATTATTATAATGAAAAAATAGAAAAAAAGAAGAAAGAAGATTTGACTATTTTAAAAAAGATTGAAAAAAGTCCTTCAAAAAACAATGAAGGTTTGGTTGATTTATGTATTTTAGTAAGTAGGCGACTTGAGTTTACAAAATTATGCTTTGAAGCATTAATTCAAAATACTAAATGGGCGTTAGTAAAAAGAGTAATTATAATGCATGATATTCCAAAAACATTGGATAAAGATATTTTAGAGGAGGATTTAAAGAGTAGAGAATTTCTTAAAAATCAAATAAAAACATTGACTGGTTTGGGTGTTGGAGTTTCTTATATTGAATCAGGAACAGGTTCTGTTGGTCTTTGTATGAAATATAGCATGTGTTCATCAGATGCTCTTTATTATTTTAAAATAGATAATGATGTTGTTGTTGGAAAAAATTATTTAGATATTTTGTTAAAAACAATGGAGTCTTATGAGGAGCTAGTGGTTTTGGGTTATGGTAGAATTTGGGAAAAGGATTTTTTAAAAAACCAATTGGTTGTAAAAAAAGGTTTAGATTATGGATATATGAGATGTGTAACAGGGCATATAGCGGGCCAGGATATACACTTTAATGTAGGCGGATTGGTGCTTATAAGAATGATACAAAAATTAAAAGACCAATTGGAAAATTTTATATGTAGAGATACTTTTTTTGGCTGGCCTACTTTTCAAATTTATCATATTAAAGAGAAGATTGGTACAGTAGGATGGCATTGGCCAAATATTGATAATACAATTATTATGGATTTTCTGCAAGATAGGGAATTGGTTGAGCAGGCTGGATTAGATTACAATAGATTATTGGAGTTAGTAGATAAATATTACAAAAAAGGTTTGGCAAGGCGTTCAAAAGATTTTGCATTGAAATCAACTCAAAAAATGAAAAATTTTGAATATTTGATAGACTCGTGCAACGCAATGGTAATAAATAAAAATTTAAGAAAGCTAAGAGAACATGAAAAAGAATGGAGTAGATGGTCTTCAAATCGTTTTAAAAAATTTGGAGATACAGGAATTGAATCACAAGTTTTACCAAGAATAAAAGTTATTTCAGAATATTTTAAATCGACTTTTAAACCAGATTTTAAAATTCTGGATATAGGATGTGGAACGGGGAGATATTACGGAGTTATGAAAGATTTAGGATTAGTACCTTTTTTGAAATATGTTGGAATAGATACTACCAGAGGAATGATCAATGAAGCTTGTAGAAGATACAAAGAAGCTGATTTTCGTCTAGGGGATGCTTATGAATTGAATTTTCCTAACCAATCTTTTGATATGTGTTTTTTAATAGATATTATACAACGAATGCCGGATTATCAACCATTAATAAAAGAAATGTATAGAGTTTCTAAAAAGTATATGATTATAGCAACATTGTGGGCAAATATAGAAAAAGATTATCATGGAGATACAAATATAAACTATAGAAAATCTGTTAAGAAAAGTATTAACAAACATCATTTTTTAAAATTTTTAAAAACTTTTCCTCACAAAAATATACATATTTTAGAAAAAGGTATATGGGTATTGGAGAAACCATGAAAAAGATTTTTATTGATTGTGGCGGACATATTGGGGAATCAATTAGGTTGTTTAAAAGGTCTGAGGAATATGATTCAAGTTACAAGATTTATAGTTTTGAACCGCTTTTCGAAAATTTTAAAGTTTATAAAGATTGGAAAGATGTATGTTTTTTTAACAGTGCTGTTTGGATTTATGATGGGGAGATCAATTTTTATATTGCCAAATCCCCTGTTAGTAGTACTTTGTTTAAAGAAAAAAAGACTGGCAATGTTGATAAAGATCATCCGATTAGAGTCAAATGCATGGATTTTAGTCAATGGATTTTGAATACTTTTGACAAAGATGATTATATAATTTTGAAAATGGATATTGAAGGGGCAGAATTCAGAGTCTTAGATAAAATGATTCGTGATGGTTCAATCGATTATATTAATAAACTTTATATTGAATGGCATTCTAATAAAATTGATTTTTCAGATAAAGAACTTTACGATGAATTAATTAAAAAATTAAAGAATTGTAGTTTAGAGTTGTATGGAGAAATGAAAAAATTTTTAAAACGAAGGGGTTAGTATGAAATTACATCTTGGGTGTGGAAATGCTATTTTGAAAGGATGGGTTAATATTGATTTATATAATAAAAAAGCCGATGTTATAGACAATGTAATAACACTTTCAAAATATAAAGCTAATAGTGTAGATGAACTTTATACGAGTCATTTAGTGGAACATTTGTTTCCTGCAAATTTTCAAAAAGCACTTTTACGATGGTATAAAATATTGAAAATTGGAGGGAGTTTGGTAATCAGATGTCCTGATGGCGGATTGTGGTTAAATGTGTGGCTGAAGGCATCTGATGAAGAAAGATTTAATAATCCCCGATTGAGAGATTCGGTTTTAGGAACCGCGAGAAAGGGATGTTACAATTATAATTTATTTTCTAAAGGTTTGTTAATTAAATATTTAGAAAAAGCGGGGTTTAAAAATATAGAATGTAGGCTAGTATCATCAAGAAGTCCTCGTTTAAAAGATATTTTAATGAGTGGTGGAAAAGATGAAGGAAAAGATTATACAGGATATCCCAAAAGAGATATTTGGTGCGAGGCAATTAAAAAATAGGGGTTATATGAAAATAGCGATGGATCATATTGGAAAACCGAGTGCTGGAAGATTTACTTTTATGAACTTATTGAGTAAATATCTTCTTGAAAAAGGAGATAAAATTGTTAATGTAAACAATTTAAGAAATAGTGATGTCTATCTCACTCATGGTTTTGATTTAACAGAAAAAAAGATTAAAGAAGTAGCTGATGTTGATGTGAGATTGGTTGTGCGGCAAGATGGATGGTCTCCTGAAACTTATGATAAAATGATTGAAGGAGATTCGCATCTTTTAAAATGGTTAAAATTACTTGCTAGCGTTGATAGAGTTATTTATCAAAGTGAATTTTGTGTGCAGATGTTCAAAAGGTTTAATCATGATGCGTCTAATGGTGTTGTTATTCATAACGGAGTTATAATTCCAGAAAGAACAAAGAAAAAGGATATTTTAATAATTTATACAACAAAGACCATAGCATGTTGGTGGGAAAAATTGATAGTACCGACTGTTGGTTATATTAAAAAATGGTGTATTGAAAATAACATTCAATGTGTAGAGGTAAAAAAACATTTTTCGCAATTGCCACATGCACGACTTTTAAATTTATTTGCTGAATCTAAATATGTGATGCATTTGTATCCTTTTGCACCTTGTGCTAATACATTATTGGAAGCAATGGCAGGTGGAAATATTGTGATCAGTTTTGATTCAGGAGGGGATCCAGAATTAACTTTAGAAGATTTGTTAATTCCATTGAATTGTTCAAGATTTGATTTTCCATCACGTGACATAACAGTTTCCGAAGAAGATGTTTTGATGGTATTAAACAAAACGAGAGATAATTATGATTATTATAAAGGTTTAACCCAAAAAAGAATTTTACAATTTGACTATAGATTAATAGGTCAAAAATATAGAAATACATGTACGGAGGTAATATAGGATGAAGTTACATCTTGGTTGTGGTAAAAATAATTTTGATGGTTGGGTTAATGTTGATAAGTATTCATCTGCTGATATTCATCCCGATATTCATGCTGATATTTATGATGATATAGTGGTTTTGGAAAACTTTGAGAAGGAGTCTGTTGATGAGATTTATACAAGTCATGTAGTAGAACATATTACTCCACAAGATTTTATTAAAGCATTAAAGAGGTGGTTTGAAATATTGAAGCATGGTGGAGTATTAATAATTAGGTGCCCTGATGCTAGTCTTTATTTGAAGAATTGGTTAGATTTGTCAGATGATGAGAACTTTATTGAAGCAATTAATTCTGCAGGGTCATTGAATTGTGTTCTTGGATTTCAAACAAAAGGTCCGGGCTATCAGAACAGAAATTTATTTACAGAAGGATTATTGGCAAAGTATTTAAAATTTGTTGGGTTTGAAGTAGAGGAGAGTAGAAAAGTTTCATGCCGAGGAGGGGATTTATTGAGGAGTTTAAAAAAAGGCAGAAGTGATGAAGGCATAATTTATGAAGGTGTTCCTGTAAGAGATTTATGGTGTAAAGCAATTAAACCATCCAAAGGAGTTATAATCTTAGATGGAAAAAAGAATTTATAAAAGTTATAATGAATATATAGAACATCAATCTGAGAAAGCATTAAATATGGAGTATAATGAAGAAGCTTTTGCAAAAAAGGTTGAATTGTTTAGACAGAGATTTATTCATTTTGAAAAAATAAAAAACATTGAAAAAACATTGTGTTTGGGCGCACGATTTGGTGAAGAAATTGTAGCTTTGAACGAATTAGGATTTGATACTTTTGGTATAGATTTGGTATCAAAATCCCCACATGTTTTGGTAGGGGATTTTAATAATCTTCCTTTTAAATCGGAATCAATCGATTTAGTTTATTCCAATGCAATAGATCATGCTTATAATATTGAGTTATTATCTCATAATGTTAATAGAGTTTTGAAATGCAATGGTTGTTTTGTAATTGATGTTTTTCTTGCCAACTGTAGAGGACCGTATGAAGTTTATTGTATAAAAAGTATTGAAGAAGTTATTTCTGAATTTTCTAAATATTTTGAGTTTGTTGAAAGAATTGATACATTGGTACCTTTGTATGAAAAACAGAAGGATTCACAATTAATATTGAGTAAGAGATTTATGGTGTAAACAATTAAACCATCGTCTTTTAAGGAGATGGCGGATGAAAAAGAGGAAGAAAGAATCAATCAGAAACAGTGTTTTGAATACGACTGCAAAACTTCGTACAGTGTGCGAAGTTCATCGAGAAATGTGGGATATTATTGATCAACTTGAAGATGTGGATATTAAAAAACAATTAAGAGATAGAATAATAGTTGCTTATGATATGGGAAAAAGAATGAACGCTAAACTTAAAAGTTATAAAAAAGATTGGGATAGAGATATGTGGGAAAAGAATTTAGATATTGTTGTCGATAGAAAGTATAGAAAAAAAAGAAAAAAGGAGGAGAAAAAATGATAAGTTTATTTAAACCTCAAGTTGGTAAAGAAGAATTGGAAGCAATCAAAGAAGTATTTGAATCGGGATGGTTGGGTTTAGGACCTAAAACTGCTGAATTTGAGGATATGTTTGCAAAATACATAGGATCGAATTATGCTGTAGGAGTCAATTCAGCTACATCAGCACTGGATTTATCTTTAAAATTGTTAAATATACAACATGGAGATGAAGTTATTGTTCCGACTATTACTTTTGTTTCTACAGCTCATGTTGTAGCTTATAATTTAGCTACTCCAATATTTGTGGATGTTGATAAAAATCTTTTAATGGATGTAAAAGATGTTGCTCGAAAAATTACACCAAGAACTAAAGCAATTATTCCAGTTCATTATGGCGGAAGAACTGTTGATATGGATAAATTGTTTGAGACGGCTATAACAAAAGAAGGTTCTATACCTATTATTGAAGATGCAGCACATGCATGTGGATCATCTTATAAAGGAAAAAAATGTGGGAGTTTAGGCGATATAGGATGTTTTAGTTTTCACGCAGTTAAAAATTTGTGTATGGGTGATGGCGGAGCATTGACTCTTAATAATAGTTTTATGAATGAGAGGGCAAAAAAACTGAGATGGTTGGGGATTGATAAAGGAACATGGGATAGAACTGATAAAAACAAAACTTATTGGTGGGAATACGATGTCAATGAGATAGGTTTGAAATGCCACATGAACGATATTCAAGCGGCAATAGGACTTATTCAATTGAAGAAGTTGGATAAGATGAATGAACGAAGAAGACAAATAGCAGAGATGTATACTGAAGGATTGAAAGGTGTGGTAAAAACACCCATGATGGATACGTCAAACTCTCAATCTTCATGGCATCTTTATTGTATTAGATGTGAAGATAGAAATGGACTTAGCAAATATTTAAAAAGCATTGGGATTGTAACTGGTGTTCATTATAAACCAATCCATTTGTATAATTGTTATGGGAATGTACCTAAGTTACCAAGAGCTGAGAAATTATTTAAAGAAATTTTATCCTTACCAATGCATCCTAATTTGACGAATGACGAAGTATATAAAGTTATTCAAGAAATTATATTTTATTATAAAAATAAACTGAGGAGGTGAAATGAATAAAAAAATATTATCTGAAAAAGATTTAATAGCCAGTTTACAGAGATATTGTTCAATATATCTGGCAAACAATAACAAATGGTATTTGGAATTGGCAGATAGAGAATATGGGGAAAGAAGAGACGCTACTACGTACGGACCTTTTGAAACTGAAGATAAAGCTGACAATTATATTAATAATTTTTCTAATCCAGGTGGTTATGGAGTTCAACGAAAAAAGCAGCCAGTTCCTATAAAATCTCCAAACGGTAGAAATGTGGAAAAACCATAAAATAGGAGAATTAATTTGCTAAAAAACAAAGAAATTCAATTAAGATTGCTAGAAGAAACAGATTTAGAAAGATTAGCAAATTGGAAGAATGAAATGTATGAATATTTTTATGAATATCCCATTAGAAAGTGTACACAGAAGAATTGGTATGAAGAACATTTAAAAAAAGGAGATATTCTTTTTTTTATTGAATTGGAATTTCAACCAATACAGGCAATGGATTTGGAATCAATAGGAACAGTGGGACTTACAAATATCGATTGGAGGAATAGGACGGCGGAGTTCGGAAGATTTATGATTCCCGATGTTAAATATAGAGGAAAAGGATACGGAAGAAAGGCAATAGATTTGGTTTTGGAATACGGTTTTGATCATCTTAATTTACATAGAATTTATCTTGATACTTTGGAATCTAATAAACCTGTAATAGAATTATATAAGAAAGTAGGCTTCGAAGAAGAAGGAAGAAAAAAACAGCATATTTATAAAAATGGAGAATATTTTGATTTGATTTGTATGTCTATTTTAAATGAGGAAAAATAAATGATAGAATTTAAAAGTAAGTTTCCAATGAAAGTTTGTAACAGTATGGTGTTTGAAGATTCTATTTGGTATGTCTTTCATTGTGATTGTGGGAGCCATGATCATGCTGCAACAATTGAGATTGAATATGACAAAAAATTGAATTTGATATTAATGAATTTTTATAAAGATTTTGAATATTTTAATTGGAGTGATGGATTTTGGGATAGAGTGGGAAATTGTTGGAGAAGGTTTAAAGCAGCTATGAGAATATTGTTTATGGGATATATAGAAGTAAATGCCGATATGATAATAAATGGAAAGGATCATGTGGATGCTTTTATTGATGCTTTAATTGAAGGAAGAAATTATGTTGCAGTAAGAGAAGAAGAATGGAGAAATAAAAATGAGAATTAGAATTATTTCCCCATCGGATTCGTCAACAATTTCACATTGGTGGGGAGATTATTGGGTTAAGAAAGATTTGCAAAATGAATTTATAAACAGAGGGTATGAAATTGTAGATAAAGATGCAGATTTGGATTTTTGTTTATTGGGGAGATTTCAGAGAGTTTGTGCAAAAAGGAGATTTTGTTGGTTATATAGTCATGTAGATAATGTTATAAGCAGGAGAGATGCTTGGATAAAATATGCACGACAGTTTGAACATATATTTGTTTTATCCAATCAGCTTTTTCCAATTGTTCAACAAGATTTTAAAAATAGTTCAGTTTTATTGGGAGCTTCATCTAAGAAGTTTGTAAGTAGAAAGGATATGCCAAAGTATGATATTGGATTTATAGGAAATGCAGGAAAACCAGCCAGAGTAGAAATAATTAAACATTTAATAAGTTTGAATAAATATAAAATTAATATCGGAGGAACGGGATGGGATGTAAAACTAGGATATGATATAAGAAAGGTTAATTGGATTGATTATGTAGAAAATGATAAAATGGGTGATTTTTTTAATAATGCAAAAGTTTCTTTTTATTCAAGTCATGAAGATATGAGGAAGAATGGTTTGGTTGCTGTAAGAATTTTAGATATTTTCCGTAGCTCTGAATGCTTATGTATATCTGATGAAAATCCTGGATTAAATGATATTTTCAATTATATACCTACCTACAAAACAAAGGAGGAATTAGTAGGTTTGATAGATTGGTATTTAGGACATCCTGTAGAAGCTGATGACCTTGCAAGTGCATGTCGGGATGATGTTTCGATATTTACTTTTAAAAAAACAGTAGATGAAATTGAAAGATTTATTTAAAAGAATTGAAAATGAAAGGAGATTGAAATAATGGAAAAGAAAGAAGTAGTTGAAAATGATGAAAATTCTGAAAATGATGAAAAAAATTATGTGGAACAATCTTTAAAGATTATTGAACATAATGAATTATTGACAGCGGAAGATTTTAGCAAGATAGTAGAAATAAAAAATGAATTGAATCATAATTTTCAAGTAGGACAGATGTTTAGGTCGAAAGTTGAAATGGAAGCGAGTGTTTTACAGGATGTGAAATTTCCAACTCCAGATTCTAAGTATTGGCAATCTGTAAGAGAGCAGAATGTTCATTTTAGTGAATTGGTTATGCTTTCTTATGAATATCGAAAGACTGTTCAAAAA
>Ga0307378_10006696_pt1 | contig 15697 bp, 15 predicted proteins | sample UN1MG_FD_202238 | JGI IMG/M metagenome (GOLD analysis project Ga0307378, IMG submission 202238) | Soil microbial communities from Risofladan, Vaasa, Finland - UN-1 | ecosystem: Environmental > Terrestrial > Soil > Coastal area > Acid sulfate soil | place: Finland: Risofladan, Vaasa | collected... | reverse complement strand
AGTTTTTCATTCACTGATAAGCAGAGTGGAAAAGTGGGCCAGAGAGAAAGGAATAGGGAAGATAGTAGGCCCGCTGGGATTCTCTGACAAAGATCCCCAGGGCGCTCAGATTGAAGGATTTGAGCTGTCTTCAGTAATTGCCACACCAACCAACGCTGCCTACCTCCCGGATCTGATCGGCAAGGAAGGATATATAAAAAAGTATGACCTGGTAGACTATATCGCAGCAATTCCCGACGAATTACCCGAGGTTTACAAGAGAGCTTTATCAAGGTTTAGGGATCGTCCCGGCTATGAGCTGATTGAGTTCAAATCAAAGAAAGAGATAAAACCCTACATCCTTGAAGTACTCCAGGTGATGAACGACACCTATTCTGATATATATGGGTTTGTCCCTCTTACCGACAGGGAAAAGAATGACCTTGCAAAAAGATACATGCCTATACTTGATCCCCGTTTTATCAAGGTCTTCTCGATTAAAGGAAGTGTTGTGGCGTTTGTGATAGGAATGCCTGATATAGCAGACGGACTCAGAAAAGCCAATGGGAAAATATTTCCTTTTGGATTTATACCGATCCTGCGGTCGGCAAAAAGAACTACAACCCTTCTTATGCTCCTTGGTGCTGTAAAAGAGCAGTACAGAGGACTTGGGATAGATGCCATAATGGGATCAAATATCCTCAAATCGGCTGCCAGCAGTAAGATGGTCAACATGGAGAGTCATCTTATACTTGAACACAATAAGAAGTCAAGAGCTGAGTTCGAACGCCTTGGGGGTAAGATTGTCAAGAGATTCAGGATCTTTCAAAAGGATATTTAGAATCTGAAAATAACCGATAAACCGATCATCTCCTTGAACTGCACCATAGGGACCTTTTTTTGTTTTCCATCAATCCCAAGCACAGGGTTTGAGTCATCGTCCACCACGGGGATAAGGGTATTATCATCGTAGATAAAGTGCGTATTTAATCGTACCTCGGTAAACCAGTTCAGCTGTGCCGTTAATATCATCTCCCAATCGATATCTACATTCATTGGATTTTCGATATAATTGGTAAAGAGCTGTACCTTATTTATAACTGTAATATCCCTCCAGAAAGTCAGCCGATGATTGATCTGGCAGCTCATACCAGGCTCATGTTTTGCCCTTTTACCCCTGGTCAGGCCATGTTTGGTCTGGTCGATCATAACGGTATCCGGAACAAATGTACCTTTATAGGAGAGAGGGGCAAAGTTTATGGAGGTGTTATCATTTGGTTTAAAATCAAGTCCCAGACCAAGGGTGAGACTGGCCGGGTTGAAGAACTTGGAAACGAGGTAGGAAGTGTCAGCCAGATATTTGTAACCTTTGGCTAACTGGGTTTTGAATAACATGGTCGCACTGAAATTGAACTTACCAAATGCTTTCTCGTTAAGTTTGCTTACAAGGTCGACCTGATCAATATTCTTTCTTACGCCATAATCGGTGGATGCCATAATCCCGAATTTTATTCGTCCCTGGGAATTCCACCCTGTTTTCTTTTCTTCGTTTGAATAGTCAGCAGTACCGGTCAAATCGAGGGTGGTCGAAATATTGCTTTCGCCCCCTTTCACCCAGTTCTTTATTATTGCCTGGTTAAAAACAAATGCAGCTTCAGAAAAGAATTTCCAGTATTTGGTTTTTACCTCGACCGCCTTAAGCTCTGCAAGCTTTGAATTATCAACTGCCTGAACCTCCAGCCTGGCTTCAGCAATATTGGTGTTTTTGTCGAGCCTCCTGAAGTGCACACCCTCTTCGACCATTACAATGACAGTGTCACGCGACCGACCACCGATCCACACTGAAATATCCTCGCCCCATTCATTCTTAAGCCATAGCCTTGAAAGTTTTGCTGAACTATTGCTCATCAAAACAGGTATATAATTATCACTGCCTTTGAAAGTGATAACACCGGTATCTCTGCTGGTTGAATAATCAAGCAACAGATCAATAGCATACTGAATTGAATCGCCCGTATTGGGAAAATTGTAGTACCAGAAAGGAAAGTCAGGATTGGTGCTGATAACCTCCCTGAGTGTATCCCTTATTACCAGGATTATACTATCTCTTATCTCATATGCGTAACCGGCCAGACTATCTGTCGCCAATTTCATCGTATCCCTGTCAGCCGGCAGCACCTCCGGTGAATCAGGAGCAATCATCCGGATTGTGTCTATATCCAAAGTGTCCTGTATTGACACCACGCGTGTTGTATCGAACAGAGCCAATGTGTCAGTAACTGCAAAAAAATCCAAAGAATCTTCCTGAAGCTCAGTAAATACAGGAACAACCTTTGACTGCCTCACTGTTTTTTTGTTAATATCTATCTGCAGGGTATCCCATTCAAAAAAGCTCCGGGAAGGAATCTTAATTGTCTCCCAGTCGTAGTTGTCTATGTATTGCTCGGAATTATAAAATGGGTCATTTACTGATTCGAACAGAAGTCGTGCTACTGCCCTTCTGAGAGGATCATTCGGATCCTTCCAGTTCCCGACATTTGAGTACCATGATCCCAGGAACTCAACTGCCTGATCAACAGTGAAAACGATCTTTTCCCCCTTGTCAATAAGAATGGTATCAGTCTCATCCACTCTAATCAGCGTGTTGTCCAGTGAATCAGCAATAATATCATGATTCTCCTCCTGGCCAAGTGCTGCCACGATAACCTGGAAAAATGTTATCATAATAATAACCCCTTTCCTGAAGCTTCCTTTATCAATCATGTCAGAATAATATTTGCAAAATGTCAATTCTTTGTTACTCTCGTATGAGCGCTGAAACAGCTTTAAAATTAATGCAATTATTCTATAAAATGCCAATTGAATTTAAGATACATACCGATGTCCTGAAAAGCTTGTACCCATTATCCATAAAGGGATGAGAAAGGTAATGATATACCCTTGCCCTATAATGGACTCGTCTAATCATAGTTTTGATATTGCCTATTTTTTACCTTCTTTTGCACTTTATTTTATGAGAGCTTCATGGTAGATATGACCACTGGCAAGGAGGGAAAACATATTCTCAAGTTTGCATTACCCATGCTGGCAGGCAATATCTTTCAGCAGCTCTATAATATTGTTGACAGCGTTATAGTTGGCAATTTTCTTGGTAAAGAAGCACTTGCAGCTGTTGGCGCCTCATTTCCTGTTATCTTCGTCCTGATATCAATGATTATAGGGCTCGCATCCGGGATTACGATTGTCATATCACAGTATTTCGGAGCCAAGGATTATGACAGTGTCAGAAGAGCTGTTGATACTATGTATATCACCCTTCTCTTCGCATCCATTGTTACAACCGTAATAGGTATCATTTTCAGCGAAGAGATATTCAGACTGCTAAATCTCCCTGAGGATGTAATGCCAATAGCTCTTGACTATCTGAATATTTATCTTCTGGGCATGATCGGGTTTTTCGGATTCAATGCAACAAGCGCGATACTCAGGGGTCTTGGTGATTCAAAAACACCCCTCTATTTCCTGATTATTTCCACTGTTACCAATATAGGTCTTGACCTTCTGTTTGTTATTGTTTTCAACATGGGAGTCAAAGGCGTGGCGCTTGCAACGATAATTTCGCAGGGAGGTGCTTTCCTTACTGCTGCATTATACCTGAACAAGTATCATGAATTGATAAATATATCTTTGAAGAATCTGGTATTCGACCGATTGATATTCACCCAGAGCTATAAGATCGGCTTGCCAACAGGACTCCAGCAAACATTTGTTGCCCTTGGTATCATGGCAATTATGGGAATTGTGAATTCATTCGGTACCGATGTGATAGCGGCCTTCTCAGTTGCAAGCAGGCTCGATGCTATCGCGACAATACCAGCCATGATCCTTGCGCAGGCACTTGCCACATTCGTAGGGCAGAATCTCGGAGCAAACAAACCTGAGCGTGTAAGATCAGGTTTGTGGTCAACAGTATTAATTTCCACGGTGGTAACTTTTTCAACAACCCTGATTATCATATTTTTCGGATCATTTTTCATGGATGCATTTACCAACGACACCACAGTCATCAGGATCGGGCATGAATATCTTACTATTGTCAGTCTTTTTTACATGCTTTTTGCTATGATGTTCATTTTCATGGGTGTCATGAGAGGGGCTGGCGACACACTAATACCTATGCTTATAACCCTTCTTTCACTCTGGCTGGTGAGGGTACCACTGGCTTACATCCTGTCAAGCCGGGTGGGGAATGAGGTGGGTATCTGGTGGTCATTTCCGATAGGCTGGGCAGTTGGATTAATACTTGCAGCAAGTTACTACAGCACGGGCCGCTGGAAGAAAAAGGTGATCATAAAGCACCAGCAGGTCTGATTCTCCTCATTTTTCTTAATTTTACCTTATAAAAAACCATCAGACTATGATCCGTTCAATGACAGGATATGGAAAGGCATCAGCAGAATTTCCCGGCAAGAAGGTAACAGTTGAGATCAGATCGCTCAATAGCAGGCAACTGGATATTACTTCAAAAATGCACTGGATATACAGGGAAAAGGAGATTGAAATCAGAAACATTGTGAACCGGAAACTTGGCAGAGGCAAGATAGATATATCACTTAACGTGGATGTGCTTGATGACCAGAACGTGCCTGCAATAAATAAATCAGCTGTCAGAAATTACTATAATCAGCTGACGGAGGTTGCCGAAGAGCTGTATATGGACTCGCAGGAACATCTCCTGTCGATAATCATGCATTTACCTGATATCCTGAGGAATGAAAAGGAGGAATTGTCAGAAGAGGAATGGAAGCATATTCATTCACTTATTAATAAGGCTCTTGAACTGATAGATGACTACAGGCTTGAGGAGGGTAAGGCGTTGGAAATTGATCTCAGGGAAAGGATCAGCAACATCACAAGCCTCCTTAAAAGCATTGAACCTCTTGAAGAGGGAAGGATTAATTCCGTAAGGGAAAGGATAAGCGCCAGTCTTGAAAGTCTCGGGCCGGAGAATATTGATAATAACCGTTTTGAGCAGGAAATTCTGTTCTATCTTGAAAAACTGGATATCAATGAAGAAAAGGTAAGGCTAAGGAAACACTGTGATTATTTTCTGGAAGTAATTGAATCTGAAGATAATGCAGGGAAGAAGCTAGGCTTTATTGCCCAGGAAATCGGCAGGGAAATAAATACTCTTGGCTCAAAATCCAACGATGCTGATATCCAGAGGATAGTAGTAATGATGAAGAATGAATTAGAGAAAGTCAAGGAGCAGGTATTAAATATCCTTTAAAAGCCAGTCTGATATTATGAAGTGTAAGCTTTTCATATTCTCAGCTCCCTCAGGGTCAGGGAAAACAAGTATTGTCAGATACCTGCTCGACTTAGGATTAAATTTTGAATTCTCAATATCAGCTACCAGCAGGAAACCGCGTGATGGAGAAGAAGATGGTATTGATTATTATTTCCTGAGTGCTGCTGATTTCCGTGAGAAGATCACAAATAATGAATTCATTGAGTGGGAAGAGGTATACACAGACCATTATTACGGAACGCTGCGAAGTGAGATAGAGAGGATCCGGGGCAAGGGAAATCATGTCCTGTTTGATGTAGATGTTGCAGGGGGGCTTAATCTTAAAAGATTATATGGTGACAGTGCTGTTTCATTCTTTGTAAAACCTCCTTCAGTGGATGTGCTCCGGCAAAGACTAAAAAAGAGGGGCACCGATTCCGGTGAAAAGATAGAAATGAGAATAGCCAAGGCAGAGCTGGAATTAGAGAAATCAAGCCATTTTGATCATATAATAATAAACGATGACCTGGAGAAGGCATGTCTGGCTGCAGAAAAAATTGTCAGGGATATTATCAACGAGTAGTACAATGAAGACCGGACTCTTTTTCGGATCATATAATCCCGTTCATATCGGCCATCTCGCGATAGCAAACTGGTTAATTGAATTTACAGATCTGAATGAAATATGGTTCGTAGTAAGTCCTCACAACCCACTGAAGAAAAAAAGTACCCTGCTTGCTGATCACCACAGGCTGGAGCTGGTGGAACGGGCAATCGGGGATGACCTGCGATTCAGGGTATCCGATATTGAGTCCAGGTTGCCACAGCCATCCTATACCATCGATACCATAACTTATCTAAGAGAGAAATACCCGGGCAAGGAATTTTCACTTATTCTGGGAAGTGATAATCTTTCTACACTTCACAAGTGGAAGAATATCGATGAATTGATCAGGCTGTGTACTATATATACCTATCCGAGAAAAGTGGAGAAGAAGGGTTTGATACCCGCTCTGGATAATATCCTTGCAAAGGCCGATATAAGGCAGGTAGATGCTCCCCTGATTGAGATATCAAGTACATTCATAAGAGATGCCATCAGAAAGGGTAAAGATATCAGACACCTGCTTGCCCCACAGGTCTGGAAGTATATCAGTGATATGAATTTCTACAGGTAGATCCCTGGATACTGTCTCTCAGTTCAGCTGTGTAATAATTTCCATCCCCCGTTGAAGAGCCTTTTCATTCATAGGTATCATATGATGGTATCTTTCAGGTAATGATTTTTTCAGGCCCAATATTACATTCTCAATCTTCACAACAGGTTTTACCTTCAGAAAACCACCCAGGACGATCATATTGAATGTGCGGGCGCTCTCCATCCTGGAAGCTTCTTCTGCAGCATCGACCCTGAAGATGGAAATATCCTTTCTTTCAGGGGGCCTTGTTATTCCATTGCTGTCATAAATCAGTGTCCCGCCGGGTTTTACCGCCGATTCGAATTTATCAAGTGATTGCTGGTTGAGAATAATTGCAGTATCGAATACCCTGATGATCGGGCTACTAATCCTTTCATCACTAATGATCACTGTCACGTTGGCAGTTCCTCCCCTCATCTCAGGCCCATAGGATGGCATCCAGCTTACCTCCATATCCTGCATTACACCTGAGTAGGCCATGATCTTGCCCATCGATAGCACACCCTGGCCTCCGAATCCCGCAATAATGATTTCTTCAGTCATATTCTGTTTTTTTAAATTCTTAAATATTATTCTTCCGGAACCTTAAGGTCACCAAGCGGATAGAATGGTAACATGTTTTCTTCCATCCATTTGTTCGACTCAACAGGAGTCATTTTCCATCCTGAAGGGCAATTGGATACAATCTCAATAAAACAGGTACCTCTTTTTAATTTCTGATACTCTATCGCTTTCTGAATTGCCTTCCTGGTCTTCCTTACGTTTGCAGGCTTATGAACACTCTGGCGGGTAACATAATATGTGCCGGGCAGCATTGCCACCAGATCTGTAATTTTCAACGGATTGCCCATTCTTTCCACGTCCCGTCCATAGGGTGAAGTGGATGATCTCATCCCCGGAATAGTAGTAGGAGCCATTTGTCCGCCGGTCATTCCATAGATACCGTTATTTATGAAAATTATCAGTATTTTCTCCCCACGGTTACAGGCATGTATCGTCTCTGCTGTTCCTATAGCAGCCAGGTCACCATCTCCCTGATAGGTAAACACGAACTTGTCAGGCATCAGCCTCTTAATAGCCGTTGCCAGTGCTGGTGCACGGCCGTGAGCCGCCTCCTGCATATCTACATCAAGATAATTATACATTAATACCGAGCAACCGACCGGGGCAACCCCGATGGTATCCTCCTGTATATTTAACTCCTCAATCAATGATGCAATTATCTGGTGTGTTGTTCCATGTCCGCAACCCGGACAGTAATGCATAATGTTATCAGTCAGCACCCCTGGTTTTTGGTATACAAGATTTTCAGGCTTAATGAACTGAGCAGTATCAAAATTTTCTGCCATGTTTTATCCTCCAATTATTTCTTTCATTAAATATTCAAGTATTTCATCGGGTGTTGGAATAATTCCTCCCATCCTTCCATAATGATTAACAGGAACCTTACCATTTACTGCCAGCCTGACATCTTCGACCATCTGACCTGCGCTCATCTCAACCGACAGAATAGACTTGACCCTGTCTGCCAGGGATGATACTTCTGCAGAGGGATATGGATAAAGGGTTATTGGTCTCAGCAGCCCGACCTTTATCCCTTCGGCACGGGCAAGCTTCACGGTTTTCTGACACACCCTCGCACTAGTCCCATATGCGACCAGCAGATACTCTGCATCATCACATTCAAATCTTTCGAACCGTACCTCGTTTTTTTCAATCTCCCTGTATTTAGCCTGAAGCTTTAAATTAAATTTCTCCTGAGCTACCGGATCAAGGTCAAGTGAGGTTATTATGTTGCGTTCTCTGTCGGGGGTCTTTCCTGTTGTTGCCCAGGGGAGCAGATCAGCAGATCTCTCTTTTTGCGGACTCAGATAAACCTTCTCCATCATCTGTCCGATGGCTCCATCAGATAATATCAATGCAGGGTTCCGGTATTTGAAGGCCAGGTCGAATCCCAGTTCAACAAAATCTGCCATCTCCTGAACAGATGAGGGTGCCAGAACAATGAGCTTGTAATCGCCGTGTCCGCCCCCCTTTGTAGCCTGAAAATAATCTGACTGGGCAGGCTGAATTGTACCAAGTCCCGGCCCTCCCCTGACGACATTAACCACCAGGCAGGGTAACTCCGAACCGGCAAGATATGTTAAACCTTCCTGTTTCAGACTTATCCCAGGTGACGAGGAAGAGGTCATTACCTTCTTGCCGCATCCGGCACCACCATATACCATATTTATGGCAGCGACCTCACTTTCAGCCTGTAAAACAATCATACCTGTAGTCTCATGTGTTTTTGCCTCCATCAGGTATTCAAGTATTTCGCTCTGAGGGGTGATAGGGTATCCAAAATATGCATCTGTGCCCGCTCTTATGGCTGCTTCAGCAATTGCCTCATTACCCTTCATTAATCTTAATTCTCTTTCCATTATATTATGATTAATTCTTTCAAAGGTTAGACTTTTTGTTTGTAGACGGTTATAACACCATCAGGACATACAATGGCACAATTTGCACATCCGGTACAAACATCCGGATTAGCAGGTTCGGCATAATTATAGCCCTTGCCATTTACATTCTTCGATATTTCGATTACCTGGGTCGGGCATGATACAACACATACCTCGCATCCTTTACATTTCTCTGTATCAATTACTATTAATCCTTTAACCTTAGCCATATTTTGTTATTTACTGTTTTGTCATTCTATGATGTGATCCTCTTTGAACCTGATCAGTCTCTGTTCGAGAACCGGAAACATCTCCCTTGGCACCAGTGAGACACATGCCCTGAGACCCTCCGTTCTTTTACTTCCGGTAATATTCAGTGAGATGGCACTGATCCCATAATATAAAAGTTCCTCAAGGAGTTCAGCCCCATCAATCCCGGGATATGCAATTGTAAAATAAAAACCATCAGCAATTGGTTCATCAATATCGGTATCATATACTATCCTGAAGCCGTTTTGAATGAACATCTCTTTCATTATTTTAGCTTTCCTTCCATACTCCTTCACCACATCCAGAAAATTATAGTTACCGTCGTTCACCGATTTCAGGAGAGCAGCGAATCCGGCCTGTGTGGAGTGTGTAGCTCCTGCCGACAGCGCATACAGGACACCAAAGATCATTGCGTGACCAAACATATCCGAGGTATAGTACCTGAGCAGGTCGGGATATCTCCTGTTGAAAAGATGATCTGACATTACAAGCATCCCGATCCTCTGGCCTGCATAACTAAAGGCTTTTGAACTGGAGATCATCAATATATAGTCATCACAATATTTAGCCACCGTTGGCTGGAAAGGCGGTTGTCCGGGAACAGAATAGTCTTTCCGGAAATCCATACCAAAATATGCCAGGTCTTCCAGAACAACCGCATCATACTTCATGGCAAGTTCGCCTATAATTGAAAGTTCTTCTTCTGTAAAACAGATCCAGGCCGGATTATTTGGATTTGAATAAAGGATACTTGACACCTTTCCTGTTGATAAAGTTGATTCAAGCTTATCCCTGAGTTTTTCGCCACGATAATCGTAAACATCAAATGAACGGTATTCGTGCCCGAGGACTTTAACCTGCTGCTTATGAACCGGGAAACCGGGATCAATAAATAATGTCCCTTCCTTTGATGCGTCGTTCCTGTTAACGACCAGAAAACTGGCAATACCTGCCATCAGCGATCCCACAGTGGGTACACACCCCCTGGGATCGACATCTACATCAAGAAATAATTTAACAAACCTCGATGTTTCTATCTTGAGATCATGGTACCCTTCGATATTGGGATATACAGATGCCAGTCCGCTGTCAAGTGCTTTCTTCTCAGCTTCAATGCCGATTGATGGTGCTGCGAGCCCGGGAACTCCCATCTCCATCCTTATAAATTTCTCGCCCGTATCCCTTTCAATCTGGTTAACAAGCTTCACTATCTCCCTGATGCTGGCCTTGCCCAGTGATGAAAGGCCACTTTCGCCAATTCTCTTTTCTACCACACTTTGATCAATAGGAGTCTTTTTCATTTCCTGTGCTTTCGATTCTGATTTAATAAAACCAGCAGGGGCAGCCAATCAGACCACCCCCTTATTTACATCTATTTCCTGTATAGCAAGTTTTCAATAATCACAAATAACAGCACATCAAGCAATTCGCTAATTGCGCTTTTATCTGTCTTTATGTTAACATTGCTAAAATTCATATGTTTTTGTCAGGAGGTTAAATATACAAAATATGCTATCAATAAAAACTGTTTTCAAACAGCTTTAGTTCTTGCCGCGAATGCAAGGATCACCCCCAGAATTATTCCATAAATGGCAGCTATGAGCACCCTGAACTGCTCAGGCAAAAGGAAATTAATTGTCTGGGCAGGGATCCAGAAAAAGACTATAGTTTTCCTCAATACAAAACCCCAGTGTGAATCCCAGTTAATCTCCGCCAGGATTACCGCCACATCCATTCTGCTTAAAAATCCCCTGATAGTTCCCCCGGTTATTTCAATATGCGAATCTGTGATCTTATGCACTGTCATTAAAACAGGTGCATAAAAAAGGTTCAGGAATAAACTGATACTGAAGGCAACACCCAGTCTGTTGAGCGAAAATTTTCCCGACATGGCAGATGTTGACCCTGTGAATCCCATGAATTCCAACAGCATAGGAACTCCCCGGGTAAATATAATAAATGCGGCCTGGATGGTAACTCCCAGAAAACCCCATACAATTGCTCTGGGGAGTATGCCAAATCCTTTCCTGAAATAGGTGCCTGTCCGTATCCTTAATCCTATTAGCTCACCAGCAGTGGCCAGTATGGCAAATTTAACGAAACTGGTGAGGAATGGATAATTGACATAGAATTGGTCATAAAAGTTGTATATCCTCTCAAATAATATGAAAGGAAGGAAAAGAACTACAAGAGCAAGCAATATTAATATGTCGGATCTCTTCATCCTTACCGGGCGATTTTTTCCAGTCTGATTCTTGTATCAACAGCATATACCCCTTCCCGTGTTCCGATGAGTGGATTCAGATCCATCTCATAGATCTCAGGAGCAGCAGTCACAAGTTTGGAAACCTTAATTATGATTTCCCTGAAGGAGATAATGTCGATACCGGATTTTCCCCGCACACCCTGAAGAATTGCATAACCCTTGAGGGACCGGATCATTTCATCTGCTTCATCTTTGCTCAACGGTACAAGTTCGGTATTTATATCTTTTAATACCTCGATAAAAATACCTCCAAGACCACACATAATAACGTGACCAAATCCCTCTTCCCTCTTTGCACCGGTAAATAACTCTATGCCCCCGATCATTGGTTGAAACAATACTGCGGTTGTTCCTTTTATTCCCATCATTCGTCTGAATTCATTAAGAGCACTGCTCGTGTCCGTAATGTTCAGCGACACACCTCCCACATCTGATTTATGCACAGGCCCAACTACTTTCATTGCTATAGGAAAGCCTATGTCCGAAACTGTTCCTGCCACCTCCGATTCGGTAGAGACATTTATCTCAGGTACTCTTGGTATACCAACAATATCCAATAATTTCTGAACATCAGGCGGTGCCAGGTAACCATCCGGGGCATTATTAATAACCTGCCTCACCTTTTTCCGGACCGAATCTTTAATTTCATCTGCAGGTCCTGCAGGGAGTCTGTTATTCATGACCCTGGAAAATGCTTTGGCCAGGGTCACCTCGTCAGGAAAATTAATTCTTCCCTTTGCTATAAATTCATTTACCTCCCTGCCAGCAGTCAGAAGTGATGGCAAAACCGGGTATATTGGTTTCGTACCTGTTCTCATTTTTTCATCCAGCACCCTATAAATCTCATCCATAGTAAACAGTCCCGGGCTTCCGAATATTACGATGACAGCATCTATTTCATCAAAATCATTTTCGCAGGCATCGAGGACAGCTTGAAGCTGCTCTTCTTTACCTGTTGCCAGGATATCGATCGGATTTTCAACTGATGAGCCCGGGTGAAGTTTCCCGAGCAGGTCACTTGCAGCCTTACCGCTGAGAACCGGAACATTCATGCCTCCTGCTGAAAGGTTATCTGTAATCATTACGGCCGGTCCTCCTGCATGGGTTACTATTGCTATATTCCTTCCCTTTGGAGGCGGATAGAGCAACACCGAAGCGACTGAAGCCAGTTCAGTCCGGCTATAGCATCTGATTATGCCTGCCTTACGGAATAGTGCATCCACAGCCCGATCGGGCGTGGCCATAGCTCCTGTATGAGATGATGCAGCCCTGCTCCCTGCCTCTGAGGTGCCTGCTTTGATCGCTGCAATACTACATCCTTTCCTTATCAGCGATGAAGCGTGCTTCAGCAGCATTTGCGGCTTCCTTATACTTTCAATATACAGTAATTTAACATCTGAACTCTTCCCCTTAACATAGGATTCATCAAGATACTTTATAACATCCTCCACCCCGATTTGTGCACTGTTACCTACCGAAAAGACACTTGAAAATGTCACCCCGTTCGGTATTGCAGATTCCATAAAAAAAACGGCGGTTGCTCCTGACCCTGAAACAAAATCCACCCCTTTATGATCAAGTTTGGGAATCGGACTGGTAAACACACCGCAATAGCTTTGACACAGCATCCCAATGCAGTTGGGGCCAATCAGACAGCCCCCACTATTGCTAATAATCTCAGCAATCTCCTCCTCAAGCTTTGCCCCCTCTTTACTCTCCTCCCCAAATCCGGCAGATAGAATAATAAATGCTTTTGTACCATTTTCCCTGGCCAGTATTTCTACCGTTTCCCTGCAGTACCTGGCAGCAATGGCCAGGATAGCCAGTTCAACTTCAGGCAGATCAGAGGGATTATGAAATGACTTGATACCCTGCACCTTGTCCGATTTGGGATTTACAACAAAAAGGTCTCCCGCATAATTGCCATCAAGAATGTTTTTAAGAACCTTCCCTCCAGGTTTGGAAAGATCATCTGAACCACCGACAATTACAATACTGGCCGGGTTGATTAAGGATTTATTTATCATGATATTCGAAAGTATATTATTTAAGCAAATGAGAGGTAAACAGGAATGTCACACAAACTCCCAGGTAACTTTAACCATCCAACAATCTGAGCTACCGTGCAGAGAAATACGGGTATAAGAAATGAAAATTCCAAAATGTCAGATTTCTGAGTGGCAATGTATAAAATTCAATAATATATTCAAATGATTTTTCTCTAAAAAACGGATCATAATCAATCCTATATAAGTAGCTAGTATACAGATATTAGCAGTTAGATGTCGAAAATAGATACCTTATCTGCCAAATAATTATTTACCTGCTTTGAGCGGTCCCGTTTTCCGGTTGTAAATTGGATCCAGAGGATATGTCAGAGCTGGCAGATGTATTGCGCAATCATTCAATCAGGAGACATAATGCCGAACCACCCTCCAGCAGTTTGTCAAATGACAATTACCAGGCAAATATCATATATCAATATCCCTTTTCAACATATATTTGTACTCCATATATTAATAATGGCACTACCTGTTGACAAAATATTAAAAAATGATAACCTCTCAAGGGATGAGATAATCAGTCTTCCGGAGTCAACGGGTGAGAAAATGGCTGCCCTCCTGAAAAGGCGCAGAGGTAAAGGAAAGATATAGCGGTGACATAGTATTTTTCAGGGGACTCATCGAGTTCTCCAATTTCTGCAGTAAGAGTGTACGGGTTCCCCTTTTAACCTTCTTTGAATTGAAGCCTGTGAAATTGGTTATGATGAATGGGGTGTCTCAAAGCACTTTTTTACCCGTACCGGCAGGATGCATTAATCCATTCCCAATTACTGTTGCTGTTTCAAAATAGTTCATTTTCGTATGAAAATAATTCTAAAACCACTATTTTGCCTTCTTATTACAGTTAAAAAAAAGTTAATCGGAATTATTTACATATAACCGAATACTATGAAGAAGAGAATTATTGTACTGGGCACCGGACTGGTAGGGTCAGCTATAGTGAAAGATCTTGCTCCAGGGTACGAGGTAACGGCCGTTGATATTTCGCAGGAAAATCTCAACACCCTCTCAGGGATTGAAAATGTCAAAGCTGTCATGGCTGATGTCTCAGACCCTGAGATACTAAAAGATCTGGTCAGGGACAAGTATCTTGTAATTGGTGCTCTGCCGGGAAGCATGGGTTATAATTCGGTGAAATATACTATTGAGGCAGGGAAGGATATGGTTGACATCTCTTTTTTTCCCGAAAATCCTTTTGGTCTGGACCGGATGGCCAAATCAAAAGGTGTAACGGTTGTTACTGACTGTGGAGTGGCCCCTGGAGTAAGCAACCTGATTGCCGGATACCATTATGAGCAGATGAATGTTGAACGCTTTGAGTGCCTTGTCGGCGGATTACCTGTTAAGAGGGAATGGCCATGGCAATATAAAGCTGTTTTCTCCCCCATCGATGTTATTGAAGAATACACCCGGCCGGCACGGTATCTGGTAAATGGTGAGTTGGTTACCAGGGAGGCACTATCGGACCCGGAGCTTGTTGAGTTTGATGAGGTAGGAACCCTGGAGGCCTGGAATTCAGATGGATTACGCAGCCTGATAGAAACCGTTCCTGTTCCGAATATGATAGAAAAAACACTCAGGTATCCCGGAACAATAGAATATCTCAGGGTATTGCGGGAGGCAGGGTTTTTCAGTTATGACGATGTCGATATTAACGGAATAAAGGTAAAACCAATTGACCTTACATCCCGTCTGCTGTTTCCTTCATGGCAACTGAAGAAGGGCGAAGAAGAATTCACAGTTATGAGGATCACTGTTGAGGGAACAAAGCAGGGCAACCGTGAAAAGTATATTTATCATCTGCTTGACAGGTTTGACAAAGCAACAGGGATTACCTCCATGGCAAGAACAACAGGATATACCTGCACTGCAATGGCCAATCTTATGATTGAGGGAATGTTCAGCCAGCCGGGCATCAATCCTCCCGAGTTTGTCGGTAAAACTGGCGGACATCTGCAATTCATCCTTGAATACCTGAAGGAAAGAAATGTTATCTACAGGGTTGAAAGGATTCCTTAATTGATTCGCCATTAACTGTGAGCAGAAAAAAGATTAAATGGTATTAAACCCCAGGGCAAGCCCTGGACCCTTTTTTCCGGGGCAAGCCCCGGGGAACCGACCCGCCGACTGGTGGGGAGCTCGGCGTAGCCAATTAAACCATAACTTCTCGTCCGCCGTAGCGGAAC
>Ga0307378_10006695_pt1 | contig 15700 bp, 12 predicted proteins | sample UN1MG_FD_202238 | JGI IMG/M metagenome (GOLD analysis project Ga0307378, IMG submission 202238) | Soil microbial communities from Risofladan, Vaasa, Finland - UN-1 | ecosystem: Environmental > Terrestrial > Soil > Coastal area > Acid sulfate soil | place: Finland: Risofladan, Vaasa | collected... | reverse complement strand
TATGAAGAGCTTATTAAAATAGTTACACTTTTAGAAAAACATTATAGAGATGTTCAAGATTATGAATTTACTATAGAAAAAGGGAAACTTTACTTGCTGCAGACCAGAACCGGGAAAAGAACCGCCCAGGCAGCTCTTAAAATTGCTGTTGATATGGTAGAAGAAGGAATAATTACCAAAGAGGAAGCAATCCTAAGGATAGAACCAAATCAATTAAATCAACTTTTACATAGAAGAATAGATCCCAAGGCAAAAGTAGAAGTAATTGCCAAAGGATTACCAGCTTCTCCGGGTGCTGCTTATGGAAAAGTGGTCTTCACCGCTGATGAAGCAGAGGAATTAGGAAAAAAGGGAGAAAGGGTAGTATTGGTAAGATCAGAAACCACTCCAGATGACATTCATGGTATGGTAGAAGCCCAAGGTATCCTTACTAGCAGAGGAGGTATGACCAGTCATGCGGCGGTAGTGGCAAGAGGTATGGGAAAAGCTTGTGTAGCTGGTTGTAGTGTTTTGAATATTGATGCAAAAAAAGAAAAAATATCTGTTAACGATATAGCACTAAAAAAAGGTGATTTCATCACTATAGATGGCGGAACAGGAGAAGTATTTTTAGGGAAAGTTCCTACTATTGAACCGAGAATGAGTAAGGAATTTGAAACCCTGCTATCCTGGGCTAACAAAATAAAGCGTTTAGGTGTATATGCTAATGCAGATACACCGGAAGATGCGCAAAAGGCCAGAGAATTAGGGGCGGAAGGCATAGGACTTACCAGAACAGAGCATATGTTTATGGAACAAGATCGGTTACCCATTGTACAAAAAATGATTATGGCTAATTCCAAAAAAAGCAGAGCAGAGGCCTTAGAAAAATTATTGCCTGTACAGAAGGGTGATTTTTTGGGCATTTTAAAAGCTATGGAAGGATTACCGGTGATTATCAGACTTCTCGATCCTCCACTTCACGAATTTTTACCCAATCTGGAAGATACTTTAATAGAAGTAACCACTTTAAAATTAAAAAATATAGATTCAGCAGAACTTGGCAAGAAGGAAAAGTTATTAGAAATAATTAAATCTTTACACGAAATGAATCCTATGTTAGGACTTAGAGGATGCCGGTTAGGTTTATTATACCCGGAAATATATGAGATGCAGGTAGAAGCTATAATTGAGGCTGCGATAGAATTAACTAAAAAGGGTATAAAAGTAAAACCTGAAATAATGATTCCTCTGGTAAGTCATATAAACGAGTTTAGACCGATATGTAAAAGAGCCAGAAAAATTGCCGATGAAAAGATAAAATCTGCAGGGGTAAAATTAGAATATAAAGTGGGGACTATGATTGAGTTACCACGGGCTGCTTTAACTGCTGATAAGATTGCAGAAGAAGCTGAATTCTTTTCCTTCGGTACCAATGATTTAACCCAGACAACTTTTGGCATAAGCCGGGATGATGCTGAAGGAAAATTCTTATTAAAATACGTTGATGATAAAATTTTAGAAGATAATCCTTTTGAGGTTTTAGATCGCGAAGGAGTAGGAAAATTAGTTAAGCTGGGTACAAAGTTAGGTAGGGAAACCCGTCCTAACTTAGAAGTAGGGATTTGCGGAGAGCACGGTGGAGAACCACAATCGGTCGAATTTTGTCATTCTGTGGGCTTAAACTATGTGAGCTGTTCGCCTTTTAGAGTCCCCATTGCCCGATTAGCAGCTGCCCAGGCGGTAATAAAAGAAAGAAAATAAAGATAAAACAAAAATGATTCACTGATTAACCAATTGACCGATTCTCCAATTAAACAATTTTAGAAGATAGTTTATAGCGATAATCAAAAAGTATAAAACCTATAACCAAAATTTCAAGCTAAATCTATGGGGGCGTATTAAATACGTCCCCATACACTTAAACAAGAAAATGAAATGTAAATAAAAAGAAAGGATATAAAGTAACATGCAAATTGAATTGTTAATTCCTTTAAGTGGCATAATTGCCCTTATATTTGCCGTATTTCTTTCTCTAAAGGTAATTAAAGAAAAACCGGGAAATGAATTAATGAAAGAAATATCAAATATGATTGAACAGGGAGCTATGACTTTTTTAAAAAGAGAATATAGTGTTTTGGTATTTTTTATTATTATAGTCAGTCTCATACTGGGCTGGGTGAGAAGTCCTATTACCAGCTTGTCTTTTGTGGTTGGGGCGATTTGTTCCGGATTAGCAGGTTTAACCGGAATGAAGATTGCCACTAAAGCAAATTCGAGGACTGCTCATGCTGCCATGGAGGGCGGAATAACTAAAGCATTAAAAATTGCCTTTTCCGGCGGTGCGGTGATGGGTATGTCGGTAGCAGGTTTTGGACTGTTAGGTTTAGGCATTTTATATTACTTTATCAGAGAACCTGAAATTATAAATGGGTTTGCTTTGGGCGCAAGCTCTATAGCCTTGTTTGCCAGAGTGGGTGGAGGAATATTTACTAAAGCAGCAGATGTGGGAGCTGATTTAGTGGGAAAGGTGGAAGTAGGGATACCCGAAGATGACCCTCGTAATCCGGCAGTTATCGCTGATAATGTAGGAGATAATGTAGGGGATATAGCAGGAATGGGTGCAGACCTGTTTGAATCTTATGTAGGTTCAATTATTTCCACTATGATTTTGGGTGGATTATTATTTGAAGGTAATAAAGGAGTTATATTTCCACTATTGTTAGCTGCTTGTGGGGCAATTTCTTCTATTATAGGCACCTTTTTTGTAAAGACTAAAAGTGAAAAGAATTTACACAATGCCTTAACCAAAGGAACTTTAGCAAGCGGATTTTTAGTTATTATTGCTTCTGCTTTTCTTTCTAATGTTTTATTTAATAGTTTAAATGTATTTTATGCCACTGCCGCAGGATTGATTGCCGGTATAATTATCGGATTAGTAACTGAATATTATACCTCTTACCATTATCCTCCGGTAAAATCAATTTCTAAATCATCACTTACCGGAGCAGCAACTACCATTATTTCGGGATTGGCTGTCGGTATGCAAAGTACCGCAATACCACTAATCGTGATTGCCATTACAGTTTTAGTTTCCTATAAATTCGCGGGTTTATACGGTATTGCTGTTTCCGCGGTAGGGATGCTTTCGATAATCGGTATGACAGTTTCCGTTGATTCCTATGGTCCGATTGCTGATAATTCTGGAGGAATTGCCGAAATGGCCGGGCTTGATCCCAAGGTTCGAAAGATTACCGATTCATTAGATGCTGTAGGAAATACTACAGCTGCCATTGGAAAAGGTTTTGCTATCGGTTCAGCAGCGTTAACTGCTTTAGCTCTATTTTCAGCTTATTGTAAATCTGTAGGATTAGAAACCATAAGCATAACTAAGCCGATAGTGGTAGCAGGGATGTTTATAGGTGGCCTTTTGCCTTATCTTTTTTCTGCTTTAGCCATAAATGCGGTAGGAAAAACAGCTTTCTTAATGATAGAAGAAGTTCGAAGGCAATTTAGAGAAATACCTGGCTTGAAAGAGGGAAAAGCTAAACCGGATTCTAAAAGATGTGTAGATATTAGCACTAAAGGAGCTTTAAAAGAGATGGTGTTGCCCGGGTTGTTAGCCATAGTATCACCTATAGCAGTAGGAATAGTGCTTGGCCCGGAAGCATTGGGAGGAATGTTGATTGGAGCGGTGTTAGTAGGAGTATTGTTAGCTATAATGATGGCCAATTCCGGAGGAGCTTGGGATAATGCCAAAAAATATATTGAAATGGGAAATTATGGGGGGAAAGGCACAAAAGTCCATGAAGCCGCTGTTATAGGTGATACCGTAGGCGATCCTCTTAAAGATACTGCTGGGCCTTCTATGAATATATTGATTAAAGTTATGTCTATAGTCGCTTTGGTTTTTGTTCCTCTATTTATTAAATAGTATCGCGTATCGCGTGAAGATGGTTAGCCGGTTAGCCAGTTTACTGGTTACCCAGTTTAAGAATTAAAATAAGGTTGGTTAATTGTATCAACTAACTTTCATCTTTAAACTTGTAACTTATATTTGAAATTAAGGACTAGTATTAACTGGCCAACTGGTAAACCGGGTAACTGGGTAACTAAATAAATTTGCATCTTGCATCTCGCAACTAATAACCCGTATTTAATACTAACAACTAATTCAATTGGGGAATTGGTAGATTAGGTAAATTAAATTAAGGAGAAATTATAAGTGAGATTTTATGATTTAATTATCAAAAAAAGAGATGGCCAAGAATTAACTCAAAAAGAAATAAATTTCATGATTAAAGAATATTGCGAAGATAGGATTCCCGATTACCAAATGTCTGCCATGCTGATGGCTGTCTATTTTCAAGGAATGGATATTAATGAAATAAAATATTTAACTGTGGCTATGGTAAATTCTGGAAAAATTATCGACCTTAGTTCTATTCCCGGAATTAAGGTCGATAAACATAGTACTGGTGGAGTAGGAGATACTACAACCCTTGCTTTGGCCCCCATGGTGGCAGCTGCAGGTGTTCCGGTAGCCAAGATGTCAGGACGGGGTCTGGGTCATACCGGCGGCACAATCGATAAATTAGAATCAATTAAAGGGTTTAAAACAGAATTAAGCTTAAATAAATTTATAAATATAGTTAAGAAAGTTGGGGTATCAATTATCAGTCCTTCTTCAGATCTGGCCCCGGCAGACAAAAAATTATACGCGTTAAGGGATGTCACCGGAACAATAGACAGTATTCCCTTAATCGTAAGCAGTATTATGAGTAAAAAATTGGCTGCTGGTACCGATGCCATTGTATTAGACGTTACTACTGGTAGCGGTGCTTTTATGAAAGAATATAAAGATGCTTTGAAGTTAGGGAAAATAATGGTAGATATAGGATTAGAGTTAGGGAAAGAGACCGTGGCGGTAGTTTCAAATATGGATGAGCCTTTAGGTTTTGCTATCGGTAATTCTTTAGAAGTTAAAGAGGCTATCGAAGTTTTGAAAAATAAAGGACCGGAAGATTTACGCAATCTTTGTCTGGTTCTTGGTGCCCATATGCTAAAAATAGGCAGAGCAGTAAAAAATTATGAGGAAGGAAGAAACAGATTAGAAAAAATACTAAAAGAGGGGACAGCTTTCAGTAAATTTAAGGAGATGATAGCCGCTCAGGGCGGCAATCCGGAAATAATAGATAACCCGGAATTATTACCTCTGGCCAAACATTGTACTAAAATTAAAGCTGTTATTAGTGGCTATATACAGAAAATAGATTCTCGATTAATTGGTAAGAGCGCCATGCTTTTAGGAGCAGGCAGAGAGAAAAAAGAGTCAAAAATCGATTTATCTGTAGGAATTATTTTAAAAAAGAAAGTAGGCAGTAAGGTTAATATTAACGAAGATTTAGCCGAAGTGTATTATAATGATTCAGAAAAATTAAAAGAAGCAAAGAACAAATTGTTCTCCTCATTTGTTATAGGAGATAAAAAACCTAAAAAATTGCCACTAATTTTAGCTACTATCAGCAAGAAAGGCGTTAAAGAATGGGGAATAGCGTAGAGCGTTTAGCGTTTAGCGTAATTAGTATATCGTATATCGTAATATGTTGGTTAGTTAGCTGGTTACCTGGTTAGCTAGTTGAGAAAATAAAAGATAGAAGATAGGAACCAGAATAAATTCAACCCGCCTTTATATACGGGCACGATGCATCGTGCCCCTACCTCTGTCACCAGGCATATGAAATACACTCCTATTTTTCTTCCTTGCATTTTTCCAGCTAACCAAATAACTAATTAACCAACTAACTAGCTAACTAATTCTATCCGCTCTACGCTAAACGCTCCACGCTTTTTTCTTAACTATATACTATCTTTTTTCTATTTATGCTATAATTTTAAATAAAAAATTAAAAAAGAAGGTAATTTATTGGAAGTAATTATTAGTCATCAAAGTACTGATTTTGATTCTTTGGCTGCGATGGTAGCAGCTAAAAAAATATATAAAGATGCTCTTTTAGTATTTACCGGAGCCATAGAGAGAAATGTAAGAAAATTTCTCTCTATATATGGGGATTTAATAGAGATAACCCCTCTTAAGAAAATTAAAATAGAAGAGATTAATAAATTAATAATAGTTGACACTAGAATAAAAAGACGGATTGGTCCATTTGCTAATGTAATAAATAAGAGAGATTTGGAAATTCATATCTATGATCACCACCCCTCCACCGCGGATGATATTAAAGGGGATATTAATATGATAGAAGAAGCGGGGGCAACTACTACTATAATGTTAAAAAAAATAAGGAAAATGAATTTAGAAATTAGCCCTATCGAAGCAACCCTGTTTGCCTTGGGAATTTATGAAGATACTGGCTCCCTAACTTTTTCAACTACAACGATTGATGATATAAATAGTATTTCTTATTTGTTTGACAAAGGAATAAAATTAAAGGTTGTAGCAAATTTTATAAATATTGGTCTAAGCTTAACTCAAAAAAAATTGTTAAATAAATTACTTCTTTCTTCTAAAGAGATCTCTTGCAAAGGTATACGTATAAATATGGCAAAGGCAGAAGTAAAAAATTATACAGAAGGGTTGGCTCTTCTCACTCACAGGTTAATAGAAATTGAAAATAGCGATGTTTTTTTTACCATAGTAAAGATGGTAGAGCGAATATATATAGTTGGAAGGAGTAGAATAAATTTAGTTGATGTAGATGAAATACTAAAAGAATTAGGAGGAGGAGGTCACTTTCAGGCAGCTTCGGCAGTAGTAAAAGATTTATCCCTTGATGAATTAGAGAAAAAACTTATCCGGATCTTAGAAAAAAAAGTAAGGGTAGGAATTGTAGCGAAAGATATTATGTCTTCACCGGTTAAGACTGTTAATACTTCGACTTCTATCGAAGAGACGAAAAAAATATTATTAAGATACGGACATAATGGGATTCCGGTAGTAGAAGAGGGGGAACTAAAGGGCATTATAACAATGCAGGAAGTAAATAGGGCCAAACAGCACGGATTTGGAAAAGAGCTGGTAAGTAAATATATGTCCGATCAGGTAGTTACCGTAAAATTAAATACCCCTTTAACTGAAATTCAAGAATCAATGATCAATTACGATATCGGGAGGATACTAGTTGTTAACCAAGAAGATAAATTGGTAGGAATTATTACCAGAACTGACTTAATAAGAAATTTATATGGAGAGAGTCATGTTCCTAAAAGATCCTTTTCAACTTATGTTGAGACCAGCAGCAAGATGGAGAGAAAGAAGCAAATAGAATTAATAGAGAAGATATTTCCCAAAAGAGTTAAAGATGTTCTAAGTAAAATCGGGGAGATAGGTGATAGATTGAATTTTCCAGTTTTTATGGTAGGGGGAATCGTAAGAGACCTCTTTTTAGGGATTAAGAATTATGATCTTGACATTGTGGTTGAAGGAGAAGGAATAAAATTTGCCCGAGAGTTAAGCAGAGACTTGGGAGGGAGAATTAAAAGCCACGAAAAATTTGGAACCGCGGTAGTAATTTTAGCTGATGGTTTTAAAATAGATGTGGCAACTGCTCGAAGAGAATTTTATGAATACCCTGCAGCCTTTCCAAAAGTTGAGCTAAGTTCGATAAGAAAAGATTTATACAGAAGAGATTTTACTATAAATGCCATAGCTGTCCAGTTAAACCAAAAATATTTTGGAAAATTAATCGATTTTTTTGGTGGACAGAAAGATTTACGTTTAGGAATAATCAGGATCTTATATAATTTAAGTTTTGTTGAAGATCCGGCACGTATTATACGGGCAATAAGATTTGAACAGAGATATAATTTTAAAATGGATAGGACAACAGAAGATTTTCTTAAAAAAGCTATTGATGATAAATTACTCTCCAGATTAAGAAAGAGAAGAATTACTGAAGAATTAATTCTAATATTGAAAGAAGAAAATCCGTTAAAATCTTTAAAAAGAATGGAAAAATTAGGAGCTTTGAAATATATTCTTCCGGAATTTGAATTAAATGAGGAAACAGTTAAAAGATTAAATAAGGTAAAAGACAATTATAATTTTTGGAAATGCAATATATCTGGTGAAAAAATAGAACTGTGGGTGATATATTTTTGCTGTTTAATTAGAAATCTAAAAAAAGTTCAAATACGGAGAATTTATAAAAGGCTAATAATTAAGCAGAAGTCCTTAGAGAAGATAAATTATTGTTACTCAAATTTAGATCAAATCATAAAAATGATATCGCAAAAAAATAAAATATCACCGAGCGTTATTTATTTAAAATTAAAAGGTCTGCCTAACGAAGTATTATTTTTAGTTATGGCGGAAAGGGACACTAATATTGTAAAAGAAAGGATAAGCAACTATTTTCGAAAATATAAAAGAGAAAATCTATATATTTCAGGAAAGGAATTAAAAGAACTACAGATAAAACCTGGTCCGATCTATTCGCAGATTTTAAATAAATTACTTTGTGCCCAGTTGGATGGAGAGGTAAAAAATAAAAGAGATGAAATTAGATTTGTAAAAAATATTCTAAAGGAAAGGAATAAGATATAGAAAAATGTTGGACAATATATTCGAAATTGCATGGAGCATACCAGCTGTTCTAATCGCCATTACTTTTCATGAGTACTGTCATGGTAGGATGGCGTATAAATTGGGTGATCCAACAGCAGCAGAAGCGGGAAGACTTACCTTGAATCCTCTGGCTCATCTTGACCCTATAGGAACTTTAATGTTGCTTTTATTCCGATTTGGGTGGGCAAAACCGGTCCCGGTAAATTTTAATAGATTGAAATATCCTAAAAGAGACATGATATATGTTTCATTAGCTGGACCTATTGCCAATATAGTAATTGCCGTAATTTTTGCCCTCATATTAAGGTTAAGTTATTATTTTATCGGGCAAATCACCATGGCACAAAGTAGCTCTTTTTTTAATTTATTGATAACTATACTAAGAGGGTGGCTAATATTTCTACAGACCGGTGTGATAATAAATTTAGCGCTAGCTATATTTAACTTGATTCCTGTTCCGCCTTTAGATGGGTCTAAGATACTGCTGGGTCTTTTGCCTTATTCTCAGGCCTACAGGTATGCTAAATTAGAATCTTATGGGCCAATTCTCTTATTAATTCTGGTATTAAGTGGTATAATTGGAAAAGTGTTATTTCCTATTGTATTTTTTCTATTTCGTTTTTTAGTTTAAATATAGATTAATTTTAAAAATATTTTATAATTAGTCGATAATGAGTTAACAAATAATATATTTTAATAATGAAATTAAGAGAGGAGTATTTCAAATGCCAAGAATAATTTTTAGCGGAATGCGGCCTACCGGCAAATTACACTTGGGAAATTACTTAGGAGCTTTGGAAAATTGGGTAAAGCTTCAGGAAGAATACAAGTGTTTTTTTGGAGTCGTAGATTTACACGCTCTAACTACCGACTACGATAAAACTGAAGATTTAAAAGAAAACATTTTGGAGATGCTTATAGATTGGTTTAGCGCAGGTATTGACCCCGAAAGAAGTACTGTATTAATACAATCTTATGTTCCGGAACATGCAGAATTACATCTGCTTTTTTCCATGATTACTCCTTTGCCATGGTTAGAAAGAAATCCGGTATTAAAAGAACAGGTACGAGATTTAGGATTGAAAGACAATATTGGTTATGGTCTTTTGGGGTATCCGGTTCTAATGGCTTCAGATATATTGATCTATAAAGCGAATGTTGTACCGGTGGGGGAAGATCAAGTACATCACATAGAATTAACTCGGGAAATAGCCCGGAGATTTAATAACCTTTATAAAAATGTTTTTCCTTTGCCCCAGGTAAAATTGACCAAAGTTCCCCGTGTGCCGGGAACTGATGGAAAGAGAATGAGTAAAAGTCTGGGTAATACAATTTCCATATCTGATTCGCCGGAAAAAATTGAAGAAAAAGTGAAGACAATGATAACTGATATCCAAAAAATAAGATTGAATGATCCGGGACATCCGGATATTTGTGTGGTGTTTACCTATCAGGAGATGTTTAATCCGGAACAATCTGAAGAAATATCTGCCGGATGTAAATCAGGAAAATTAGGATGTGTGGAATGTAAAAAGAGATTGGCTCAAGCCTTAATAAATAAGTTTGATGGATTCAGGGAAAAAAGAAAATATTATAAAAAAAAACCGGAAATAATTAGAGAAATTGTAATCGAAGGGAGCAAAAAGGCAAGGCAAGTAGCTAAACAAACCCTTGATGAAGCAAAGAAAGCCATGAATTTGGATTATGAATAATAAAAATATAGACTTTAAGATAAAAATTAATGATTTAGATAGCTCCGTAGACGAATTATTGAGAAATGTTAAAGAAGGTATCGTTGATATTGAACAAATGTCTATTACTGAAATAATAGATCAGTATTTAAAATATGTTATTCAAAACAAGAGTGCTATTGACCTGAGTATTGCCGGTAAAACTATAGCTGAAATAGCGATAATTTTAAAAATAAAATCAGAAAATCTTCTTCCTAAATTGGAAGTTAAAAGCAGAGAAGAGGAAGATGATGAATACAATGATTTTATGATTTCAAAAGAAAAAGAAGCATATCTTCAGGAATATGACAAATTTCAAAAAGTGGTCGAATATTTAAAGGAAAGAGAAGGGACCCAAAACAATATCTATTTTCCAGTGATAGAAAACAATGATAAAGAAGGTAGTGTAGAAATTCAGAAAGTTGATTTAGCAGACCTTTTAATTTCTTTGGAAAAAGTATTACAGAATACAAAGAAAGAAGACTATATGCCCTTTAAAAAAAAGACTTTTAATACCACTTCCAAGATGAAAGAAATAATTAATCTTTTGAAGGGCAGTAAAGAAGGATTGTCTTTTGATTATTTCATGGAAAAAGCTCAGAGTAAGTTAGAAATTATTGTTATTTTTCTTGCCTTATTAGAACTTATATATTTAAGAAAAATAAGATGCTATCAGAAAAAAAACTTTGATAGGATAATGTTCGATCTGAAAGGAGATGCTTTAAAGTTAAAGAAAAATTAAGAAACAATACAAGATGGAGCAATATAATAGAATGCTTATTGCTGATACATAATAATCCATTAACCCTTGACAAGATAAAAGAGATTACCGGTCTGGAGAAAAAAAGAAGTAGATCGATTATTAACGAGCTACTCTCAAAATATAATCACAATGATAGGCCATTTAAAATATATGAAATTGCCGGAGGATATAAACTGGGTACCAAGCCCCAGTACTCTGTCTGGGTAGAAAAAATATTAGAGAATAAAAGAAAGCATCAAATTTCTAAAGCAGCCCTGGAAACACTGGCTATCATTGCTTATAATCAACCGGTAACCCGTTTAGAAATTGAAAAGATAAGGGGAGTAAGTTGCTCGGGGGTCTTATTTAATTTACTAAAGCATAAATTTGTAAAAATTAGCGGGAGAAAGAAAGCTCCTGGAAATCCTTTGCTTTACAAAGTTACGGACTTTTTTTTAATGCATTTCGGTTTAAAAAAAATTAGCGATCTTCCCAAACTAAGTGAAATGGGGATTAAATGATATGATTGAAAGACTGCAAAAATATTTGGCGGGAGCAGGGATTACTTCCCGAAGAAAGTGTGAAGAACTTATCCTTCAGGGACAGGTGCGGGTAAATAACTCTGTCGTTACTAAGTTGGGAACCAAGGTTGACCCTCAAAAAGATATTGTAGAAGTAAAGGGTAAATTAATAAAATATAAAGAGAAAAAACAGTATTCTTATATATTGTTAAATAAGCCCAAAGGATATTTAACTTCCTTATCCGATCCTTTTGGCAGACCGGTTGTTTTAGATTTATTGAAAGGGGTAAAAGAAAGAATATACCCGGTTGGCCGTTTAGATTTTAATTCGGAAGGACTATTAATTCTTACTAATGACGGTGAATTAGCCCATGCTTTAACTCACCCTGCAAAAGAAGTAGAAAAGGTTTACATTGTTAAGGTGAAGGGAATTCCCTCTCCTGAAAAATTAAAAATCTTATCAAAAGGAGTTGTCTTAGAAAATAATTATAGAATATCACCCTGTAATATTTATTTGTTAAAAATTACTAATGGAAATGCCATATTAAAAATAAAAATAAGAGAAGGAAAGAAAAGGCAGATTAGGAAAATGGGTGAATATATTGGACATTTTGTTCGAGAACTGAGAAGAACTAAATTAGGCCCAATTTCTTTAAAAGGTGTAAAACCGGGAGAATACAGGTATTTAAATAAAGAAGAAATTAAAAGTCTGAAGAAAATTGCTTAGCAGTATATCGTATATCGTATTGCGTATTAGTTAACCAGTTACCCGGTTTACCGGTTAATGGAATAAGCAATACGGCCCTACTTACTAAAAACCGAGAACTGTAAACTATTTTCTTTATCTAAAAACCAACAACTAAAAACTAAAAACTTGTATTTAATACTAACGACTAATTTGGGGTGAATTAATGAAAAAAAATGGTTTAATAATCGCAATAGATGGACCAGCTGCTGTGGGCAAAAGCACTATGGGTAAATTGATTGCCCTGGAATTAGGCTTTTTATATATTGACACGGGAGCGATTTACCGGGCAATAACCTGGAAGGTTTTAAAAAATAATATTAATATAAACGATGAAAATATGATTTCCAATCTGGTTTCAGATACTTGTATTACTATAGAGAGAGCAAATAACAAGAGTCTAAATGATTATTATCACATTTTTGTTGACGGAGAAAATGTGACTGAGGAAATACGCAACCCCAGGATTGACCAAAATGTTTCTCAGATAGCCAGATTGCCCAAAATTAGAAAACAATTAATTCATCTGCAGAGAAAATTAGCTGAAAAAGGGAATATTGTAATGGAAGGTAGAGATATAGGCTCGGTAATTTTACCGCAGGCAGATATAAAATTCTATTTTACTGCTTCTGAGGAGGAGAGAATTAAAAGAAGGTATAAAGAACTAATAGATAAAGGTTATAGTATAGATTACGAAGTAGTTAAAAAACAGATAATACAGAGGGATAAAATTGATAGTAAGAGAAAATATGCCCCTTTGATCAGGGCAAAAGATGCTATTCTTGTAGATTCTACAGAAAAAAGCATTGAGGAAGTCAAAGATAATATTTTACAGATAATAAAAAAATTTAGAGAATGCAGGGAAAAAACAAATTGAAAATAATATTATCTAAAAAAATGGGATTTTGTTTTGGAGTCAAAAAATCTGTAAATTTAGCTAAAAATGCCTTAAAAACAAGAAAAAATAACTTATATATGCTGGGTTCAATAATAAATAATCCTCAAGCTATAGAATACTTTATAAAAAAGGGAGCAAAGATAGCAGATAATTTAGAGGAAGTTCCGGAAGAAAGCACGGTTATAACCAGGGCGCACGGTATTTCTCCTACAATGCTTAGAAAGGCTTACCAAAAAAGATTATCTGTAGTTGACACTACCTGTCCATATGTTAGAAAAGTACAAAAGATAGCACGCTATTTATACGAAAAGGACTATTTTATAGTTATCTATGGAGACAAAAAACATCCCGAAGTACTAAGTTTACTGGATACGATTCAAAACAATGCTTTAGTGATAAATTCAATTCCTGATGCAGAGAAGATAACCAAAAAGAAAAAAATTGGTTTTATATCCCAAACCACCAAAAATATTTACGATTTTTATAAATTATCATCTGCCCTGTTAGACAGAGCTGAGGAATTAAGAATATTTAATACAATATGTAAATCTACCACGGAAAGACAAAAGAGCGTAATTGAGTTAGCAAAAGAAGTAGATGTGATGTTGGTGATTGGAGGAAAGGAAAGCGCTAATACAACCCGATTAGCAGAAATAGGCAAGAATCAGGGAGCAAAGACTTATCATATCGAAACTAAAAGTCAACTAAAATATAAATGGTTTCATCCTAAAGATAAAGTAGGAATTACCAGTGGTGCCTCTACTCCTGACTGGGTAACTAATGAAGTCATTGATAAACTTAAAGAATGGTATGGTTAAGAACTTTTATTTACTTTGCCGGCTTTTAAACATTTAGCGCAGACATTAACTCTTTTTACGGTATTATCAATATGTGCTTTTATTTTTTGAATATTGGGATGCCACATTCTTTTAGTAACTTTATGAGAATGGCTTATTTTATTTCCAAATTGTGGGCCTTTACCACAAATATCACATTTTGCCATTTTATATTTCCTCCTATCAATTGTAAAAAATAACTAACAGTAGACATTTTATCATATTACATAAAGTCTTGGCAAGTAATAATTTAAAGTTTATAATATTTAGTTAGCTGGTTAGGTGGTTACCCGGTTAGTTAATTAAGAAAAGAAGAAGAAAGAAGCCAGAATAAGATAGTATGTAGCGAAAAACGAAAAGCAAAAAAACAAATATATATCTCGTATCTCATGAATCGTATCTCGATTCCCTTTCCCTTAGAGGGAGAGGATTATGGTGAGAGGGAAGCAAACGTAATACGCGATATGTGCAATACGAGTTAAGGTAAAATTATGAGAATTGTTGCTGGGAAAAATAAGGGTAATATATTAAAATCCCCCAAGGATTTATCTGTTCGTCCCACTTCTGGAAAGGTGAGAGAAGCATTATTTGATATTTTGGGGACATCTGTCAGGGAAACCTGTTTTTTAGACCTATTTGCAGGAACCGGTGCAGTAGGGATTGAAGCCTTAAGCAGAGGGGCAAGAGAAGTAATATTTATCGAAAAAGAACTAAAATGCATAAAAATTATTAAAGAAAATTTAGAAAAGACTGGAAACAGCCAAAATGCCGTAGTTTACAAAATAGATTTTTTTGCCGGTTTAAAATTATTAGTCAAAAAAAATTATCTATTAGATTATATCTTTCTTGACCCTCCTTACAGCAGGGGACTGGTAAACATTTCTTTATTAGAAATATCAAAATTACCTATATTAAGACATAATGGTTTGCTAATTGCCCAACACTACAAAAAAGAAAAAGTTATGGAAAATTTAAATAATATGAAATTGCTTAATCAAAGAAGATACGGAGAGTGCTATCTATCTTTTTATGATTATGTTAATATCTAAATAAAGTTAGTTAGTTACCTGGTTACCTGGTTAAAAACAGAGGACAGAATACAGGAGTCAGTAGCCAGAATAAAATCGTATCTCGTTAAGAAGCCAGAAGACAGAATTCAGAATGAAAGAACAGAAATATCATTGTGAGAAACGAAGTGACGAAGCGATAACAGAAATCTTATCAGGCCGATAACCGATAACTGAAAAAATAATTGTCTTCACTCGATACTCGATACGCGATACTTTATACTAAAAATATAAGGAGGGGAAAATGAAAATAGCCGTTTATCCAGGAAGTTTTGACCCAGTAACTAATGGCCATCTAAATATTATCGAAAGAACTACAAAGATTGTTGATGAATTAATAGTAGCAGTAGCAGTCGATTCTAAAAAATCAACTTTGTTTTCAGCCCAAGAAAGAACAGATATGATAAAAAAGGCCACCAAGGATTTGGCAAATGTTAAAGTGCTGTCATTTTCCGGTTTATTAACTGAGTTTGTGAGAAAAAATAAAGCAAATATTATCATCAGGGGGATGAGAGCCATCTCTGATTTTGAACATGAATCACAACTGGCTTTAATGAATAAAAGACTTGCTCCGGAGATTGAAACAATTTTTATG
>Ga0307378_10006694_pt1 | contig 15700 bp, 9 predicted proteins | sample UN1MG_FD_202238 | JGI IMG/M metagenome (GOLD analysis project Ga0307378, IMG submission 202238) | Soil microbial communities from Risofladan, Vaasa, Finland - UN-1 | ecosystem: Environmental > Terrestrial > Soil > Coastal area > Acid sulfate soil | place: Finland: Risofladan, Vaasa | collected... | reverse complement strand
CACGCCCGGCTTCGAGCTTCTGGCGCCGGCCGGCGACTCCGCGTCGCTGGAGGCCGCGTTGGAAGCGGGGGCCGACGCGGTCTACTTCGGTCTGAGGGCTCTCAACGCCCGCCGCGGGGCCCGGAACTTCACCCAGGATGAGCTCGCCCAGGCCGTCGAGTCGGTGCATGCCCAGGGGGCCCGAGCGTACTTGACGCTGAACGTCGACCTGGCGGAGCGGGAATTGGGCCTGGCGGCGCGGATGCTCTCATGGGCCCGTCAGTGCGGGGTGGATGCCGTCCTGGTCCGCGACCCGGCCCTCCTGGCGCTCGAGCCGGAGTACGCCGAGCTGGAGTTCCATTTCAGCACGCAAAGCTGCATGGCCAATAGCGCCGAGGTGCAGGCGGCGGCGGCGCTCTCGATCGCGCGGGTCGTGCTGGCCCGGGAGATGACGTTGGCGGAGATCCGGGCGGCGTCGGCCGTGGCGGGCGTCGAGACGGAGGTGTTCGCCCAGGGGGCGCTCTGTTTTTCCGTTTCGGGCCGATGCTATCTGTCGAGCTGGGGCGGGGGACGCAGCGGCAACCGGGGCACCTGCACCAGCCCTTGCCGCGTCCCCTGGACGGCCGACGGCGTTGCGCCCGGCACGCCTTTCTCCATGCGCGACCTGCTCTCGGTCGATCGGATCGGTGAGCTGCGCGAGGCGGGGGTCGCCGCGCTGAAGATCGAAGGGCGGATGAAAAACGCCGCGTGGGTCCGCCGCGCCGTCGCGCTCTATCGGCGAGCGCTCGACGGGGAAGAAGGCCCCGAGCTTCGGGAGGAGGCAGCCAGGCTGGGCGCGTACACGGGCCGCCAGCTCACGTCCGGCTACCTGGACGGCCGGCGGGATGAGCTGACCGGCATCGCGGGCAGAGAGGCTTCGCCGGAGCACGAAGACCAGACACCGTCCGCCGGCCCGAGTCCGGACAAGGACGATCTGGAGACCGCAGTCTACGATGTGGCCATCCAGCTAGGGGGTCCGGCAATCGAGTGCCGGTGCACTTGCTCCGGACGTACGGAGAGCTGGTCGATGCCCAAGACGGTCGTTCGCCGCAAGCACAAGGCAATGCCCGTGGGCGACCTGCTCGAGTCGCTGAGCCGGCAGCCGATCGAAGGATGCCGGCCGGGCCGGCTTGCCACCGACGAGCCCGACTACTTGCTCGTGCCGCGGGCGGCCAACAAGCTGATCGACCGGATTCAGGCCGTCGTGCGTCGGGGGAAACGGCGGGGAGATGAGCTGACCGGCATCCGCTTGCCTGAGGGGGTCCGCCGCATCCTGGAGAAGACGGAGCCTCACCGGGCCAACTGCCTCTCGTTGGGCAGCCCGCCTGACCGCGTGCGCCTCGATGCTTCCGCCGTCAAGACGTTCGTGCGGCACTTCCGTCCCGGCGCGATCATCGTCGAAGGACTCACCGAAGACGATCTCTTCAACGTGCGGCGAACTGCCCGCAAGATCCCGCTGGTCGTGGCCCTGCCGCCGGTATTCTTCGACGACGACGTCCCGGGTCTGGAGAAGCTCATTCGGCGTTGCAAGGGGGCCGGGGTGCCCGTCGAAGTGAACAGTTGGGGCGGGTGGATGCTCGCCCGAAAAGCGGGCGTCCGCATGGAGGGCGGCCCCGGCCTGCCCGTGCTCAACTCCCTGGCGGCCCGCGAGCTGGGTGAGCGGGGCTTGCGGAGCGTCACCCTGTCGGTCGAGGCGGATCGCCGGCAGATGGAGGACGTAACCGCGCACTGCCCGGGTCGCTGTTCGCTGGTGGTGTTCGGGCGTCCTCCGCTGTTGACCAGCCGCGTGGAGCTGCGGGAGGAGGATTTCCGCGATAGGATCCTCGTTGACCGGCGCGGGCTGAGCATCCGGGGCCGACGGGAGCGGGGCCTGTGGGTGTTTCGTCCCATAGAGCCGTTCGATCTGCGGGACGTGCGAAACGAGCGGGTCCGCGCTGCCCATCTCGTGGTCGACCTGGTGGGCTCGGAAGACCCCGCAGCGGACTTCCACACGCCGCCGGCTCCGGGCAGTGGGCCCTTCCGCTTCAACTACGACCGCTCGCTGGTATAGCTTTCCCGGCAGAATGCCCGTGACGGCTTCGCTGTGGGGCATCAACCGCCAACCGCCAACACGGTACGTCACGTTGACTCGCACACGGCAACTCATTCTGGGAACGGCAAACCGACACAAAGCGCGGGAGCTTGCCCTGCTGCTGGCCCCGACGGGGCTGGCTCTGGCGAGTCTCGCCGACCTGGCGGAGCGTGCCGAGGTCGATGAATCGGGTGGGTCCCTTGCCGAGAATGCGCGGCAGAAGGCGACCGTCGAGGCCGAGTACTTGCGCAAGTGGGTGCTCGCCGACGATACCGGCTTGGAGGTGGATGCGCTGGGCGGGGCCCCGGGGGTCCGCTCGGCCCGATTTGCCGGTCCGAGCGCCGATGCCGAAGCGAACCGCCGCCGGCTGCTCGACGAGCTGGCCGACGTGCCGCTTGCCCGGCGTACGGCCCAGTTCGTCTGCCACCTGGCCCTGGCCGATCCGAGTGGGAGCATTCGGGCCGAGAGTGAGGGGCGCTGCCGAGGGCGGATCCGCTTCGCCCCCTCCGGCGACGGCGGTTTCGGCTACGACTCGCTGTTCGAGGTCGTCGAGCACGGCCGGACGTTCGCCGAGCTGGGCGACTCGGTCAAGGCGCGACTCAGCCACCGCGCCCGGGCGGTGGAGGGGATGATTCCCCAGCTCTTGGATCTCGTCGCCGCTGGCAGTTGGGACGAGGTTTGACAGGCTCGGACTCAGACTGATCGGAGGCAGAGCAGTGCGACCGCGCAAGATTGCCTAGCCGCACTTCACGGTTGACCTGAACGCCTATCAGGGAGTGAGAGCCGCTCCGCCCGGCGAACGACCTCCGGGTGGCGCGAGCGAGTGCGTCCGGCCGGGCCTTTGTTGAGACCTGTATAGTCAATGAGCGACGCCGACCAACGAGAGAGAGGTCGGAGAACGGGGATTTTTTGGTCGAGCTGGCGTTCATTGTCGGTGCGGACACCGATGGGAGCACGATATGCCCGGGATTGACACCGGGCCGGCGGAAATGTATATTCATTGTAGATACATTCCGTGCGGACCCAATCCGCTCGCCGACTGTCAGGAGTCTTGCCGTGATCACGAGAGTCCAGAGGTGGGGAAACAGCCTCGGGTTGCGAATACCAAAGGCGCTTGCTGAGGACCTTGGGATCCAGGAAGGGGGCAACGTGGACCTGAAGGTCGAAGGGGGGCGCTTGGTGGTGGAGCCGGTTCGCGCTGGTCGACTTGACCTGGCCGATCTGCTGAGCCAAGTGACGCCGGAGAACTTGCACGGCGAAACGGAGACGGGGGCCCCTGTTGGTAGGGAGCTGTGGTAGTGACTCGGCACGGGGCACCGGACCGCGGTGACATCGTCTGGTTGCAGTTTCATCCCCAGGCAGGCCACGAGCAGGCGGGGCGACGGCCGGCGATTGTCATCTCGCCAAAGGCCTACAACGAGAAGGTCGGTTTGGCACTATTCTGCCCCATCACCAGCCAAGTCAAGGGGTATCCTTTCGAGGTGTTGCTTCCGAGGGAATTGGGAGTATCGGGTGTCGTGCTCTCTGATCAGATCAAGAGCCTCGATTGGCGAGCAAGACACGCGGAGCGAATCTGTCGAGCGCCCCGGCAAGTCGTCGAGGAGGTGCTGACCAAGATCGCCGCCCTCGTGGGATGGGAGTAGAGTCACCGCCACACCCGGCGTGCGGGAGAGAGTCTGCGGGCTGACTCCCACCGGGTTGCCCCGGCAGGCCAAGCCGGACTCGAAGCGAGAAGAGCCTTCGCCTCGCGGCGTTAGATGCGGCAACCCTTACGTTTTCACATCGGTCGCAAAGGCCCGTTCCGGATCGTCTCCAGCCGCGAGGCCGCCCCAGCGGTCCCTGTCCTCGGCCCACCTACACGATCGCCATCGAGTCGGCGGCTTCCAGGGTCTCGTCGACTTGCTCCCAGAGCCGCGCGACCTGCTCCTCTTGAAGCTCGAGTCCGGCAAAGATCCGGGGGGAGGGAAGGTCCGTGTTCCGGACGCCCAGCGGCGTGCGGCCCTTCCGATGGCAGAAGATATTGGCCAGCTCGACCACGTGAACGACGGCGCCGTGCGGGCCGTCGTACCGATCCGAGTCGTGATGGTAGCGGATGGCGGCGGTCAGCGGTTCGGGCAGTTGCCATCGGGCGGCCACAAACTCGCCGAGCACCGTGTGGTCGAAGCCCAGGATCTTTCGTTCGACCTCACGGATCGGAGTCTCCCTGTCGAGCGCGTCGACGACCCGGCAGAACGGACGATGAAGATACTGGTCGATCAAGATGAGGCCGAAGTCGTGCAGCAGGCCCGCCAGGTACGCTTCCTGGGGCGGGACTTTGCCGCACGTTCGGGCAATGAGCTTGGCGACCGTGCCGACGCCGACCAGGTGATCCCAAAGGCCGCGGCGCGTGTACTTCCCGTGGCCGCACGTCTTCCGGAACAGGTCCGCGATGTAGACGCTCAACACCAAGTTGCGGATCTCTTTGAAGCCCAGCAGAGTGATCGCGCGCTTGAGGTCGGCCACCTGCCTCGGGAGCCCGTAGTACGACGAGTTGACCGTCCGCATGATCCGCATGGCCAGGGCCGCGTCCTGCCGGATCGCGCTCAACAGATCCTCGGTCTCGCTGGTGGGGTCGTTGGCCAACCGGACCACCGTCAGCGCGACGTCCGGGATCGACGAAACCTCGCTAATCCGCGTAAACAGGCGCGTGACCAGTGCTTCGGTCGACTGGGCGCCGCGGGCAGCGGAGCGCGGAGCGTCGGCTGTCAGCGTGCTCATCTGGGACCCATCGTTACAATCCGTACAGACGGTCTTCCACCGTCGCAAACCACAGAGATCATGACCTACAAACATAGATCACGGGCAGCGGTCTGCCTGGTGGTTCCCGGGAATCGGTGGTTGGCCGGTGGGACCGACCGTTGTCTCTCCCGACCGCGACGGGTAGGCTGGTAATCGAGGAGCCGATGACTGAGTCTCTGCGCCGCCGTCCAGATTGGATTCGCCTGCTGCTTCCGGCGCTGGCCTGCGTCGGCATCTCGTCCGCGGCACGTCCGGCCGAGGCCGGTGTGGTGGTGATCGGCAATCACACCGAGAGGGACTTGAATTTCGTCGTGACGCCGGCCGAGGGAGAGCCTCAGCAGCATACACTCGTCCCCAAGGACGTGCTGCGGTTGACCCTTGCGCGGGAAGCACAAATCTCGTTCGACGCGGGCGGTGCTCGGCGCCAACGCCTCCTTGAGGTCGATTCCGCTCACTTCTTCGCCGGGGACGAGGAGAGCCTCGCGCTGCACCGCATCGGCTCGGCGGGTCCGTCGCAGGAATCCCGTCGATCTCCGGATGGCGCTCCGGATGGCGCTGCGGCAACTCCGGGCCCTCCACCCTCGGCTGCCCGATCGGGCGGCCTATTGGATTTCTACCGCATGGGCATCGTCCCGGTGATGATCCTGGTGGACGAGGAACAGCAACTGGTGGCGCGCCCCATCTGGGAGAAGCAACTGCGTGAGCGGTTGGAGAAAGCGTCGGACGTCTTCGAGCGACATTGCGGCGTCCGGTTTCGCCCGGTCAAGGTGGGTACGTGGGACTCGGAGGACGGCGTTCTCGAGTTCGACGACGCGATCCGGGAATTCGAGCGGGAGGTCGTCCCGGATCCTGCGCCGCTGGCGATCGGATTCGCCAGCCAGAAGTATTACGTGCGGAAACGCAGACAGTGGCAACTGGGAGCCGTCTTGGGTGGGCCGCTCCGTCGCCACGTACTCATCCGAGAAAGCACCCGAACGCTGACCGAACGGGAGCGATTGGAGGTGCTGCTCCACGAACTGGGGCACTTCCTCGGGGCCGTTCATTGCCCCTATTCGTACTCCGTGATGCGGCCCGTGCTGGGCGACCGGCAAGCTCTGGAGCGGTCGTTCCGCATCGGTTTCGATCCGGGCAACACGTTGGCGATGTGCCTGGTCGCCTCCGAGCTCCGCACCGGAACCGTCGTCAGCTTCGGCCAGCTCAGCGACCACGCCAAACGGCGGCTGCGGGGCGTTTACACCGCGATGGCCGAGGCGCTTCCGGAAGACGCGTCGCTCGAGCACGGCATCAAGCTGCTGGAAGGCACGGCGCCGGATCGGCCGGCGCCGTTCAAGCTCCCGCCGTCGACGGTGACGGCGGCGCGGACCGTCGTCGAGGCGATTCGAGAGGCCGCCGAAGAGAACCATCGCCGGCCGGCCGGCTCTTCTGAAGAGGCGGGAGGCGCCGGCAGGTTGACCGGCGACGAGCTGACGGCGCACTACTTCCGTCGTGCCGCCGCCGCGGCGGGGCCGGCTCCGTCGGAGTCCGCTCCGGACGGTTACTTGCTGGGCCTGGCGATCGGCCTGGACGATTCCCCGATTCTGCGCAACGATCCGCTCACCGGCGCGCTCGCGAGCGAAGTGGAATCGGAGGAGGATCGGCGCCGGCGGGTCGCCGTCTTGGGGCGTCCGACGATGCGCGGGCGCTATGACGTAACGCAGCATTTCATCCTCGCCTGCGGGCTGACTGCGATTCTAGGGCCCGAGGCGGCGGAGAGGGCCGGCCGGATGAGGGAATGGATGGACGGCAGGCAAGGCGCCGGTTTCAGTTTCGTCCATCTGCTGGCACACATGTCCGGCTCCGCCTTCGCCGAACGTATCCGGTCCGGCGACGTCGGGTTTTCCACGCTTGCCGAGTCCTTTCGCGTGGAAGACTTCGTGCCCAGCCCGCATGATCTTGACGAAGGATTGTCTTGGAAGGCGTTTCTTCTTCAATACGGCTCGCTCCAGGACGAGCGTTTCCATCGTCGAATCTCGACGATCCGCGAGCGCATCCGCTCGCTGCCCGCGCGCCGGTGAGCGTGGGGCACTCGTTCACCCGAAGTAGGTTCCGCAAGCAAGGTGCCCTACGACTGGCGGAGCCCTGAAGCGAGGGTAGAATAAGGCCGAAAGGAAGAGCGGCCGCGCTTCCTTGGATCCCAGTCAGACGCGAGGGCCTGGTGCCCGCGCCGCTTCACATAGGTTCGATGCCCTCGACGAGCCATTTCCATTTCTCTTGCCAAGGTGCCTGCTTTGAGTCGCGAATCAGAACCGAGACGCGAAAAGCCGGGCGAGGGAGCGGCTGGAGGGCTGGCCTCGCGGAGCTTCTTGGGACTGCTAGTTGCCCAGTTTCTCGGCGCGGTGAACGACAACATGTTCCGATGGCTCGTCGTGCCCATCGGCAAGGAGATGGTCTCGGAGGAACAGGCGTCGCTGGCGTTGGCAGTCGGGCTGATATGCTTCGTGCTGCCCTATCTCCTGCTGGCCGCCACGGCCGGGTACCTGGCCGATCGCTTCAGCAAGCGGACGGTGATCGTCGGCTGCAAGGTGGCCGAGCTCGTCATGCTGATCCTGGGCGTGGGCGCGATCCTCAGCGGCAGCCTTTGGCTGATGTTCGGCGTGGTCTTCTTGCTGGGCGCGCAGAGCGCCCTGTTCGGACCGTCCAAGTTCGGCAGCATCCCCGAAATCGTCCGCTCGGACCGCATCTCGGCGGCCAACGGACTGATCGGCATGACCACGGTGGTGGCAATCGTCGCGGGGTCGGTGGGAGGCGCTTGCCTGTACGAGCTGACCGCGCCGGCGGGCCGGCACCTGTGGTGGATCTCGGCTGCCGCGCTGGTGGGCATCGGCGTGACCGGCCTGGTCGCCGCCCTCCAGATCGCCCCGCTGGGGATCGCCAATCCCACGCGCCGGTTTCCCTACAACTTCCCGCGGCAGACCGTGCGCGACCTCGCCATGCTGGGCTCCGACCGCCCTTTGCTGCGGGCGGCGCTGGGGGCGATGGTCTTCTGGGCCCTCGGGGCGTTGGCCCAAGTGAACGTGGATCAGTTCGTCGGTTATCGGCTCGGGCTGGGGCAGTTGCACGTGGGGATCCTGCTGGCCATCCTGGCGGCGGGCGTGGGCGCCGGGAGCATATTGGCCGGCATCTGGTCGGCCGGGAGGGTCGAGCTGGGGATCGTCTCGCTGGGGGCCGCGGGCATCGCCACCAGCGCGATCGTGTTGTCGTTCGTCCCCCCCGCCCACGGAACCGTGCTCTCGGCCGCCTACTTCGGGAGCTGTTTCTGGCTGTTCCTGCTCGGCTTGAGTGCCGGGCTGTATCAGATTCCCATCCAGGCGTTCCTGCAATACCGCAGTCCGCGGGAGTCGCGGGGATCCATCCTCGCGGCCGCTAACTTCCTGGCGTTCTCGGGCATGTTGGGGTCGGCCGTGCTGTTCTGGCTGTGCACCGGGCCGCTGGGGCTTCACCCGGAGCAGATCTTCCTCCTGCTCGGCGTGATCACGGTGCCGGTGCTCATCTACGTCGTCCTCCTGCTCCCCGGCGCGACGGCCCGTTGCCTCGTGTGGCTTCTCAGTTGCACGATCTACCGGGTTCGGATCGAGGGGCGCCAGCACGTGCCGGAGCGAGGCGGGGCCCTGCTCGTGGCCAACCACGTCAGCTTCATCGACGGGGTGCTGTTGATCCTCTATTTCCCTCGTCCGGTACGAATGGTCGCCCGCGCTGATCCCCGCCACAAATGGTGGTTCCGGCGGCTGGCGGACGACCTGGGCACCATCTTCATCGAGCCGGGGACGAAGCCGATGGTCCGGTCGATTCGTGCCGCGCGCGAGGCCCTGCGTCAGGGGGACCTAGTGTGTATCTTTCCCGAAGGGCAGATGACGCGCACCGGCGTGATGGACGAATTTCGGCCGGGCTTCCTGGCGATCCACAAGAAGACGGACGTGCCGGTGATCCCGATCCACCTCAGCGGGCTCTGGGGGAGCATCTTCAGCTACGAAGGCGGGAAGCCGCTCGGCAAATGGCCGCGGCGGTGGCCCTACCCGGTATCGATCCTCGTCGGCGAGCCGATCGCAGAACCGACCGACACGGAACAGGTCCGCCAGGCGGTGGCCGGGCTGGTAGCGGAACGGCAGGAGCCTAACGCGCGCGACGCGTGATCGCCGGCGGTTCCGCGCGGCACGCTCGGCGTCACTTCTCGACGGTGCACTCCAGACGCACCGCCTCTCCGCCGCGGGCCTTCAAGGCGGCGGTGAGTCGGGCGGAGGCGTCGACCGGGACGCGGTCGATCCGCACGTGCGTCCGCGTGGCCATGGTCTCGTCGTCGGAATAGACGTGGGCCGTGTAGCGCTTGCCCGCGTCGAGGAAATCGAGCGGAATCTCGACGGTGCGCGGCTCGTCGCCGTTCATGCACCCGAGGAACCAGTCGTTGCCGCTGCGGCGGGCGATCACGGCGTACTGGCCGATCCGGCCGTGGAGCACCTTCGTGTCGTCCCAGACGGTGGGGACGCGATCGAAGAACTCCAGCTCCGGCTCGTCGCCGATCACGTTGTGGCTTCCCCCCGCCCCGCCCTTGCGCCCGGGAGACGCGCCCGGGCGGTCGTACCAGTAGAGGAACTGCCAGGGGCTGTAGAGGCACACGGCCTTGGCCAACTGGTAGGCGTGGCTGGCGTTCTCGTCGACGCGGGGATCGTAGTAGCAGATGGTGTTATCGCCCGCCCCGGCCAGCATTCGGGTGAACAGAATGGTGAGCGTCTGGCGGTTCGCGGGGCTCGTTTCGTCCCCGGCGATCCCTTCCTGGGTCATCAAGTTGGGATACGTGCGGCTGACGCCGGTCGGGCGGTACTCGTCGTGGACGTCGACCATCAGCCGATGCTCCGCCGCCTTGCGCACGGCCTCGTGCAGCCAGGTCGTCCACGGCTGCGACCCGACGTTGACGAAGCCGTACTTCACCCCCTTGACGCCCCACCGGCGGTAGAGCGGCAGGATCTCGTCCAACTGCCGCTCCAGGGCCCGACGGTTGACGTACAACAGGATCCCGATGCCCCGCTCGTCGGCGTAGCGGATCATCTCGTGAAGATCCAACGGGCCGGGCGAGCGCTTGGGGTCGACGGCGACGGTCGTCGCGTCCGACTCGTCGGCGTACTCGTGGCCGTACCAGCCGGCGTCGAACTCCACGTACTGCAAGTGGTGCCTGACGGCGAAGTCGACGCACGCCTTGCCGCCCGACGTCGTCAGGGTCACCTCGCGGATCACCTTGCCCGGCTTGATCCACGAGGGGTCGGCGATCGCGCACGGGTCGTTCAGGTTCAACAGCAGGTCGTTGTTTTCCAGCAACTCGCCCGGCGAGCGAGCGAGCATGACGACGCGCCAGGGCGTGGTCAGGGGCAACTCGGCTTGCGCTTCGCTGCTGAGCTGACTGGAGAGCGTGTGGGCCTCGTCCGCGACCGGCGCGAGCTTCATCCGCGCGTAGTCGACCAGCCGTGCTTCGGCCAGCGCGGCGTACGTGCCGTCGTCGACGCGGACCACCAACGGGCGCTCGCAGCCCGGCTTGATCCGGCTCAGTGGGACCTCGGAGTAGCGGCCTTGTGCGCTGTAGACGGCCCAGGCCGTGTGATCGGCCGTGAAGCGGAAATGCGTGTTCTCCCGGGCGATCCGGACCCGCTCGACGCCCGGCTGCTTGGGGATCGTGTAGGAGATCGCGAACCCCTCGTCGTAGGCGCGGAGCGTGAGCCGCAGTCGGCGTGGCGGCTTGTGCCGATCTTCGAGATCGACGGTCAGCTCGTGGTAGTGATTGCGAACCTCGCTCCGCTCGCCGTAGACGGGCTTCCAGATCGCGTCGTGGCTGTTGCGCGAGAGCCCGACGATCCGGAAACCCTCGTCGAGCGCGGGGGCGTCGACGAGCGTCAGCCCGAGGCGAGAATCGGCCAGAATCGGCTTCCCCCGGTAGCTCACCGCATAGCGGAGCGAGCCTTGTTCAGTCAGCCGGAGGACGGCCTGGACGTTTCCGTCCGGCGACGCCAACTCGCAGGCGTCGGGGGTTGCGATGAACGTGCAGAGCGCTGGAATCAGTACGGGGATCAGTGGATGCATCGAGAGGCTCCCGGTTGCCGGCGCGCTTCTTCGCGTGTCTGTGGTCTGGCGTCTGCCGGAGCCGGTTTACCATAACCGGGGAGCCTCACGCAATACCCTGCCAGCCGCGCTCCAGGCCACCAACGCGCTGGCTCTGAAGCGAGTGTTCTGCCAACGACGGCATCAGTAGAGCGTACAGGCGCGGCAGAGCGGATTGGTCCCCAGCGAGCTGGTTCGACGGAATTCACGAAAACGCTCGCCGTGCCAGATGTCTGCAAAGCCGTCCTGAAGGAGGTTTCCCACGACCGCGGCCTTGTCGGAGCCGAACAAGGCGCAACACGGAGCGACGTCCCCCCCAGCCCGAATGAAGACGTACTCCCAGGGCTGTAGACAGCGCAGCCTTGCTTTGGGAGGCGTCTGCTCCCGCCGAAGCTCGAAGAAGACTCCGATTCCCACGGTGCGGCCCAGGGCGGAGAGGTCTTCTCGGGAAAACGTGGAGCGATCCGCTTGGGAGGCACACAGAGACGCCGCGATGTCGTCGATGGGAACGGTATCGAGGATGGTGATATGGTCGAAGCCCAGATCGGCTGCCAACCGGATGATTCCTTCGATTTCGCCGAGCGTGCGTTTGTTCAGCACCGTGAGCGCGCCCACGCGCAGCCGTCGACGTTGTTTCCTGGCCTCTCGAGTCTTGGCCACGAACTCGCGGACCGCACGAGTCCAACGATCGAAATCCGCCCCAGGGCGAAGCTCCTCAAACGTCTCCTTGCACACACCGTCGCACGAGATCTCGACCTTGAAGATACTGGGACGGGAAATGATCTCTTCGCACTTGCGCGTCGTCAGCAGCGTTCCATTGGTGTAGAACTGGCACTGAATCCGTCGCTCGGACAAAGCGTCCACCAGTTCGAAGAACCGGGGATTGACCAAGGGTTCTCCGATCCCGCTAAGGACCACTCTCGCGGGAAGTCGGGGCAGGCGACCCAACAACTCCCGCAACTCATCCGGACCAAGGTGCTGTCCCTTATCCGCTTCCCGCGAATGGGGACAACAGGTGCAGCGCAGGTTGCACTTGCTCGTGGCCTCGATCTGTACCTTTCGCGGGAACGGCTGAGGCCGCTCCGGATCGAGGTATCGGATCAGCATTCTGCGATACACCTTCCGCCACGAGGATGGTCGGCTCAGCGTGGCGAGGTGTCGGGGGGCCAGCTTCTCCTTGACAGCTTCCAGCAGATCACCCATCTCCGATTCTCCACGATCAACTGCCGTATTTCCCGGATATTCCCCATCATCTGCTCAAGCATAGCACACGCTGTCTGCTGCACGACATTTGCCGGCTACTGGGGTGCCCCACGACTGGGCGGACACGCGGAGCGAGCGTAAAATGGGCCGAGAACGAAAGGAGTGTCCGCTTCGGGCGAAGAACAACCGATATGGCAAGGAGCCCCCAAGGGGGGCGGCTCCGTTGGTCGTGGAGCGGGGCTATGCGCAAGCCGAGGCGGCGCGTCGGTTGGGCCTGTCGGCCCGGTCGGGCGGGCGGCGGATTGACCCGGTTTGCGAGTTGGGCGAGGGACGAACGTGAGTTCTGGCAGGTCAGACGAGAGCACCACTTCCCGCTACGTCGTCGGGTTCGACTTGGGGACGACCAACTCCGCGGTCTGCTACGTGGACACGGAGCAAGACCCGTGGCGCGTGCAAACCTTCCGCGTGCCGCAGTTGGTCGCGCCGGGGCAGGTCGAGGCGCGAGAGACCCTGCCCTCCTTTCTCTACCAGCCGGCACCCGGCGAGCTGCCGGCCGATGCCCTGCGGCTTCCCTGGCACGGCGCAGACGCAACGCATGCGGTCGGCTTCTTCGCCCGGGATCACGGGGCCAACGTCCCCGGACGGTTGATCGCCTCGGCCAAGTCGTGGCTGTGTCACTCGGGCGTGGACCGCACGGCGCCGGTGTTGCCGTGGCACGGGGCGGCCGACGTGGAGCGGCTCTCCCCGGTCGACGTGAGCGCGCGATACCTGGAGCACGTCCGAGGTGCGTGGGGCGCCCGGTTTCCCGAGCATCCGCTGGCCGAGCAGGACTTCGTGCTGACGCTCCCCGCCTCCTTCGACGAGGTCGCCCGGGAGCTGACGGTCAAGGCGGCAGCCCGGGCGGGGCTTCCCCGCGTGGTGCTCATCGAGGAGCCCCAGGCGGCGTTCTACGCCTGGATCGACGCGCATGCCGACGATTGGCACCGGCGAGTCGAGCCGGGCCAGAAGATCCTGGTCTGCGACGTCGGCGGGGGGACGTCCGACTTCACGCTGATCCGCGTTCGGGCCGGCGAAGGGGGCAAGGTCCGCTTTCACCGGGTGGCCGTGGGCAACCACCTGATCCTCGGGGGCGATAACCTCGACTTGGCCCTGGCCCAACACATCGAACGGCGGCTCGCCGGCGAAGAAGGGCTGGAACCTCGCCAATGGGCGGTGCTGGTGCGAAGCTGCCGGCACGTGAAGGAGTCGCTCCTTTCGGACGACGCGCCCGAACGCCTCACCGTCAACGTGGCCGGCTCCGGCTCCAGGCTGATCGGCGGGGGTCTCCGGCTCGAGGTCACCCGCGAGGAAGCGTGCAAGCTGCTGGTCGATGGCTTCTTCCCGCAGGTGAAGCTGGAGGACAAGCCGCTCGAGCGGCGGTCCGGGTTTCAGGAGTTCGGCCTGCCCTATGCCCCGGACCCGGCCGTCACGCGGTACCTGGCCGCGTTCCTGACCGCACACCGCCACGTGGCCCTGGACGAGACCGACGTGCCGCCGGGCCGCGACCCGGCACGGCCCGACGTGGTGCTCTTGGGCGGCGGGGTTTTCGCCTCGCAAGTCCTCCGCCGGCGGCTTCTGGAGTCGCTCAAGAGCTGGTTCCGCACTTCGAGCGATCCCGATTGGGAGCCGTTGGTGCTGGCCAACGACCGGCTCGACCTGGCCGTCGCCCGGGGCGCCGCGTACTACGGCATGGTGCGTCGCGGCCAGGGGGTGCGGATCGCCGCCGGCTTGGCCCGCACGTACTATGTCGGCGTAGCAGGCACGGCGGTCGATGCGCTTGCCAAGGCGGATGACGCGCTTGCCAAGGCGGCCGACCCGTCGTCGCCCGAGCCCGCTCTCGGGGTGGGAAGCGGCATGGCCGTGTGTCTGGTGCCGGCCGGCATGGAACCCGGCCAGGACCTCCACCTGACCGAGCGGCAGTTCGACCTTCTGGTCTCGCAGCCGGTGGAGTTTCCGCTGTACGTGTCGAGCACGCGGCTCACGGATGCGGCGGGCGAGCTGGTGGCGGTCGATCGGGAGCAGATGAGGCCGCTGCCGCCGATGCGGACCGTGCTGCGGACACGAAGGAAGAGCGATTCGCCCACGATCTCGGTGCACTTGCACGCCCGGCTCACCGAGATCGGCACGCTCGACCTGTGGTGCAGCCAGGTGGACGGTCGCGGCAGTTGGCGGCTCCAGTTCGACGTCCGCTCGGCCACGCAGACCGACGTGGCCGCGCACGAGGCGTCCGGCGAGCGCGAGGGGTTCGTCGACGAAGCCACGTGGGAGCGGCTCCGCCCGTTGATCGTCGGCACGTTCGGTCCGCACGGCAAGGAGAGGCCGGAAGGCCTGATGAAGCGCCTTTCCCGCGCCAGCGGCATGAATCGGCGCGAGTGGCCCATGTCGCTCTTGCGGAGGATCTGGGAGACGTTGATGGAGGCCGAGCCCGGCCGTCGGCGGAGCCAGCTCCACGAAGCCCGGTGGCTGAACCTGCTGGGTTTTGCCCTCCGTCCCGGGTATGGGCTGGCGGTCGACGACTGGCGCGTGGCCCAGACGTGGCGCACGCTCCAGGGCAAGCTGATCCACGCCGCGGCGATGTGTCGGGCCGAATGGTGGATCCTTTGGCGGCGTATCGCCGGCGGCTTGGGGGCCGGTCAGCAACAGGCGCTGGCCGATCCGCTCGTGGGCCTGGTCCGCGGATTGCACCGCCAATTGACCACCGGGAAGGGAGGCGGCGGATTCAACGTCGGCTCTCACGAAGCGGCCGAGGTCCTGCAACTGCTCGGTTCGTTGGAGCTACTGCCGGTCAACATGAAAATCGAGCTGGGCGACATGCTGCTCGATTTGCTCCCCCGGCGCAAAATGGAGCCGGTCCGCCCGGCGGTCACCTGGGCGATCGGCCGCATCGCCGCCCGAGTGCCCGTCTACGGACCGCTCAACTCCGTCGTGCCGGCCGACGCGGCCGTCAAGTGGCTGAAGCGACTGACCGAGTCGGCGGAAGGCGACCCCGTCGGCCAGCTCGCCGTGATGCAGATCTCCCGCCGGACCGAAGATCGGTATCGCGACCTGCCCGAGAAACAGCGGGCCAAGGTCCTCAAGTGGCTCACAACCCAAGAGGCCCCCGCCCACTTCATCGAGCTCGTGCGAGACGGGGGACAGCTCGACACGGAAGAGCAGGGCCTCGTGTTCGGCGAAGCGCTACCCAAGGGGTTGCGGATCTTGTGAAGCACCGCGGTGCGGAGCTTCTCCTTTGCGAAGCGGACGGCCCAACGCGGGACGTCCCGCCGGTACTTGGGAGCGGACGAAATACAACTTCCCGACTTCCGATAGGGGTGGGAAAGACCGGTTGCCCGGTCTCCCCTCCCTCCGAACCGGACGGGCGGATCTCCCGCATCCGGCTCTCCGGTCGGTGGTGTTACCTCGGGGAGGATTGACGCAAACGAACATGGGCTTGTTCCAGGCTGAACAACCCCAGCTCGGCGAAGTACGAGT
>Ga0307378_10006691_pt1 | contig 15701 bp, 14 predicted proteins | sample UN1MG_FD_202238 | JGI IMG/M metagenome (GOLD analysis project Ga0307378, IMG submission 202238) | Soil microbial communities from Risofladan, Vaasa, Finland - UN-1 | ecosystem: Environmental > Terrestrial > Soil > Coastal area > Acid sulfate soil | place: Finland: Risofladan, Vaasa | collected... | reverse complement strand
CGCGCAGCGCCCGGATGCCGCGCGTCCGGCGATTCACGAACCGCTTCTGCTCGGAGGTGGTCTCGCGCCTGGCGGGGACGCGCATCCACGACTCGCAATCGGGGTATCGGTATGTGTCCGTGCGGGCATGGAAACTCGCGCGGCCGCGGAGCGCCCGGTACGACGCGGAGTCGGAGTTCCTCATCCGCGCCGGCCGGCGGGGCCTCAAGATCCGCGAAGTAAGCGTCGCGACGATTTACGGCGAGGCGAAGTCAAAGATCAATCCCCTGGTGGAGCCGCTGCGTTTTCTGCGGCTCGCGCTGCGCTATATAATAGGAATGGAGTGAGCGAGGAAAGCCGCATGGACCCGGCCGCGGGATGGCTCGACGCCATGGTGCGGACCCAACTGGCGAGCCGCGACATCCGCGACCCGCGCGTCCTGGAGGCGATGCGGCGCGTGGACCGGGCGGCCTTCGTGCCGGCCGACCAGAAAATTCACGCCTACGAGGACCGGCCGCTCCCCATCGGCGCGGGCCAGACCATCAGCCAGCCCTACATGGTCGCCATCATGACCCAGAGCCTCGACCTCCGCGGGACGGAGCGGGTCCTGGAGATCGGGACGGGCTCGGGATACCAGACGGCGATCCTCGCGCTCCTGGCGGCCGAGGTGTACACCATCGAGGTCCACGCGACGCTGATCGAACAGGCGCGCGGCACGCTAGAGCGGCTCGGGTACACGAACGTCCGCTACCGCGCCGGCAACGGCCGGGCGGGCTGGCCCGAGGAGGCGCCGTTCGACCGCATTCTCTGTGCCGCGGCGGCGGAGGAAGTCCCGCAGCCTTGGCTCGAACAACTGGGCGACCCAGGCGTCCTGGTAACGCCGGTCGGCGGGTGGGGGGGACAGATTCTCGCGCGGCTGGAGATGCGCGGCGGCGAGGTGGACCGGATCGAGTTTTGCCCGTGCCGATTTGTCCCTCTCGTCGGCGGCGACGCGTGAGATTGGCGCTTGAGTCCGCGAGAAAATCCCGCTATACCGTGCTGCGAGGCAAGGCCGATGGAATCGCCCCACAAGGAGCCGACCATGAAGCGAAGAGAAGCCCTCAAGATGTTGGGCGTGGGTGCGGCGACGATGGCGCTGCCGAGAGGGCGCCTGGCCACGGCGGCGCCGAAAAAGAAACCGAACATCCTCTTTCTCTTCACCGACGACCAGCGCGAGGACACCGTTGCAGCGCTCGGCAACCCGCACATCATCACACCCAACCTCGACGGGCTCGTGAAGGAGGGCTTCGCGTTCACGAACGCCTACTGCATGGGCGGAAACAGCTCGGCCGTCTGCTTCCCCAGCCGCAAGATGACCCTCCGCGGGCGGTCGTGGTTCTCGGTGGACACCGTGCCGCCGGACGGCCCGTGTTTCCCGGCGACGATGAACGAGGCGGGCTACGTCACGTATCACCACGGCAAGCGCGGAAACACGGACAAGTGGGCCCACGGGTTCTTCGACCAGAGCCATTACCTCGACGACGGGGCCGACCGCACGTCCGGCTACCCGGGCAAGCCGGTTGCCGACGACGCCATCGCGTTCCTGCGGGAGCACAAGAAGAACGATTCCGGGAAGCCGTTCTTCCTGTACCTGGCGTTCGGGAACCCGCACGATCCGCGGGTGGCGGCGAAAGAGTACATGGACCTTTACGACCCGGCGAAGATCCCCCTGCCGCCGAACTTCCTGCCGTTCCACCCGTTCAACAACGGGGAGATGAAGATCCGGGACGAGGGGCTTGCCCCTTGGCCGCGGACGCCCGAGGTCGTCCGCAAACATCTCCGCGACTACTACGCCGTCGTAACGGCGATGGACGAGCAAATCGGGCGGATTCTGGCGGCCCTCAAGGAAATCGGCGAGTACGACAACACGATCATCCTCTTCTCCTCCGACCAGGGCATCGCCATCGGGAGCCACGGCCTGATGGGCAAGCAGAACCTCTACGAGCACTCAATGGGCGTGCCGCTCGTCTTCTGCGGGCCCGGTATCCCCAAGGGCAAGTCCTCGGACGCGTTCGCGTATCTCTTCGACGTGTACCCGACGGTGTGCGAACTGGTCGGCGCCAAAACGCCTAAGTCGCTGGAAGGCAAGAGCCTGGCGGGCGTCATCCAGGGCACGTCGGCAGGCGTCCGCGACACGATCCTCCTCGCCTACTTGAAAATCCAGCGCGCGGTCCGCCGGGGGCAATGGAAACTCCTCCGCTACCCCGAGGTCAACGTGACGCAACTCTTTAACCTGGAGGCGGACCCGTACGAGACGAAAAACCTCGCCGACGACCCGGCCCAGGCCGAGCGGGTCAAGGAATTGATGAAGATTCTCGCCGAGGAGCAGAAACGCTTCGGCGACAAGGCGCCGCTGACCGTGGAGAATCCGAAACCGGCAGCCGTAAACCTGTCATTCTTCAGATAGAAACAAGCAAACAAATAGCCCGCCTCCTTGGAACGGAGGAGACCCCCTATGAACCGGCGCGATTTTTTGTGCGCCCTCGGCGTCAGCGTGGCGGCCATCCACGTGCCGCGCCTTCTGCGCTCCGCCAGCCCCACCACGGAGAAGCCCAATGTCATCCTTTGCATGACCGACGACCAGGGTTGGGGCGACACGGGGTACAACGGCCATCCGGTCCTCCGGACCCCGAACCTCGATGCGATGGTTCAAGCCGGCCTGCGGTTCAACCGCTTCCATTCGGGCGCCCCCGTCTGCTCGCCGACGCGAGGCAGTTGCATCACCGGCCGGCATCCGTATCGGTACGGCATCTTCTTCGCCAACGTCGGGCACATGCGGCCGGAGGAAATCACCCTGGCCGAGGCCTTGAAGACGCAGGGCTACGTGACCGGCCACTTCGGCAAGTGGCACCTGGGGACGCTGACGAACGATGTCCGTGACGGCCGGCGCGGCGGCAAGGGCGACAAGGATTTCTCGCCCCCCTGGATGAACGGCTTCGACGAGTGTTTCTCGACCGAGCAGGCCGTGCCCACCTGGGACCCGATGAAGAACCAGCCGATCCCTACCCAGTACTGGATGGGCCCCGGGAAACCCGCCACGGAGAACCTGGAGGGCGACGATTCGCGCGTCCTGATGGACCGCGCGATCCCGTTCATCCGCAGCGCCGTCCAGGCGAAGAAGCCGTTCCTGGCGGTCGTCTGGTTCCACACGCCGCACGAGCCGGTGCGCGGCGGGCCGGAGTTTCTCAAGATGTATCCGAACTGCCCGAAGGACGAGCAGCACTACTACGCCGCCATCACCGCGATGGACCTCCAGATGGCCCGCCTGCGGAAAGAACTGCGCGACCTGGGCGTCGCCGACAACACCATGCTCTGGTTCTGTAGCGACAACGGGCCGGAACACAAGACCGGCCCCGGCTCGGCCGGGCCGTTGCGGGGGCGCAAGCGAGACCTCTTCGAAGGCGGCGTGCGCGTGCCGGGCATCCTCGAGTGGCCGGCGCGCGTCAAACCCGGACGCACGACCGACCTCCCCTGCTCCACCTCCGACTACTTCCCGACGGTCCTCGACGTGCTGGGATTCAAGATGCAAGGCCAGCCCGAGCCCATTGACGGGGTGAGCCTTATGCCGCTCATCGACGGCCGGATGACCGAACGGCCTGTGCCGATCGCGTTCGAATCCGGCAACCAGGTCTCCCTCACGGACAACCGCTACAAGATCATCAGCACCGACGGGGGAAAGACACACATGCTGTTCGACCTCGTCGAGAATCCCGGCGAGTCAAAAGACCTGGCCGCCGAAAAGCCCGAGATCGTGGCCGGAATGCGGGCGACCCTCGAGGCCTGGCGCGCTTCCTGTAGGGATAGCCAAGCAGGAAAAGACTACCGCTAACAAGAGCCAGCACTCGCCCGGCCCATCGACCCTGCCGTCGGCCCGCTCAGGCGTAGGAATGGAGGCCGGCGAACAGGCGCGAGAGGTTCGCCCACAAGAGCGTAATGAGGATGCAAATCATGCCCAGGCAGACGAGGGCGGCACTCGCGCGCGGCCATTGGCGGCCCGACGCCGAACGGAAGTGCAGGTACGCCAGAAACACAAGCCACGAGACGAAGGACCAGAGTTCTTTCGGGTCCCAGTTCCAGTAATCGCCCCAGGCGAGTTTGCCCCACCAGGCACCCAGCACCAAGCCAAGCGTCAGCAGCGGGAAACCGAAACACACCATCGTGTACGTCGCCCGCTCTTGGGCGGCCGAGCCGCCGCCAAGGGTCTCCCCCGTGAGCTCCACCGGGCGACGAACCAGGCAACCGAACGCCTGGACCGCTGCCTTGCCGAGAACGACGTAGGCCGCCAGGTACGTCGCGACGTGCGGCACAAAAAGAGGACTCTGGAGCGCAGCCGGCAGGTACTGGGGCTCGGGATTGAACACCATCGCCACCGGAAAGAGCACCACGGCCGCGAGGACGGCATCCGCCCATTCCGCCCCCACCCGGAGCACGCGCCGGCAGAAGAGCGAGATCGGCAGCATCAGCGCACCCATCGTCAGGAACACTTCATAAAGGTTCTGCAGCGGCGCGTGCTGGACTTCCTGCCACCGAACAAGCCACGCAGCCAGCGAAACGGCGAACCCTGCCGCAAAAAGCGCCCATCCCACGACCCGAAGCGCCCGCGCGGCCTTGCCCGGCGCGCGCCTCGTCCCGACAAGCGCGCCCGCGCCGAGCGCGAGCGCAGCGGCCACGTAGGCGCCCATCGCCACGAGGACCATCCAGTTAACAGGCGTCGGCCTGAACTCCATCGTTCCTCCGGCGTCTCCATCCCGCCCGAGCCCGCTCGAACCAGAACCGCACGAACGTTCCCGCAACGAGTATCGCAAATCCCGCGTAAACCACATACAGCCCCGAATCCGAGCGGACCAAAAGGACGGTGTATTCTCCCCGCTCGTGATCGTAATCCGCCTGGTAGAAATGGTACCCGCCCCACTCGAGCGGATCGTTCACCTCAATCGTCTTCTCGGCCACCACCGCCCCGCCCTCCAGAACCGCCAGGTCGCTGAAGTAGTCCTTCGGCATGCCCCGGGGCTGGACGAGCCAGAGATTCGGCGCGGCCTCCTTCGAAAGATCTTCCGGCATAATCGGCGCGAGCGACAGGCTCGCCCGATCCTCCCCTTCCGGCACGAGAATCCAACCGCGGAACATCTGATCGCGAACGGCGACCTCAACCTCCATGGCAGGTGTCGGGTCCTGTGCGTCCGGCGACGCGCCTTCAATCTCCCCCACTTCATCGCGCACCGGCCGGGCGCCGGGCAAGTACCGGACCACACGGACGCGAAGCGCCGTCCGGCCGACGGAAACCTCCTCGCCTTCCTTCCACTCGATCGGCACCCAACCCATCTGGGGCGCGTGGCCCGGCGGCACCGGCATCCCGAACCACAATTCCCACGGCCCCTTGGCCGGGTAGTACTCGATCCGGAAATCCTTAAGGCCGACCTGGAACGGGAGTGATCCGACCCGCCTGCCCGTCGCCTCGTCGGCCACCCCGTCGGTCGCGGCACCCTCGGGAATCATCATGTAACCGTGCGGGATTTTCTTCCAGCCGAGGAGTTTCTCTGCCACGGAGTGGCCCTTGTCGGAACCCCACATCGCCCCCACCAGAATGAGGATGCTGCCGACGTGCATCGCCACCAGGCCCGGCGACCGGACTAGGCCCGTCCCGAAAAAAAAGCAGGCGACCAGAAGAGCCGCCAGCAGGATCCAGAAGACGGCGAGCGGTTCCGACGTGAACAGCGTGCGGGCGCTCTCGGCCCCCCGAAACGTCCCGACGACCGACAGTGCCGCGAGGACGCCGACGGCCGCCAGCGTGGCCCACAGCCCGATCGCGCGCATCCGCCTCATCCAGTTCCCTTTGCTGCCGAGCGAGGCGCCCATCCTACCAGAACGCGCCGGCCCAGGCCACAGGAAGATCGCCGAAACAGCCGGGGTTTCGGGGCAAAGACACCCTTTCTCAGGCCCTTTGCACAGTTCGGCGGGCTTGATATAATTACGGCTCGCCTCATAATGGAGCGCGAGCGCATGCCGACGCGGAAACGCTTGGAGCAAGACGAGTGAACCCCGGACGCGTCTATCTGGTGGGGGCCGGGCCCGGGGACCCGGGCCTCGTGACCCTGCGCAGCCTCGAGTGCCTCCGCGCGGCCGACGTCGTCGTGTACGACCACCTCGTCTCAGAGCGGCTCCTGGACGAGGTCCCCGCCGGCGCGGAGCGCATTTACGTCGGCAAGCAGGCCGGCCGACACACGCTTTCGCAGGACGAAATCAACGCGCTCCTCGTCGAGCGCGCCCGCGCGGGCCGGACCGTCGTGCGACTCAAGGGAGGCGACCCGTTCGTGTTCGGGCGCGGCGGCGAAGAGGCCCTCGCCCTCGCCGACGCCGGCATCCCGTTCGAGGTCGTCCCGGGCGTGACGGCCGGCGTCGCCGCAGCCGCCTACGCCGGCATCCCCGTGACGCACCGGGGACTGGCGAGCGCCGTCGCGTTCATCACCGGCCACGAAACCGACGGCAAGGACGCATCGGCCCTCGACTGGAATTCGCTCGCCCTCTGGAAAGGGACGCTCGTCTTCTACATGGGCGTCGCGAATCTCGCTTCCATTTGCGAGAACCTGATGGCGCACGGCCTGGCGGCCAACACGCCCGCCGCCGTCGTCCGCTGGGGCACGACGCCCCGCCAGCGCGTCGTCGCCGGCACGGTCCAGACGCTCGCGGAGCGGGCGCGTGAGGCCGACTTCGCGCCGCCTGCCGTCATCGTCATCGGCGAGGTCACCCTCCTGCGGAACCGCCTCGCGTGGTTCGAGCAGCGTCCGCTCTTCGGCCGGCGGATCGTCGTCACGCGCGCCCGGAGCCAGGCGTCGGCCCTCGCCGGGCGCCTCGAAGCGCTCGGGGCGATGGTCGTCGAATCGCCCGCCATCCGGATCGAGCCGCCCGACGACCCGGCCCCGTTGCGCCGCGCGATTGCCGAGCGTGAGGCGTTCGACTGGATTATCTTCACGAGCGCGAACGGCGTGGAGGCGTTCTTCAGCGCCCTCGCCGACGCGGGGCTCGACGCACGCTCGCTTGCGGGCCGGCGCATCGCCGCCATGGGCTCGGCGACGGCCGAGCGCCTCGCCGCGTTCGGCGTCCGCGCGGACCTCGTGCCCGCGACGTTCACGACCGAAGGGCTGGTCGAATCGCTCGCGGCACAGGCCAATCTCAAGGGCGCCCACATCCTCTGCCCGCGGGCGGACATCGCCCCGAAGGAACTCGTCGAGCGCCTCGCGGCCGGCGGCGCGAACGTGACGGAGTTGACGGCCTACCGGACGGTCGCGAATAATGAGGAAGCGGAGGCGGTCGCCGCAATGCTCGACCGCGACGAGGTGGACTGGCTGACCTTCACCAGTTCTTCGACCGTGAAGAACTTTTTCGCAGCGATCCCGGCCGATGCGGTCCGCGCGTCGCGCGCCCGGTCGGCCAGCATCGGGCCGAGCACATCCGCGTCGCTCCGCGCGGTGGGCATCGAACCGGCGGCCGAGGCCCACCCGCACACGATTGACGGCCTGGTGGCCGCCATCGTCGCCGCCGAAGAAGCGGAACGCGGATGATCGGGATCTCAAAACCCTGCTGCGGCAGCTCAGAAAAACCGTCCCGCCTTTACCGGCCGAAATGCCCCTCCGCGAAGGGGTGACGCCCGAGGACCGCGATGGACAGCGAAGACAAGCGGATTCTCTCGCTTCTTCAGACGGAGTTTCCCGTCGTCGCGCGGCCGTTCGACGCGTTGGCCGAGAGGCTCGGCACGGAGCCCGCGGCTCTCGTGGCGCACGTCCAGCGCCTGGCGGAGGACGGCATCATCCGGCGCATCGGCCCCGTCTTCGACTCGCGGCGACTGGGCTACACCTCGACGCTGGCGGCAGCGCGCGTCCCGGCCGAGCGATTGGCGGAAGTCGCGGAGTGCGTGAACGGGTTGCCCGGCGTGACGCACAACTACGAGCGCCGGGGCGACTACAACCTCTGGTTCACCCTGGCAGCGCCATCGGAAAAGGAAATCGCGGAAACGCTGGACGCCCTCGGCGAGGAGACGGGCATCGTGTTTCACAGCCTGCCCGCCCTCGCCCTGTACAAGATCCGTGCCGTGTTCGGCGCAGACGACGCGACGTCCGGCGGCTCTCTGCGCAGCAGGTGCGGCCTGCCCGCCGTAGCCTCGGCGAAGGCGGGAGGCCCGCCGCGCAAAGAGTCACCACCCGCAGAACTTGACCACAAGCAGAAGCAACTTGTGTGGGCGATTCAGGACGGTGTCGAGATTGAGGCGGAGCCGTTCGCATCCGTGGCAGAGCGCGTCGGACGACCGGTCGAGGAAGTCCTCGCGCAAATCCGTGCGTGGACGGCAACGGGTCTGGTTCGCCGGTTCGGAGCGGTCCTCGCGCATCGCCGCGTCGGATACCGCGCGAACGGCATGGCGGTTTTCAACCTGCCGGCGGACTGCGTGGACGAGGCCGGCCGGGCCCTGGCGGAGCGGCCTGAGATCACCCATTGCTACCACCGCCCGCCGATTCCCGATTTCCCTTACACACTCTACGCAATGATCCATGGCCAAAGCGAGGAAGCCGTCCGCTCTCTCGCGGACCGCCTGGCCAAGAAACTCAACGCCCCCGACCATGCCCTGCTCTTCTCGGCAACCGAGTTCAAGAAATCTCACATGCGCTACTTCGAGTCGGAGGATCCGTCATGAGAATCCGTGAAGTGCGGCTGGTGGGGCCAAGGCGGATGGAAATCGCCGAGCGGGACCTCGTGGCCGCACCGGGCCAGACGATCGTCGAGGTCGCTGCCTGCGGCTACTGCATGACCGACGTCCACGTGTACCTGGGTCACGACCCCGACCGGTCGTTGCCGGTGGTCCTCGGGCACGAAGCGTCGGGCATCGTCCTCGAGACGAATCCGCCGGACAAGCGCATCCGGCCGGGGATGCGCGTGACGGGCGGATTCGAATACTGTTTCGCCACGCACGTGGCCGCGCCGACCGACCGGCTGATTCCCGTTCCGGACGACGTGCCCCTGGAACACGCGCTCGGGGAACCGATCGCGTGCGTCGTCAACGTCGCGCAGGCGGCAAACCCGGAGCCGGGCGACGACGTCGTCCTCATCGGGTGTGGCGCGATGGGCCTGATGACGCTGACGTGTCTCGCGCGGAGCGCGGCCGCGAGCATCACGGCGGTGGACATCCGGGCGGACCGGCTCGCCCTGGCGCGCGAACTCGGCGCAACGCACCTTATCAACGCCAAGGAAACGGACGCTTGGCGCGCGATCATGAACCAGACGCGCGGCAAGGGGGCCGAGGTCGTCATCGAGTTCTCCGGCAGCCCGGCGGGGTTCGACCTGGCGGCCAACGTGGTCCGCTACACGCGCGCGAAATTGCTCATCCCCGCGAGCCACATGAAGCCCGCCACCTACGACCTCTGGCCGCTCGCCCTCAATGGGACGCAGGTCATCTTCGCCCATCCGGCTTGGTCGCTGGACTTCGACGAGGACATGCGGCGGGGGCTCCAGATGCTCCGGCATGGCCTGTTTGCGATGGACCGGATCCTGACGCACCGCTTCACGCTCGAGGAGGCGGCCAAGGGGATGGAGATGGCCGTCACGGGGGCCGACGGCTACCTCAAGGGCCTCCTTGTGCCAAACGCCTGACCGCGGGCTGACCCTCGCGTTCCGATGTCCGGTCGGCGAATCTTCGCTTGATTTCCCGGGTCCGTTCGCGCAAAATCCCCGGAACTATTTCTGCCCGGACGGATTAGAACACGCAACGGTCCCTGGGAAACCCGGATGCGGCTGAAGCGGAAAGGCGGCTACAACGTCCCGCTGGCGGGGCGACCCGCGGGCCAGATCCGCGCGCCGGCGGAGGCCGACACGCTCTGGCTGCCGCTGGCGAGCCGGCGGTTCGCCTTCACACAGTTGGCCGTCGGGAACGGGGAGATGGTCAAGACGGGCCAGGTCCTCGCCACGGACCCTGCGAACTTCGACGTGCCGCTGCTCGCGCCCCGCGACGGGACGGTGCGGCTGGGGGCGGTCAAGGGCCACCTGGTCCTTGAGAACGCGCGGCGTGGGCCGGCCCGCATCGACGCGAGGCGTGCGGAAACGCATCCGGCCCACGGCGACGGCGAGGCGAAGCGCCGCGCCCTCGTGCGTCTCGGCGCATGGCAGTTCTTCGAGGATGCGCACACCGGCCGCCTGCCGGACCCGTTTACCGTCCCGCGCGCGGTCATCGTTTCGACGGTGCGGCTCGAGCCGTTCCTCGCGCGTGGCGACGCTCAACTGGCCGACCGACTGGACGCTTTCGCGAGGGGCCTGGAATGCCTCCAGTCGCTTCTCGAGTACCAGCGCATATACCTCCTGGTGCCGGACGTGCAGAGCGAACTGGCGGAGACGCTGCACGAGAACCTTCGAGGCCTGGCGTGGCTTCAGATCGTGACGATCCCGCGGCGCTACCCGATGGATCACTTCGCCCTCGTCGCCCGCGGGCTCGGTCTGAAAGCGGGCGGGGACGGCCCGGTCTGGGCGGTGCGGACGGAAGGCGTGCTGGCAGTGGACCGCGCGCTTTCGGAATCGCGCCCGGTGACGGAACGGGTGATTTCGCTGGGCGGCCCGGCGGTCGGCGAGCCGGTGCACCTCTCGCTTCCGGTCGGATACCCGCTCGAGAAGATCCTGCTGGGCGCGATCGTCGAGGGCCTGCCGCGAGTGCTCACCGGCGGCGCCCTGACGGGCGAGGCGCTCGACCACGCCCAGAAGGGATTGGACGCGGAATGCGCGGGCCTGACGGTTCTCGCGGAGCCGAAGCGGCGGGAACTTTTCGGCTGGCTGCGGCCGGGATGGGACCGCGCATCGTACGGGCGGTGTTACCTGAGCTCGCTTCACCGCCCGCGGCCGGAGCCTCTGACGACGGCAATGCGGGGCGAGAAGCGGGCGTGCATCGCGTGCGGACAGTGCGAGACGGTCTGCCCGGCTCGCATCCTGCCGCACGTCATCCACAAGGCCCTGTACGCGGACGCGATAGACGACGCGGAGCACCTTGGCGTGGACCTGTGCGTCGGGTGCGGGTTGTGCTCGTACGTATGCCCCTCGAAAATTGAACTGAGGCAGGAGTTTCTGGACGCGCAGCAGAAGATTCGCGAGGAGCGCGAGCACGCCGAAGCAGCCAAGGCCGAGGAGGTCAAGGGATGAGACTCCTTGAAGACCTCTTCGACCGGCTGCGTCCGAAGATAGAGCAAGGGCCGCTCGGCCGTGCCGTGCCCCTGTTCGACGCGATGAACAACTTCTTCCTCGGCCCGAAGACCGCGACGCCCTGCGCGCCGCACGTGCGGGACCCGATCGACCTGAAGCGGTACATGACGATGGTCATCCTGGCGCTTCTGCCGACGCTGGCGGCGGGGGTGTACCTGTTCGGTCTGCGGGTGTTGGCGGTCGTTCTGGTCTCGTACATGGTGGGCGGGACGATCGAGGTGGTGATTGCGTGCATCCGCAAGGAGGAGATTAACGAGGGGTTTTTCGTGACGGGGATGATTTTCCCACTCATCCTTCCGCCCGGCGTGCCGCTCTGGATGGTCGCTCTGGGCGTCGCGGCGGGGGTGATCATCGGCAAAGAGATCTTCGGTGGGACGGGCCGGAACCCGTTCAACGCAGCGCTGGTGGGCCGGTGCATTCTGACGCTGGCGTACCCGAGCCGGCTGAACGCGTTCATCGAACCGGCGAGCGGGTGGCCCGGCCGGTTGATGACGTATCAGGTGGACGCCATCAGCAGCGCTACCCCGCTGGCGGATGCGAAAAATGGCACCCTCGAACCGATCACGAACCTTTTCTGGGGGAACGTCTCGGGCTCGATCGGCGAGACGTCGGCCGCGCTCATCCTCGCGGGCGGGCTATTCCTCGTGCTCGTCGGCGTGGTCAACTGGCGCACCATCGTCAGCGTTCTGGGTTCGTTTGCGGCGCTGGGCTTCCTGCTCGGCGGCCTCTTCCCGTCGCACTTCGGCAACCCGGTCGGCTGGCATATGCTGGCGGGGGGGCTCCTCTTCGGAACAGTGTTCATGGCGACGGACCCGGTCACCGGCCCGATGACGAACGGCGGGAAGGTGGCCTACGGCATATTGATCGGGGCGATCGTGCTGCTGATCCGCAACCTGACAGGCTACGTGGAAGGCGTCACGTTCGCGATCCTGCTGGGGAACATCGTGGCCCCGACGATCGACGCGGTCGCCGTGCGGCTGCGGATTCGGAGACTGGCGTATGAAAGGTAGCCTGTACAGCCTGCTGTTTGCGGCCCTGCTGGGCGCTGTGTGCGCGGGCCTGTTGACGGCAGCGCGGGAACTGACGGCCGCGCGGCGGGAGGCCAACGCCCAAGCCGAACGCATCCGCCACATCCTCGACGCCCTCGGCGTGGCGTATGATGCCGAAGGCGGGGCCGAGCAACTTGTCCAGACCTACGAAAAAAACGTTCGAACCGTGAAGCGGGACAACGTGGAGTTCCACGAATACGTGGGAAGCGACGGCACGGTACGGGCGGCCGCAGTCCTCTTCGGCGGAAAGGGTCTCTGGGGGCCCATCCAGGGAATCCTCGCCCTCGAGCCGGACCGGCGGACCGTCCGGCGCATCACGTTCTACCAGCAGGAGGAGACGCCGGGCCTCGGCGGCGAGATTGCGACGCGCGGGTTCACGCAGCAGTTCGACGGCCAGAATATCGTGTCGCCGGGCCTGGAAATTCATGGCATCGATGGAGCCACGATGACGAGCGAGCGCGTGAGGGAGATGTTGAACCGCGTGGTCCGGCAGATTTTGGAGTCGGAGGCGGCGAATGGGCGCTAGCGCACCGAATATGGCGGGCGGAATGCCGGGCGCCGGAGGGCGACCGATCCTGGCGTTCCGCGCGGGCATCTGGAACGACAACCCCATTGCCGTCCAGATCCTGGGAGTCTGCTCGGCCCTGGCCGTGACGACGCGGCTGGAGAACGCCCTGGTGATGGGGGCGGGGGTCATTTTCGTCATCATGATGTCGAGCCTGATCCTGTCGTTCCTCCGCAAAGCGATCCCGCGACGCATCCGCATGATCGCCGAGGTCGCCATCATCGCCACCTTCGTCATCCTCGTGGACCAGTTCTTGCGGGCCTACTACTGGGACATGTCGAAGCGGCTCGGCCCGTACGTCGGCCTCATCATCACCAACTGCATCATCATGGGCCGGGCCGAAGCCTTCGCCCTGCACAATCGGCCGGGCATCTCGGTCGTGGACGCAGCCGCCAACGGCCTGGGCTACACCTTCATCCTGGCGATCATCGGCCTGGTGAGGGAACTCGGCGGCACGGGAACCATCGTCTTCGGCGAACGGGTCCTCCTCGAAATCCCCAACTACCCGATGAACCAGGTCCTCACGAAGGCGCCGGGGGCGTTCATCGCCCTTGGGTTCCTCGTGGCCCTCCTCTACGCGCTCGGGCTCCGCAAGGAGCGGGAGGCCCGGACATGAACGACACCAGCGCCCTGGTGATTTTCGTCGCCGCCGTCTTCACCAACAACATCCTCCTGACGTACTTCCTCGGGATGTGCTCGTTCCTGGCCTGTTCGCGCGAGTTCCCGACGGCCGTCGGCCTTGGCGTCGCCGTCACCTTCGTCATGACCGCAACGACCGTCATCAATTACCTCGTGTACCACTACGTCCTCGTGCCGTACGACCTCGGGCACCTCCAGTTCGTGGTCTTCATCGCGGTGATTGCGGCGTTCGTGCAACTGGTGGAGATGTTCCTCGAGCGGTTCAGCCCGCGCCTCTACTACGCCCTGGGCATCTTTCTGCCGCTCATCACGGTCAATTGCGCGATCCTCGGCGTGGCGCTTTTCATGGTGAACTTCGAGTACACGTTTTTCCAGGCGGTCGGCTTCGGCGCCGGGGCAGGCGTCGGATGGACCCTGGCGATCGTCCTGATGGCCGGCCTGAGGCACAAGATGCGCTACGCCAACATCCCGGCGCCGTTTCAGGGCGTCGCCGTCACGATGATCGTCACAGGCGTCATGGCCCTCGCGTTCATGGGCTTCGCGGGCATGGTCTCGATCCAGTAGGGCGGAACGATGATTTATCTTGTATCCATTGGCATGTTCGTCGGGCTTCTCGCGGCCCTCGCGCTGTTTCTGATCGCGGCCGAACGGTTCCTCCTGAACTACGGCATCTGCAAGGTCAGCGTCAACGCCGGCGAACGCGTCCTCGAGGTCGAAGGGGGACAATCGCTCCTCGAGGCCCTCAACAGCCAGGAAATCTACGTCCCCAGCGCCTGCGGCGGCCAGGGAACCTGCGGATACTGCAAGGTGACGGTTCTCGCGGGCGGCGGACCGGTCCTGCCGACCGAACTGCCGTATCTGGCACGCAAGGACATCCGCGCGGGCCTGCGTCTGGCCTGCCAAGTCAAGGTCCGACAGGACCTGGACCTTCGGATCCCCGAAGAGATCCTGAACGTCCGGCTCTACTCGGCGACGGTCGAGAGCACGCACGACCTGACGTACGACACGAAGGAAATTCACCTGCGGCTCCTGGAACCGCCCCAGATCGCGCAGCGGCCCGGACAATACGTGCAGATCCAGGCCCCGTCGCCCGCCGGGCCCGTCTGGCGGGCCTACTCCATCAGTTCGCCCGTCCACGAGCCGAACGTCGTGGAACTCGTCGTCCGCCTCGTGCCGGGCGGCATCGCCTCCACCTACCTCCACAACCTTAAGGCAGGCGACCCGGTCACCTTCACCGGCCCGTTCGGCGAGTTCCGCCTCAGCGAGGAGCCCGAAACCGAAATCGTCTGCGTCGCGGGCGGCTGCGGCTTGGCCCCCGTCAAGAACATCGTCGAGACGATCCTCGTCCGCTGGCCCGACCGCCCCACCTGGCTCTTCTTTGGCTGCCGGACAACTCGGGACGTCTTCTATTATGAGAAGTTCCGACGTCTCGCGGCCGAACATCCCAACCTGCGGGTCGTCTACGCCCTGTCGGACGAACTCGAGCCCGGAGAGAAATGGGACGGCGAAACCGGCTTCATCCACCTCTCCGTGGACCGGTTCCTCGAACCGGGGCGGAAACGCCAGGCGTTCCTCTGCGGCCCGCCCGTCATGGTCGAGGCCGTCCAGCGCGTCCTGGAGGACAAGGGCTTGGCGCCCAAAGACATCTTCTTCGACGACTTCGGCACCGGAGCGCCCCAAGGCGCCGCCCATGCCGCCTCGACCGCCTGACCGATTTTGACTGCGGCGACCCCGACGCCAACCACAAAATCCCCACCGCTGAGCCTCGACTTACGAACGGCGGCGATTGTGGATAACTTTTTGGCGCGCGTTTTTGGGGGTATTTTTGGGCGATTTTGGGGGACCCACCGGCCCTGGCGCTGGCGTCCGGGCGGATTTTTCACTGCATGCGTCGGCGGGGGGCGGGAAAGCAGGCGCGGATTTGCACTTTTTTGCAGTTTTTTGCAGGTTTTTGGCCGGTTTTGGGGGCTTTTTGCGGCAATTTCGGGCTTTTGCCATCCATGTTATGTGCATACCTTTATGTTAATAACTTCCCTTCGACGCGCGTAAGTGGTTTTCGGTGAAAAAATCTCGCATCTGACAAAGAAACAGTGTTGGACGGACGGTGACCCCGAAGGATAGGGGCAAGCTGGGTGACCCCGAAGGATAGGGGCAAGCTGGGTGACCCCGAAGGATAGGGGCAAGCTGGGTGACCCCGAAGGATA
>Ga0307378_10006688_pt1 | contig 15703 bp, 9 predicted proteins | sample UN1MG_FD_202238 | JGI IMG/M metagenome (GOLD analysis project Ga0307378, IMG submission 202238) | Soil microbial communities from Risofladan, Vaasa, Finland - UN-1 | ecosystem: Environmental > Terrestrial > Soil > Coastal area > Acid sulfate soil | place: Finland: Risofladan, Vaasa | collected... | reverse complement strand
CGAGGACGGCGCGAAGCTATTCAGCCAGAACCGGCACATCCGCGGCTGCTGGAACAACATCGCCCATCACGCCTACGGCACCGAAGGCCACGTCCAGATCGGCGTCGCTCCCACCTCCGATCGACGCCGCGACCGGCAGCCCGCCAACCCGTACCAGATCGAGCACGACGTGCTCTTCGACGCGATCCGCAACGACAGGCCGCGCGCCGAGGCCGAGTACGCCGCGATGAGCACGCTGACCGCCATCATGGGCCGCATGGCCGCCTACTCGGGCCAAGCCGTCACCCGCGACCAGGCCCTCAACTCCACCCTCGACCTCTCCCCCGAGGGCTACACGTGGGACGCCACGCCGTCGGTCCTGCCCGACAAGAACGGGGACTATCCAGTAGCCATGCCGGGCGTCACGAAGGCTTGGTAGCACATTTTCGACCGTTCACGGCGTTCGACGCAAGTAGCAGGCACACGCCGTGTGCCGTCAGCAGATGTCACGTTCACGTCAGACCAACGACGCGTCCGAAGAACTCTCCGGCGTACTGGTCGTCGCGCGGACGGCACACGGCGTGTGCCTGCTACTTTGCCGGCCGAGAGACAACTTCCTGATTTTGGAAGGCGACAGTCCCAAGGGAGTGGTGCGTTTCACGCGCTCTACCTGTTCTTGGATCGTCGCTTCCCGAACGCAGGGGCGTCGCACTCGCCGCCGGCGCGGCGAATCGTCCCGTTCGCCCGGCCCAGCCGGGAGAAGTTGGAAGCACCCCGGGGCGGCCAGAAATGGCCTTGAGGCTCGGTGCTAACATGGTATGCTCGAACGTGTTAGGCTGACAACCGCATGCCCGCAACCCCCCAGAATCCGCCGTCCAGGTGTCCAACAAAGCCAGCGATGACACGCTCTAAACCCAAGCCTCACAACGCGTTGCGTCGAAAACATTTGTTGGACGGTTTTTCTTGGTTCGCACGAGCTTTCCAAGTGCTTTCGTACCCGGGGCTTGCGCAAGCGACCTCGTCCAAAAAGGGCGTTTTTCCCAGTACATGGCGTGCGCGCAGGTGGCCTATGACCCTGTAGCACCTGCGCTGGAACCCCAGCGCATTCACCATGGGGCCCCAGCGCACTCCCCCTGGGGCCCGCGCGCACGTGCGCTCACGGTATCTGAAGGGGGTAGCACCCCTCATGCGCCGTAGAAACGGGACGCGGCCCAATGTGACCGCGTCCAACAAAAGCCCGCGACGCACACGGCGGCAGGGGCCCACGACGTGATAGGGAAAAGTAGGGTGCGTGAAACGCACCAACTCAGCTTCATGGAACCAGCAGTCGACTGGTCGCAGAGCCGCACAAGCTGTGCCCGGAGAATGGTGCGTTTCACGCATCCTACGGCTCTACTATTGACCACCGTGCCGAGGTTTTCCGGCGGGCCGAGAAACTCGACTGGGCCGACGCGTACCGGGTAGGTGGTTTCCGCAGCGGCGGTTTGTGTATCGACCTGTGCCTGCTCGGCCGGAGTGTTGGGCTCCGGGCTCATCTCCGTCGATTCTGCAGGGGTGCCCGCCGGCGGCGCTTTGGACCCCGGTAAGTCACGCAGGGGCAGCGGCCCAGCGCTGTTGCGGAAGAGGTTGTCCCGTTCTATGCGGTTGTCGGGGATCTCTAAGACAACTCGAAATCCGGCGTTGAAACCTCGGCTTGTAGGCTCTGCTCGCCTTCGGCTAGTCGACACGACATGCCTCGGAAAGTAATCGAAAGCCCCTCCCCGCTGGGTTCGTGTCTGTCCCGAATCCGGCCCTGGGGGATTCTCTGTGCGCGAGTCCTTCCAGTAGTCTTCGGCGAACCAGTCCTGGCACCATTCCCACACGTTGCCGTGCATATGGAACAGGCCGAACGGATTCGCGCGGAACCCGGCGATGGGCGCGGTGAACGCGAAATCGTCGTCCCAATCCACTTCCCAGGTGACCGACGGGCGGGAACGCTTGTGGGAGGCGTCGGCGATGTTCGCGAAACCCTCTAACGACTTCGCTTCGCCACCCGTGCTCCAAGCAGTTGTCGTACCCGCCCGACATGCATACTCCCACCGGGCCTCCGTCGGCAGAGAATAGGGTGCCTCCTCCTTCTCGCCAAGCCAACGGCAGAACGCCTGCGCATCGTTCCACGTGACGATTCCAACCGGGTGGTCCTCGGGTTGCGGGAAGCCCGGACTGTGCCAGTTGTAGCTGCGGAGCGTGAAGTCCTTCCGCTCCAGGCTGAATCCCCAACTCGCTACACCGTCGGTCTCGGCCTCGGTCTTGTAGCGAGCGGCATCCGCAAATTGCCGGAACTGACCAACGGTGACCTCCCCGACACCCAAGAAGAATGGTTTGGTAATCGTCACACGATGCTGCGTTTCTGGCGGGCCCATGTCAAATTCGCCGGGCGGGATGACGACGAACTTCATGCCAAGCGAGTTGGCCCACTCGACCGGCACGCCGAGGTAGTCGGCCCATGCCTGCTGATGGCGCTTGGCCTGCTCGGCATCGAACGGGGCGACGGCCAGCGGCGGCCTGTTCGCGGGGCTACTGAGATCCTCCTCTTCGCCCGCAACAGCCACTTCTTCTGCTTGCTTCGTCTTATCGCCACCACCGACGAGCGCGAACAGCAAGCCGGCCACGACCACAAACGCCGCTGCGCCGAGAGCGATCCAGCCATACACCATCATGCCGCGCTTCCCCGGAGGGACCAACCGCTTCCAGAAGGCCGTGCCGGTCTCTTGCTCCACGTGGGACTTGATGGTCTCTTGGGGCTCCCCGGTCAGTCTTGGGGGTGGCTTCGGAGCGGCGTCCTCTTCGGCCAGTTGCTGGAGAAACGAGGTAAGGGCATGATCGCTGGACGGCTCCGCCGCAATCGGCTGGCCGTGCTTGGCGGCCACGCGGGCTTCCAGGGCGGCGATGACTTCGGTCATCGACTGGTAGCGGTCGGCCGGGCTCTTGGCCAGCATCTTCTGGAAGACGGCGTCCAGAGCGGCCGGCACGTCGGGCCGGGCGTCGCAGAGCGAGGGGATGGGGGCGTCGCGATGGGCCAGGAGGATCATGATCACCGTGTCGCCCTGGTACGGGTTCCTGCCGGTCAGGAGGCGGTAGAGCGTGCAGCCGAGGGAGTAGACGTCGGCCCGGGCGTCGGCCGTGTGCGTGTCTTCGGCCTGCTCCGGGGGCATGTAGTCAAAGGTGCCCATCACCTGGCCGGTCGACGTGAGGCTCTCCGAGTCGTCCGAGTCGGCATCGCCCGGCACGCCGATTCGAGCGAGGCCCATGTCGAGAATCTTGACGGTGCCGTTCTTGTCCAGGAGGAGATTGGCCGGCTTGATGTCGCGGTGGACCACGCCTTCGGAGTGAGCGTACTCCAAACCTCGGGCCGCCTGGATGATGCACTCGACGGCTTGCTCGACCGGCAGAGGGCCGCGCTCGGCGACGATCTGGGCCAGGTCCTTGCCGTCGACGTATTGCATCACCAGGAAGTGGATCCCGTCCGCTTCGCCGGCGTCGTAGGCGGTGACGATGTTGGGGTGCTCCAGCCGGGCCGCGGCTCGGACCTCCCGATGGAACCGCTTGACCATCTCGGGCGACTTCATGGCCCTGGCCGGGAGCACCTTCAGGGCGACGACCCGCTTCATCGTGCGGTGCTGGGCCTTCAAGACCTGGCCCATGCCGCCGGCCCCGATCTGGTCGAGCACCGTGTACTCGCCGAGCACCAGCCCCCGCGTCTTCCCGTGATAAACGGCCGCCGCCTGATACCGGGTGAGCTTCCCCGCCTGGATCAGCTCCCGAGCCAAATCCTGCACGTCCCGGGGGCGCTTCTCGGGCGGGAGCCCCTCCTGGAACGCCGACAGCTCGGCCGCTGACATCAGGCCGCTTTGCGTGAGATTTTCGACGAACTGCTTCAGGGTGACCGCCATCACATGCTTCCCGGGGGAGAACTGCTCCCTGATGTTAGCCCACAGGGCAGGGCGAGAGCAACCGTAGGGGCGGTGAACGGTGCAGCAAGTGTTCCGGGCAGGGTCCGGCGAACTCGTAGCACAGGCATCTTGCCTGTGTTACACGGTTGGGGAATGGCTGCCATAGACAGGCTGGAAGCCTGTCCTACACGGCGGCACGGATCACTCGGCGGTCAACCGCATGCAGACCAGGCGGTCTACGCCGCGGGCGTACAAGAGGCCGTGCGAGAGGATCGGGGCGGCCCAGGCGGGCGGGTCGATCAGGACTCGGCCGCCGGGGCGCTCGCGCACGACGGCTTCGGCCACCTGGACGTATTCCTGGGGCGTTGCCTTGACGAGCCGGAGCTTGCCGTCTTCGCTGAGGCAGACGAAGTGGCCGTCGACGTAGAGGAGCGAGGCGAGCCGCAGGCCCGGCCGGCTCCACATCACCTCGCCGGTCTTCCACTCGATGCACCGAAGCTCGGCGGTGCCCGAGTAGCGTCCGCTGGAGCCGTAGAGATAGCCCTCGTGATAGATGGGGGTGTTCCAATGGGTCTGCATGGCCTTTTGGCGTCCCGGCGGATCGCTCCAGACGACGTCGTAGTCGCCGGGCTTGACGCGGAGCAGGGAGCTTCCCGGGCCGTACGTCTCGGAGATGAACACGTCGTCGCCGACGACGACCGGCGTGGCGGCGTTGACGCTGTCGCGGAGCCTGGCCCGCCACGGGTAGTGGAAATCGACCTCGCCGGATCGCGGATCGAAGCCGACCAGGCCGCCGCGGGCGAAGGCGAAGCACCAGCGGCGCCCGTCGATCGTGGCAAGCTGCGGCGTGGCGTAGCCGGCCAGCTCGTCGCTTGCGGCGTACTTCACGTCGCCGGTCCGCTTGTCGAACGCCACGATGCCCGTGCCGTTCCCCACGGCGCGATCCAGGTTGAAGCGGCCGATGTCCTGACATTCGGGCGGGCTGCCGCCGACCATCACGATCAATAGATCGCCTTCCACGACGGGCGTCGAGCCGACGCCGAAGTAGTTCTGCACGACGCCGAACCGCTCGGCCGTGTCGACCTTCCACACGAGCCGGCCGTCGTCGGCCCGCAGGCAATGGAGCATTCCCCCCGCCCCGAAAATGTAGACCCGGCCGTCGTCGATCACCGGCGAGCTGCGGGGCCCGTTGTCGTAGCCCACCAGGTCCTCGTAGTCGGTCGGGTAGGCGAACTGCCAGAGGAGCTTTCCCGTGCGGCGATCGAGGCACCGGAGCCGCGCTTGATCGCCGACCCGGTCGAACTGATAGAAGCCGTCGCCGGCGACCGAGCCGATGCCGTAGCCCGTGCCCAGCTCGCAGTGCCAGAGGACCGGCGGGCCGCACGGGCCCCATGCGGTGAGGATGCCCGTCTCCGGCGACTTGCCGTTCCCGTCGGGGCCGAGGAATCGCGGCCAGTCGGCGCCCCGTGTGGGCGCCCGGGCAGCGGAATCACGGAGTTCCGGGCGGCCGGGCTCCGCTTGCCCGAACGCCGCGTGCCCCAGCCCGGCATGGAGACCGATGCTTCCGGCCAGGCAGAGGCCCATGAGAACGAACCGACCGAAGAGCCGTTGGAACATCCTTACTCGCCCGTACGAAAGCAGACGCATGGGGGACTGCGACCGTTCCGCTGGCGACAGCTCGCCGTGTCGGGTGGGCGCAAGTCCCGGTGTTTGAAGGCGAAGTGATAGTCTAGGGATCGGGCGTCTTCTCGGCAACTGCTTGGACTGCGGGCGCGTGGGCTCGTGCCGATTTGCGTTGCCCGTCGCCGCTTTCATCGGTCCGGTTCGATCAATGCGTCAAGGGCGTCCCTTGCCGGTAGTCCGGGCAGCAATCAGAATGACCTGTAGAGGCCGTCAACGGCTCGTCGCCCCGCGTTCGACTTCGTCCCGTGGGATCGGACCGATCCCGGCACGCCATGAGCGAGCAGTTATGTCGCTGATCAAACTCGATGAGATCCGCAAGGTCTACTCGCTGGAAGAGACGGAAGTCGTGGCGCTTCGGGGCGTGTCGCTGAGCATTGACCGGGGGGAGTACGTGGCGCTGATGGGCCCCTCGGGCTCGGGCAAGTCGACGCTGATGAACACGCTGGGGTGCCTCGACCGCCCCACCAGCGGAAGCTATCTCTTGGACGGCGAGGAAGTGGCCAGGATGTCGCGCGACACGCGAGCCAGGCTGCGGAACCGGAAGTTCGGCTTCGTCTTTCAGAATTTCAACCTCCTCGCCCGCACCAGCGCACTGGAGAACGTCGAACTGCCGCTGCTTTACGAGCGGGGAACGTCGGCGCGGGAACGACGCCGCCGTGCGATCGAGGAGTTGGAGAAGGTCGGGCTGGGCGATCGGCTGCACCACCATCCGGGGCAGCTCTCCGGAGGACAGCAGCAACGCGTGGCCATGGCCAGGGCACTGGTCAACCGACCGGCGATCATCATGGCCGACGAGCCCACCGGGAACCTCGATTCACGCACCAGCCGGGAAGTGATCGATCTGCTCCGTCGCCTGAATGAGGAGACCGAGATCACGCTGGTTCTGGTCACTCACGACCAGTACATCGCCCGGCATGCCAAGCGCATTCTCGTGCTTAAAGATGGGGAGATTGTAGAAGATACGACCGACTTCGAGCGAGCGCTACGGGCACTCCACTCCGAGGACGAGGAAGAATAGGACGTCTGCGTTGTGTTTCCTGCTCCTGGCGAGTGTTCCGGTTACAGGGAATGTAGCGATTATACTACATACGGCGGGCCGCTTCACCGATTAAGAGGGTATGGTCGTTAGCCCTCGCATCGTCGGTCTGTTGGTCTGCGCCCTGGCGGCCTCGATGGCGTCGGTCCCCGCCCATGGGCAAGGGATGTTGGGGATCGTCTTTCCCGAGCAGCGGCGGATGGAGATCCGCGCGCCCTCTGAGATACCGGTGGCACGGCTGCCGGACGTCCCCGCGCCGCCCACGGTCTCCAAGCCCGTGCAGAAAGAGCCGCTCGAACTCTCGCTGGACGACGCGATTCGGATCGCCCTGAGGAACTCGCAGGTCATCCGTGTGCTGACCGGCGCGGGCGCGACCTCCAGCGGCAGCACGATCTACGACCCGGCCGTCACGAATACGCAGATCGACGAGGCCCGGGCGCGTTTCGATCCCAACGTGCAGGTGCTCAACGACTTCGACCGGATCGAGACCCCGCAGGGAGGCTTCGATCCCGCCGACCCGACCCGGGCTCGGATCGAGGGAGACCGGATCGACCAGTACAACCTGGGCCTGGGTGTGTCGAAGACGACGTCTACGGGGGGGACGGCCAGTCTGGACGTCCACACCAACCCATTGCGGTCTTCGGCGGACGGCCTTCCGCTGAATCCTCGGACGACCTCGTCGGTCGACATGGGCTTCTCGCAGCCGCTGTTGCAGGGGGGCGGGATTCGGGCGAACCTGGCCCCCATCGAGATCGCGCGGATCGACACGGAGCGGTCGTTCTATCAGCTCAAGCAGAGCGTGCAGCAGTTGGTCCGCGGCGTGATCGAGGCCTATTGGGCCCTGGTGTTCGCCCGAGTTGAAGTCTGGGCACGCGAGCAGCAAGTGAAGCAGGGCCAATGGGCCTTCGATTTCGCGGAGGCCCAGTTCCGTCGCGGCTTGGGAAACGCAGGTGACCGGGCGCAGGCCCAATCCTCGTTGGCACGTTTTCGCGCCAACGCGATCACCGCCCGAGCGAATCTGCTGCGTCGCGAGGCCGCACTGCGGAACGTTCTCGGCCTGTTGCCCTCCGACCAAAGGCAGATCGTTCCCGTCACGCCGCCCTCGACCGAGTGGATCGACGTCGAGTGGGAGACGATTTTGCGAATCGCCGAAGAGTACCGGCCCGATCTCATCGAGCTGAAGCTCCGCATCGAGTCCGACCAGCAGCAGCTCCTGCTGGCCGAGAACGACGCCTTCCCCCGGGTCGACGCCAATGCCTTGTATCGCTGGGACGCCCTGGGCGGCAGAGACCCCAGCGGCGCGTGGCTCGCCTCGGGCCCGGGCCAGTTCACCGGCTGGCAGCTCGGCATCGACGTCTCCGTGCCCTTGGGCTTGAGACAGTCCCGAGCGGTGCTTCGCCGGGCGGAGCTATCCGTGATGCGGGACCGGGCGAACCTGGAGCAGGGCCTTCACAACGCCACGCATCTGTTGGCCGATAACTACCGCAACCTGGCGCAGTTCCACGAAGAGTACCAGGCATTCCGAGAAACGCGGCAAGCGGCGCGCACGAACCTCAACGCCCAATCGGCACGATGGGCCGCCGACCTGACGATCTATTTGAACAGACTCCAAGCGCTGACGAGCTGGGGCGATGCGATCGATGCCGAAGCCCAGTCGCTTCTCCAGTACAACAGCGAGTTCGCCAATCTCCAGGAGCAGATGGGGACGATCCTGGAGGTGCACGGGGTCCGATTCGTCGAAGAACGGTACTGCTCGATGGGGCCCCTGGGCCGACGGTTCCCCGGTCGCTGGTATCCGCAGGGCCGTCGACCGGGTCCTTACGAGGAGCAGTACGAGCGCGGCAGCGAGCCCTCCGAGAATGCCTTCGACCTGGACGAGCCGGTCATCCCGACGCGGCGCGATCTGGACAGGCCGCGTCCGCTGATGCGAACGCCCGACGCACCGCCCGAGGCACCGCCCGACGCGCTCATCCAACCGCGGCTGGACGCGGAGCGGCCCCCTCTGCCCGCGCCGATGCGAGAACCGGAGCAGATACCCCTCCCGGCTCAAGCCCCGGAGCGGACGGAGGTGCCGGCTTACAAGCCGAAGTGGCTCCCCGTTCCGGAGCCCCGGATCCTGAAGCTGCCGTGAGGCGCCGCGTGCCATTCACCGAGCACAAGGCGCCGCTCGGGATGGAAGGAGGGGAAAAAGGGGTCAGGGCTCTTTCTTCAGCAGGAGACTCGCCCCTGCAAGCTTCCGTGGGAGAAACAAGAGTCCTGACCCCTTTTTCGGATCGCGGGAGCAGCGTCCCGGGTGACGAGTTCTCCGATCTCGGGTTCCGAGTCGTGAGTCGTGAAGTGATCCCTGCGCCCGGCAGCGTTCCCGTATGGTCTGGGCCTGGGGTAATCTGTTTGCTCTAGTGGAGACGCCGCGCCGGCGGCCGTGAGTCAGCCGAACGTACTCCTCACGCTCCGCGTGAGGGCAACACCCGGACCGCATCGGGCAAAGGGCCTCACGCGGAGCGTGAGGAATACGACGCGGAGCGTGAGGAGTACGAGAGCGGGCGTCCGGGCCCAACGCGCCGGTTCGTGTCGTGGCTTGCGCGGCGGCTCGTTCAACGACAACCACCTGCACGCCTCGAACCGCAACAACGAGAGGCGCGGTCCCATCACAAGTCAGGCCATGAACCGATTTGTCGGCTCACGGCCTGCTTCTGTCCACGTCTTGGGGTTCTCCGGGTCGACGGTGTCCCACTCGATATCGAGAGGGTATTTCATTCGTAGCGCAGGGCTTCGATCGGATCGAGTCGGCTCGCCCGCCACGCGGGATAGAAGCCGAACACCACGCCGACGACCACGCCGAACAGAATCGCGATCACGGCGGCCGTCAACGAAACGACGGTCGGCCATTTGGTGCCGCTGGTCCAGGCGTTGATGACCGCCGTGAGCCCGGCCGACGCGGCCGTCCCCAGGGCGAGACCCACCAGGCCGCCGATCGTGGAAAGCAGCACGGATTCGACGAGGAACTGCCGGAGGATGTCCCACTGCCGGGCGCCCACGGCCATGCGGATGCCGATCTCCCGGGTTCGCTCGGTCACCGAAACGAGCATGATGTTCATGATCCCCACGCCGCCGACCAACAGCGAGATGCCGGCGATCGACGCCAACAGCGCAGTCATCGTGCCCGTGATGATCCCCAGCATCTTGGCGATCTCCGTGGTCGTCTGCACCTCGAAATCGGCGGGGTCGCCGGGCGGGATCTTGTGCCGCTCGAACAGGAGCTGCTTGATCTCGTGCTCTGCCTCGGCCATCCGATTCATCGATCGGGCCGAGGCGAGGATAATGTCGACGTTGTCGAATCGCGAGCCGCGGAGCCGCTTGCGCACGGTCGTGTAGGGGGCCAGCACCACGTTGTCCTGGTCCTCGCCGACCATGTTCGCCCCCTTGGCCTCCAGAATGCCAATCACGCGGAAGGGGATGTTCTGAATGCGAATCGTCTCTCCGAGGGGATTGGTCGTCTGGAAGAGCTTCTCCACGATGGTCTGGCCGATCACGCACACTTTGGCGGCCGAGGCGATCTCGCGATCGGTGAAGAACCCGCCGCGACGAAGCCCCCAGCTACGCACGGTGGGGTAGTCGGTTCCCACGCCGAACAGCTCGCGCGGGCTCCAGTTGGTGTTGCCGTAGACGACCTGTCCTCCGGCGCCGACGATAGGCGATGCGGCGAGCACCGCCCGGCACTCCTCAACCATGGCGTTGCAGTCGTCGTCGGTGAGCGTCATCATGCTCCCCCGGCCGTGGTGCACGCCCCCGTGCCCCCGCTTGCTTCCCGGGAAGATGACGATCACGTTGGTCCCCAGGCCCTGAAGCTCGCCCTGGACCAGTTTCGTGGCGCTTTGCCCGATCGAGACCATCGTCGTGACGGCGGCGACGCCGATGACGACCCCCAGCACGGTCAGCCCGGCCCGGAGCTTGTTCTTGGCCAGCGCTCTCAGAGCGATGCGAAGCGTCAAGAGCACGTTCATGAGCGGTCCTTCCCGGCAGGGTCAGTCCTTCTTCAGTCCGGCGACCAATTCCTGTCCTTCTTTGAGGGGGCCGGATTCCATCTCCGTGTACTTGTAGTCGCTCATCCCGATGGTGATTTCCACGGCCTTGAGCTTCTCCCCTTCCTTGACCCAGACGTGTCGCTTGGTGCGTTCTTTGCGGGCGAGGATTCGCTCGACGGCGGATCGCAGGTCGCCGGAGTCCTCGTCGTCCTCGGAATCCTCCTTCTCCTCGGCCCCTTCCAGGATTTTCTGGTCGTCCTTTCGAACGTGCCCCTTTTCCGGGTAGAAGCGAATCGCCGCGTTGGGGATCTTGACGATGTCCTCGCGTTTCTCGATCTGAAAGGAGAGATTCGCGGTCATGCCCGGCATCAGCTTCATCTCAGGATTGGGCGTGGTGACCACGACGGGATACGTCACCACGTTCTGGAGGGTATTGGGGTTCTTGCGAATCTGATGGATTTTGCCTTCGAAGAGGTCTTTCGGGTAGGCGTCGACCGTGAAGAAAACGGGCTGCTCATCCTCTTTGGCCTTGCGGATCAGGCCGATGTCGGCTTCGTCGACCGACGCGTAGACGTACATCTCCTTGTCCATGTCCGGCGCCACGACGAACAACTCCGGCGCCTGAAACTGGGCGGCCAGCGTTTGCCCCTCGTCGATCTTCCGGTCGATCACGATCCCGTCGACCGGGGAATAGATTTCCGTGTAGTCCAGGCTCGCTTGGGAGTTCTCCAGGTTCGCTTCCGCCTGATCCAACGACGCCTCGGCGACTTCCACCTGCGCGTCGAGAGCCTCCCAGTTGTATCGGTACTGATCCATTTCCGTTCCGGAGATGAAGTCTTTGTTGTCCGCTTCCAGGTCCTTCGCCCGGTCATAGTCGCTCTTCGCTTGTTCGCACAAGGCCTTCGCGCGCTTGACGTCGGCTTTCGCCCTGGCGAGCATCGCCTTGTCGCGTTTCACGTTCGCGTCGTAGAGCCGCGGATCGATCTTCGCCATGAGGCGTTCTTCTTTTTCCGCGGCGGTGAGCTCCTCGTCGGGGTCCACCTTCTTCACTTCGTCGTTGTAGTCGGCGTTGAGCGCGACGATCGGTCCGGAGACGAACGAGCCGACCGAGACGCGGAGCTTCGGCTGCACGGTTCCCGTGGCGTTGACCACCGAGACGATCTCCCCGCGCACCACCTCCGCCGTGCGAAACTTGGGGGCGCTGCGGGCTTTCCAATACCGCATGCCGTAGTAGTACGCCGCCGCGCCGCCCCCGACGAGCACGGCAAGCACCACGATCAGCTTCACCAGGAACTTCATCACGTGCCCATAGCTCGGGGGGAAAAACGTGAATCGAAGGAGATCGGGCCGAGCGAAACCCGCCGGGAGAGGGGGTCTGTTCCAACTCCTATTATACTCGCCGCCGCAGCCGGTGTCGAACGTCAGCCTCGGCCGTCGCCCCACTCGTCACACCTCCTTCGGCACGACGAACGGCTCGCGGTACGTCCTGTTGTGGCACGGTCTACTGTCCGGGCCACATTAGGCCTAACAGATTTTGCATCACGGCTTTAAGTGGGGCCGTCGACGTGGTAGGGGGACCCGCCGAACAACGCGGCGTCGACTTGAGGACTCGCCCTCAGCTCGTCGCTCTACCAAGGCTCCCACGCCTCGAAGTAGAGTTGGAGGAGATGCCAGTCACGTATCGGCGTGTTCACCAGCAGCCAGTACACCGGAGCGTACACGACCTGTGCAATCACCATCCAGACGTCATAGGGCCAACCGAGATACCGCACCAGCCCCAGCACCGGCGCGAAGCTAAGGGCGTAGAGCAGGAGCCAGGAACCCAGCGTGAGCAGCCACAGCAACGCTCGCCGGGGCCTCGCGAAGATGGTCGTCGAATGGCCTCGAATGCGGTGCCCTGTCCTCATCAGAACGACGGTGAAGAGCACGGCAAGCGCGATTCCCACAAGCAGGACGGCAACGTGCGGCGCCGTGCGACCGATGGAGCAAAAGATGGCAGCCGCGGTAACCACGATCATCAGAGACCGCAGGCTGTAGGAGAGCTTCTTCGCCTTCCTGATCGGCTCCTCCCTGATCGGCTCTGCGCAACACTCTCCCGTCAGGCGCTCTCCCGCTGCCCTGGCCCGGCGCGCCTTGCGACGTCGGTAGACCAGCCAAGCGCCAAGTGCGCCGAGGACCGCCAACGCGGCCTTGCCAACACCGGCAACCCATCTCCAAAACCTGTGCTCTTCCACGATATCGCCCGTGGTGACGTCGAATCGATACCTTTCGCGGGTCGAGGTTTTCAAGACGTAGAACCGATCCTCAATCTCCGTGTGGTACGCGCTCGGGTCGAACCAGAGGAGGTGCCAGTCGAGCGTTTCCAGCTCCATGAGCGATGGATAGTCCACCAATTCGCCCACGTCGTAGCCCTTGATTGCCATTTCCCCATCGTAAAACCTGATCCCCCAGCGCAATCGAACTCCCTGGCCGTACCCCCCGCCTCCAAACCGATTGATGCGGACCATGTATCGGCCGTGCTCAGACAAGCGCACGAGTCCCTCTTCCCCGTACCAACCCACCGTCCAGACGGGCACGGTGGAACCGACTTCATAAAGCCCGCTGGAAGGGAACGTCTCCCGAAGTTTCACTTGCTCCCCGTTCGGCAACGTGCAGACGTTTCCCTCGTCTTCAACGACAGGTACGGGAGAGAGCATAACGAGCATGTGCTTTCCGTCGCGCGCCGGGACGACGAACGACGGAGGCGGCCCGGACAGGCTGGCACGTGCAGGACTGACGAGTGCGCATAAGGAGCCGGCGATTGCAGCAAGGAGCACGGCGGCGACGTGTTCGTCGTTCATCGAAGCCGGTGCCTCAGCGGCCGTTCCACCGCACCACGTGCCCGAAAAAAGGGCCGGATTGGCAAGCGGCGTCTTCTCGGAGACAGGAGCCCATTGTCCATTCGCATTCTACCCCAACACCGGGACGAAATGCAAAGCCGTGTTGGTCCGGGGAGGCAACGCACATGGGTCCGACGGGTGCCGCTTCCGCCCCGGCACCGGCTCGCCAGGCGGCTCGATTGCGGACGTACGCGGAATCGCCCCGCTCGTCACACCTCCTCCGGCACGACGAACGGCTCGCGGTACCGCTTCGTCAGGTACGCGTCGGCTTCGGGGTCGTCCACGAAACGCTCGGTCGTCGGATCGAACCGCAGGGTACGTTCCGTGAGGTAGGAGATGTTGCCCAACAGGGCGATCGACGTGGAATGATGGCCTTCGGCGACGTCGGCAGTCAACACACCGTGGTCGCGCCGGCGGATGGCCTCAATCCAGTTCGGATGGTGAACGTGGTCCATGGCGTGCCAGTTCTTGACGTGCTGCGGCGAGACGGCAAAGGGGCCCGGCTCTCGTTTCGGCCCCAGAAAGGTGTAGTAGCTCGTGTAGCTGGGAAACACCATGTAGCCCTCCTTGCCCAGGAGGATCGCGCCGACGCAGGTATCCGGACTGGCGCTGAACGGCCACTCGTCGCGGAAGCCCGCCTCGCTGGGCGTCCACCAGTTGCGATGCTCGACCGTGATCATGCGGCCGTCTTCGAACTGGCAGGCGAAGGTCTGGTTGTCGGGCCACTCGCGGTCGTCCTCGTGCACCAGCAGACCGCCCATCGACTGGACCTTCACCGGATGGGTGTCCAGCTTCATGGCCCAGCGAATGACGTCCAGTTGGTGGACGGGCTGGTTGGCCATGTCGCCGCTGCAAAAATCGCGGAGCCAATACCAGCGCGTTTTCCGGAAGCTGCTGTACTCCTGGTCGGGCGCCGGGCCCAGAAACAGGTCCCAGTCCAGGTCTTTCGGCGGCGGGGACGGCTTGTGCCGACCCAGGTTGCCGTGGACCTTGTAGGAGATCGCCCGGGCCATGTAGATGTCGCCGATGATCCCCTCCCGGGCCTTCTTCACGCCCTCGATAATGTTCGGGCTGGAGCGGCATTGCGTGCCGGCCTGGACCATGCGGTTGTACTTTCGGGCGGCCTGGACCATCTTGCGGCCCTCCGCGATCGTGTGCGCAACCGGCTTCTCGACAAACACGTCCTTCTCGGCCTGACAGGCCCAGATCGTGGCCGGCGCGTGCCAGTGGTCCGGCGTGGCGATGCTCACCGCGTCGATCGACTTGTCGTCGAGCAGTCGTCTCAGGTCCTGGATCACCGGCGGCCTCTTCCCGTACGACTTCTCGATGACGTCGGCCGACCAGTTGGCGGCCTTCAGGTCGCAGTCGCACACGGCGGCCACTTCCACGTTCTCGTTGTCCTTGGCCATGGCCACCAGACTCTGGGCGTGGGCCAGACCGCGGTGCATGCCGATCACCCCCACCCGAATCCGATCGCCCGGGCTCTCGTGCGACGAAGCGATGGCCGGGGCGCCCAACGCGGCCGCGCTGGTGGTGAACATCGCGGACAACTTCAAGACATCTCGACGACTCGACTTGGACATGAATCGACCTCCCGGAACGGGTGATGGTTGCAGAGCCTCGGCAGAGCGTCCATCATTGTGGTAGAGTACGCCTGTGGCCGTGCTGGTCCCTCCTTCAGCAGCCTCCTGCCGAGACTTCAGAGTGGATCAGGAAGACCGCCCATTTCATGATGTCCCTGGCTCAGTTGAAAGTTGATTAGGATCGCGCAAGAAACAACTCTCGCGATATGGCCGTGGGGCACGTTTCCAACGTGCCTGGCACGATGGAATCGTGCCCCACTTATTGTTTCTGCGATCCTTAGGAGGTGGTGGCTCCTTTGCCCGGTCGGTTTGGTACGATCGGGCGTACATTCAGACCTCCTGACATAGGCCCCTCACGAAATGATGGGTTCTGGGGGCTCTACGGTCAACCGCAGGCGGAGATTGGTGCCGGGGAAGGGGGTTGGGGTGGCGTCGAGTTGTTGGCAGAGGCCGGTCTGGGCGGCGGTGCGGTGGGGGGAGGACTGGGCGGCGAGGGGGACGTGGAGATCGCCGTCGATCACTTCCAGACGCCCGGGGGATTGGAAGGCGGCGTGCAGGAGGGTGCGGCCCTCGTCGCCTGCCCGGG
>Ga0307378_10006686_pt1 | contig 15704 bp, 14 predicted proteins | sample UN1MG_FD_202238 | JGI IMG/M metagenome (GOLD analysis project Ga0307378, IMG submission 202238) | Soil microbial communities from Risofladan, Vaasa, Finland - UN-1 | ecosystem: Environmental > Terrestrial > Soil > Coastal area > Acid sulfate soil | place: Finland: Risofladan, Vaasa | collected... | reverse complement strand
GTCGTTTTGCCATTGTTACTCCTTAGTCCTCTTAAAGAGTCCGCTGAACCCGCTGAATATCTGTGTTGGTGTAGGTAGCATCCATCCGATTAGACCGAAGGCTCCTAGCAGTATGATCAGCAGTGTATCTGTCTCGTTTACAGTAACTGACCCTATGGTGTCTGACTGTACCTTGTTGGTCTCACCTTGGGTAACCTTAACAGAGCCAGTGTTGTCACCTAGTTTGACATCACCAGCATCTGTTCGTTTGCCAACTGTGATTGATTGTTCATTCTCTGCTCCTATCTGTGCATTGACATCAACTGCAGTACCAGAATTGGAAGAGCCACCCAGGGAGCCTAAAGCTTTGGTAGCAATGTCCAACGGTGTGCAGCTTACTGCAATGACAGACAGGAACAGAGAGATGAACCTAGACATCTTCGATAATCTTCTTTACTTTAGCTGCAGCTTGGTCAACCCTGAGGTTAACCCTATCCTTCAGTTCTGCTACATCGGCTTTACGACGAAACACATAGGCAATAAGCCTACCGATAGCTCGTTGTAACGCCATTAGGTACTTCACCATCGTCTTAACTCCTAGGTATATTCTACAGTAACAAAGGTTGGACAGATGTTTAACAACAACCAACTAACTCTTAGAGTTTAGTCGGTACACAAAGGTGTGTCAATGCGGTAGATTGTCGCTACCTTAGTCACCCTTACGGATAGCCTTGGTAACAGTGGAAATATCGTCCCATGACACCTTACCAAACACAAAGAATAGCACACCGACACAGGTGACGCTTGCTCTGAACAACCATCGTTGGAACCTTAGGGTGTTCTGGATGTCCTTCACAGCGAACAGCAGCTGGGTGTTGATATCTTTCGTAGCTCTCGCGTCTTCTTGAGTGTTCTGCAAGATAACCTCACGCCTAGCTCCTTGTGTCTCCAAGTCAATGAGGCGCTTCTGTATCTGTTGGTCTACCCATTCTGGAAGGTCAGACATACCTACTCTCCCAGAACAAAGGGTGTGGGCGTTGGTTGCCTATAGGGACCAGAACCTACCGTAGAAGACGCTGCGGGCTGCTCTGGTTGCTGTTGTCCCTCTTCGCTGTACGCATTTAGGATAGCACTCATGATAGCCCTCTGTCGTGCGCCTAGGGCTCTTATAGCATCAAGTGTGTTGGCACCTTGGAGGTGATCAATGACTTCCTTGACTTCCTTAGGTGTTGCATCTGGAACAGTTTGTGTTACCGTGTCCAAGATTTGACTCTCAGGTAGCTCATCATCTGGTACACTACCAGGCCGGGGAGCAGGGATAGGGGTCGGTGGTAGATCAGGACTTGGGGTGTTGTGTGCTAAGGGTTGTCCGTAGGCGCTCTTACCGTTTCTGTTAGGCACACTGGCCCACTTCAAAGCAAGGTTATCCTGAAACTGTTCCGCTGTTATTTCACCAGCTTTGAACTTGTCTGACCCGGCTTCCCTTAGGAGTTCCTTAAGCATTAAATCTTGTGTCTGTTTGTCAAACAGAGTAGTGTCTGGCAATCCTAGTTTTTTCTGTAGTCCTAGAAGGGTAGGGCCAATTATCTGCCAAGCGCCGACAGCACTAGAGCCTTCGTTCTTTTTAAGGTCTTTTATCTTACCCCTAGAGTTGGTAACAAGTACCTTTTGGTAATCCTTAACTTCAGCTAGCGTCATAGATGTCAAGGGTTTATGCCCACCAGGGTCGTCGAACTTGCCGTAACCCAGTGGAACGTCGTACTCAGAAGCGTACCCAGCATTTTTAGCCAGAACAGGGTTAGCTTCACCTTTACCAATGTACTCTCTCAGTTTGGTATCGTAGCTATCTTGCCCCATGTTCTCTATTTGTTTAGCAGGAGGCAGTGTACTAGCACCAGCAGGACTGATGAGAGCATCACCTACGTAACTAGCAGCATCACCAAGAGCAGCACCTACCTTGCCTACAGCACGCTCACCTAAGGGAACTCCATTAGTGTCAGGGAAGCCACCGAGGCCGAGGATACCACCAGCACTGGGAGCAGTTGTTTCAACAACAGGACGCTCGCGAGGAACAGGAGCAGCAGCAGGTGCACTCTGGTCAATGAACGCAGGATTAACCCTAACCTCATCAGGCTGAAGAGGAACGTGCTCACCATCAGGGACCTCGTTGTTGAAGTTACGCTCATCAAAATCCTTGTCAATTTTGTCTTGCAGCCGTTGCAGCCGACCAGCTGTCTGGCTAAGAGCTACAACAGCTTTAGTCTGTTCAGAGATAGGAGACATGTCCTTACGGATGTCACCAACTTCTTTACTCATCATGAACGCCTTGACAAGCGGAGAGTAAGGGTTTCGCCCTGCCTGACCTTTTGAAACATTATCATACTTCTTCAGAAATTCACTAAAGCCTCCAGCACCTTCAACTGCAGCTTTCACTTCAGTCTTCATCTGAGTCTGTACCTCTGGGTTACCACCTGCAGAGTACTCTTGAGTCGTGATCTTACCGTAGTCGAGCAGAAGGGTTGTACCGCTGTACTGTAACCAGCCTTTAGTCACTGACTCTAGCCTCGCTGCGGCTTTTGCACCCATCTGTCTTACAGCTATTAGGTTAGCTTGGACTAGACTACCAGCCTGACCAGGGTAGAGAGTTGAAGCACCTTCCAAGTTCTTAAAGAACGAGGGACTGTATCCAGCAGTAACGTCGGCAGCACTGAAGGTTTCACTAGAGTGGAACACAGCTGCAGCAGCATTAGCAGCTAGACCGAAATTGAAAGCCGCAGCCTCCTCTGAGTCAGGTGTCGCAATCATTTCCCCTAGTGTAAGCGCATTCCTATTAAAGTTCTGCAGGAGAACGCGTGGGTCCGCATTTTTGTTCTGCCGAAGTGTCTCAGGAGACAAAAGACTAGCCATACCTTCTGCACTATTGGCCATTGCGGCTTCACGGTTGCCAGTAGGTTCTTCTAATGTTTTACGAAGAACACCACCCGGCAACCTAACTCTTTTGCCGTAACCCCATTGGCTCTGACCAGCGCCGAAGTAGAACGTTGGAGCATCAGCGTTTGACAAGGTTTTAAGGACTGCATCCGCCGAGCCATCACCTTTATCAAGAATAAGTTTAATGACATCTGGTGTTAATTTTTCCACACCACCAGCCAAGAGAGCAACAACTGCTATCGACTTTTCGTCTGTATTACCCGCAAGTGCTGCTGTTAAATTTGCTACAGCACCCGCACTGATCCTTTCTCCTCGGCTCTGGAGTTTTTCGATTACCTTTATTGATCCTTGTAGGGGAGCCATCGCCTTATCTTTTTCAGCTTGAGGCAGACCAGCAGGGAAAATCGACTGAAGTTGGGCCAGACTAAAAGTAAGTTCGGTGTGCTTTGCCTCCAAGCTAGTTGGGTCAATCTGGATACCTAAGCGAGCAGCGGTCTGTGCTTCAAGCACTTGCGCTTCTACGTTCAGTTTCATCATACGGCCCACCGCAGGAGCACCATGCCGATGCCAATTTGCGATATCACTTTGACTAGACTGGTTTATCGTAGCTTCGTCTAGCAGCGTCTGCGAAGCTATACGTTCTACTTCGTTTTGTTTCTGCTGTAGTGTGTATCCGCTGTACTTTGCGTCGCCGAAGATGAGGGTTTCCGCCTGCTTCCACGCCGGGGTTTCACGTCGTTTTCTGTTGTGTGTGTCTTCTGGGGTCTCACCCAGCGTATCGAGAGTTATATCGCGCGCCTTCAACTGTGCCGCGATCTGTGGATCAGCCATGTTTACGCCCCAATCAGCAGCCATACCCACCAAAGCCCGCCCTTTTGCTGCAGCCTCCCGGGCAAAACCCTGATCACGGAGTTGGTCTACTATGCCGAGGTCCCTACTGAATGCACGTAGTCCTGCCGCCTCTTTTTCATCCTTGACTTGGGACCACGTCGGCTTGTCTGGCGTTGCGTCATCTATTACTTTGAGAACGTCAGATACACCAGAGGTAAGGGCTTTGCCGTAGTCCGCCGGAGGAGCTACCTGTTGTGGGCGCTCGTAGCTTATGCCTGCGTCCAGTTTAGGAGCGAATACCATTATTTGTCACCATCATTAGTCAGAGATTGTAGAGACTTAGCCTCAGCAGTCATGCCGCGGCGGAGGTAGTAGAGGATAGCATCGTTGATCCTGCTTCTTTCGCTTACTCCGAAGGACTTACGTATTTGCTCTTGATCATACACAGAGAAACCAGATAGTTCCACTCGTGCTAGTATTTCCCGCAGCAACTGGTTACCTGCATCGTGGTCACCACGTTCAATACGAAGAATAGCAGTATTAAAGTCTACCTTTAAGTCTTTTATGAACCCACGCACTTCGTTCTTGTCACGATACTGAACACCGTCATGTCGGTAGTAGTCGGCAACCTTGTAATTAGTAATGCCTGCGAATTGCAGCAGTGCGTCCATGCTAGTGAAAGGCATCTCAAGAGCCCGTCCAGACTTAGAACGGTACATACCCCAGTTGAGAATACCAATTGCTTTCCATACGTTGTCTAAACCAGTGGGGGTACGTATGACCCTCTTTATGTCTTCCCAAGCAGACTCAGTGTTGCCACTCAGCAGGTTCCCTATAGCCTCAACAGTACCTATGAAGCCTTTGCTAACTATTTCTACAGAAGGGCCACCAGCAGCTTCGTAAGCTTTGTCTTGTGTGATCTTACGGTAGATATCTGTGAAGATGCTCAGTGGAGCTAGGCGAGAACCCATTGCAGTCTGTATGTCTTCATCTGACACACCAGAGAAGAATGCAGAGTAAATCAAATCGTAGATACCGTACTTCATTCCAGCTACAACAGGACCGTTAGGGTCTAGTCCCCAGTCTGACTGAAGCTGGTCAACTACACCACCAGCGAAGACGCCAACCGCCCCGCCCTGTAACGTGAGCATAAGACCTAGGCGGACACGTTCCCAGTCACTAAGGGCGCGCCCTACAACCATTGCTTCCATCGCTCGGAAACTGTAGGACATCCATTGGGTAGGTAACGCTCCTAGTCCTTTCTGAGCAGCCCCCTTCGATGCACTGCCCATGTTGAACGTAAGATCATGCTCACGCTGAGTAATGAAAGCAAAGCCTTCGTCACTCAAAGCAGACATACTAGGAGTTGCTTTCTTCATCTCAAGAAAAGCTGTTGTGATTGCAGTTATCCTGCTAAGTGTCTCACCTTCTGTGAAAGGCAGTGTGCTTACCTTGCTAGCCACCCTGGTGATCTTACCTGCTGCGGCTTTAGCTTCCTGCATAACTGAAGGCAGGGTAGACTGACCGTTCCAAGCAGGGAAGTTCCAAGCTAGACCAGAGCCTTTACGAACGTCATCGTTCGCTACATCTTGACGACCAGATCGTACGATATACTCAAAGAGTTCGTTGGTCTCATCTATAGTGATACCAAGGCCTTTAGCAGCACGTTTAATACCCTCAGGGTCGCCGAGGTGAAGTGCCAGTCGCATTGGTATCGCCATCAGAGATGCCGTCAAGCCAGCTCGTGGTGACATGAATACGATAGAGGTAACTTGAGACGACTGCATCCAGAACTGACCGATGTTCGTGAAGCCAAAGGCTGTGTGGAAGCCCATGTTGAGCAAACCACTTGTGATAGATACCTTTGGAATCTTGAGACCAGAGTTATCGAAGACAAACCCGCGTATAGCAGAGCCGAACTTCTCCATAGTGAGGTCCATATTGCTCTTAACGCCCATCCTTCGTTGCGCAATAGCACCAATGTCTCGAAGGTTACGGTCCTCTACTAAATGACCAGACTCCTGGTTCATCTTGTTGTACATCTCGTCAAACTGAGCACGAGGTGTATGCTTAGTAGAAGTGTAGCCACGGGATTTAGCTTTAGTTACCCAAGAGGCTATGATGCTCTCTGTGTAGTTGGCATGAGCGTAACGTACGAATACATCTTCAAGCTGGTCTACCATTGCTTTGACAGGAGAGTCATTGGTAGCCCTAGCTCCACCGTACTGCATAAGAACCTTGTCCTGACGACGAAGGTTAGCCTCGCGGAACAGATCGTCAGACACACCACCCCAAATCTCGTGGTCAGCTTCTAAGGTGTTGCCGCCACGAGCCTTAAGGTCTATCTTCTTAGTGATGTCGAAGCCCTCGCTGCTAACAAAGGCTTTGAACGATTCAGTGTCAGTGACAAGAGAAGGAGCCCAGTCGTTATTCTCAGAGATGATATCATCTAGTTCATCTGTGAGGTCCTCCAAACGACGGCCAGTTCGAGCAATAGCAGATTGGATAAGCCTCAGTTGATCTACAGCAGTTCTGGCCTGCTTGTTAGAGAACGCAGTCATGAAGGCTTTGCCGTTACCCTCTCCACTGATTATGAAGAGGTTAGCATCTTTGTTGAAGCGATTGCCTCCTATGTTATACCCGAAGACGTGGTGTCCTTCAATGTTCTCCACAACCTTTGGCCGGATGAAGTACTTGCCATCCTCTGTCTTCCAGATAGCAGCACCATGACCGGTACGTTCACTCTTACGCAACACCGCGCCAGCTGTCTCATCCCAAACATCAGAGTCTTGTGGTACAGAGTATACCCGCTTTGCATTCTTCATCTCACCTTGGTTCATCACACGCTTGTACCCAGCAGCAATGTACTTCTTAGCGACTGTAGATGCCTTGATAATGTACGCAGTGTCTCCAATTGTCTTGGCTGCTAGAAAAGCCTCCCAATCAGCGTCAGTAGCGTCCACAGTTGGATCAAGAGCATTGAACTCTCGCTCGAAGGTGTCTCTATCGTAAGCAACACGTTGAGCAGCGTCATCACCGTCGCGTAGCTTTAGGTAAACTTCGTTAATCTTCGCCCTGCTCTTGGCAGAAACTGCGTTGAGTACCTTAAAGACTGGTGCAGATGACTTTTTGAGTACAGCAAAGCCTGACTCACCCATGTTAGCGAGCCTGTTCATATCCGGATCGTCTAAAGACCTCGTTGAAAAGAACGCTTTGGCTAGGTGGTAGCGAAAGAAGTCTAAAGAGGTACTCAAGTCAAGGTTTTGTGCAACCTTACTCAGGTCAAGTGTTTCCCTAGCTGTAACGTAGTAACCTAAGCTTAGGTTGTTCGCATCGACAGGCTCGACCTTAGCAGCAACACCGTTATCTGTCAGCTGTTTTAGTACTTTTTCAGCGATACCAATAGTAGGAAGAGGAGAACCATCGCTTACCCTGCCTAACCTGAAGACAGCCTGCCTACCACCCAGCGGTAAGTTGACAATATCAAAGTCAGCCAATGGACGATCTAGTGTATCTCTTACGGTTCTAGCAAAACCTTGTGCAGTGTCAGAAACCTGCTCAGGAGAAGCCCTGCGTCCGAATGTACCACCTTCCTCAACCTTAGAAACCTCATCGACAAGGCGTGTGTCTACATCAGGAAGGCGTGTGTCTACATCAGGTGCCGTTTGACCTAGAGTAGGACGAACGGCGTCCGGTGGAGACGACGCATCCATAGCCCTAGGGCCTGCCTCTACCTCTATTTCGGGGTCTATAATGTCGTCTGTACTCTTCATCTGTCTGTACGCATCAGCGCCTGCGTTAGGGCCTTTCAGAGAAGACCAACGTGTTAGCATTTTACCACCAACCCGTGCAGTTTTTAGCACACTTAGGACATCGGCTCCAGCAAGCAGGCGGTCCCACTTAGCTTGTGGATCGTAGCCAGTGTTTGTTGCGGACTCAAGACCAGCGTACAGTGCAAAGATGTTGTCTTTCCGAGTGAAACCTTCTGCAGCGTACTCTTTTGCTTTGCCCTTGATCCACTTAGTGTACTCATCTGGCTTCATACTAGCCTGAGCTTCGAGGAACTCATCACCAGCAGTTTCAGAACGCTTGAATAGGTCTTCTATCATTCCTAGTGGAATCTGACGGAGAAAGAACCGATCACCAGCGTCTAGTATCTGACCAAACGTAGAAGAGTTTTCATCGTTATCCTGAATAGCAGCCTCGAAGACCTCCCGACCAATCTGTTGGTTGATCAGGATACGCGCTAGAACTGGGTTGAACGCGTCGTCTCCTAACGTTAGTGCGCTTTCGAGCCAAGGGTTACGGGCTGTCCGCTGTTCGCTAATCTTTAGAGCTTGATCTGACAGTCGTTGCAACGCAGGGTCTTTAGCCAGAGCTTGGCTTGTGTACGATTTCAACTTTGTCTGCATTAACTCTTCTGATGCTGCTAGCGTCTCACGGATAGGTGTGTCATCTCCTTCAGCGATTAACTCAGCTACCTCAGCAGGACTACGTCCAGTCTGTAACGAGATTTCGTATGCACGGTTGGAGGCACGTAGGGAGTTCTCTTCTACTTCTTCTTGATCCGTGAGTGAAAGAACCTCAAGGGATGGAGAGGTTGCTGAGTCTATCGGGCCGTGCATACCCATTAGTACGCATTCCCTGGGTAACGAAAGTCGCTGTAAGAATAACGGCTACCATAGCCAGCCGAACCACTGCCTGCACCTTCACCACCAGTGGTTGTATAGCTGGGTGAAGAACCACCAGAGGGCTTATCCCAGCCTTGCTTGGCACCATAAGCGGCAATATTGCTTACAAGACCTAAGCCACCTTGAATGGCACCAAACGTGTTTGCAGACGATGCCGCTTTAGCCCTCACGTTGAAAATATCGGTAGACAACGAAGACTGTTGAGAGGAGTAACCTAATCCGCTCCCCAGCTGAGAGCCGAGAGAACTAAGGCCACCTGTGATACCCGAACCCATTCCTGCGCCCCCGGCAAACGCGATGTTCTCGGCTTGGGCCTTCTTCATCTGAGCTTGGCGAATAGCACTTCGTCTTTCCCGTTGAACTCTCAGCCTCTCTTGCTTTTGTTGTAGCGCCGCCGCCTTCTTTGCGGCTCTAGCCTGTTTCTGTTGACCTATAAAACCAACCGCAGCCGAGGCCACCGATGCTGCAATTGCGATAGCTGCTAAAACGGCCATTAGACTACTTCTTTCATGAAAGTACGTTCAGCTACGTGATATCCGTTTTTAACGTACAGTTTACTCAGGTCCTTAACACCAGCTACGTCACTCATAGCTGTCCACTCGGCACCCATATCTTTAGACCAGTGTTCGAATGCTCGTACAAGACGCATAGCGGTAGTACCAACACGCTTCTCTTTCCTGACAAACCACCCAAGCTCCACTGCTGCTTTGATACCGTTGAACGGATGATCTGTGTAGCAGCCAGCTATGAAGCCTGTAAGACCGTCGGTGTCTTCGCTAACAAAGATAACCATAGTGGGGTCGTTGGTTGCCTTGTCGAAGAATGCGTTTAGTTTGACCTTATCGAACTTAAAGTACTCCGGTCCTTCTAGGATAAACTCACGAGCGAGAACCATTACTTCGAAGTCATCTTCTTGTGTAGCTTCCCTGATCATGGTGTACTATTCCTTGCAGCTATCAAATCGTAACCGAGGAGGTGCATATCGTAGCCTTCCACACTCTCAAACTTAAGGTAAAGCACACGTCCTCTTCCACGTATTCGCAGCCTGGATGTTGTGACTGTCTTTGGGTAGGCGAACGTACCAGCTGTCTCTGGGATAGGTAGGCTTTTCAAGCGGTAAGCCTGCTGGTGAACCGGTTGTGCAGTATCGAAGTCCCAGAAGATAGCCGCCAAACAACTTGACGGACGCGCGTAAGTGTATCCATCTGTATCGTTACCCGTTACAGTTGACTCAGTTACCTTCATGTAGGTTGTAAGGTACATCACGTTCTTCTTAAGGGTAAGATCACCTAAGAAATTGTACCCGCCTTTGGCAAAGCTTGTGAAGTCCATCGAACCCCAATCAAGAAAATCGGTGCCAGTGAACTCAGAGAAGGTAATCTTACGACTTGCGGTTACTGTCACAAACTTAATAGCAGCACTGGAGAACGAAGCACCTACTCGGCTTACAACAACTTGGTCTAAGGCAGCGTCGATGACAAGATCACCAGCACCACTGACCACAGATGTCTCAACAGTGGAACCACCAATACCTTTGATGTAAAAACCACCTGTGATGTAAGGACCAGCACCTGCAGTGTCAGTTATCTTCCAAGGGTAGAAAGCCTGAAGGCCTTCATCAAACAGTAGAATGTTGTTACACTTATAGTCTATATTTTCATCATTATCAGGGTACATCCAAAGAACACGGTTGTTCCGTGAGTCGTACACAGTTGAAACTTGGTCTTTCTTGTCTGATGTTATAGCTTCCCAGAAGGACTGAACAGTGCTTAGGCTTATGTTGATAGCAGTGAGGCTCCGCCCTTCAGCCGACGTTGTTATCGTGTAGATACCGTCGTCAGACCACCAATATGGTCTACCTTCTGCACTCACAAATGATGTGACGTAGTCTAAACCAACGTCCGTTATTTTGTTAACAGAGTAACCCACGGGAGTGAATACATCGTCTAAACCCCTTACCTGCCACACACCGTTTGCTGCGAATATAAGAAGACTTGAGCCTGTAGTGTGGAGGTATTTGCAACCATGCATCTCAGGGATGTTAATGACACCGCCGTCTGTATCCAGTAGGTCTGACAGGGTCTCAGAAGTAGGGTCGTTCTGCTGCAGACATTCGCCTAGCTTACCATTTTCGTCGAGAAGCTGACTGAAGAAGATATTGCTTGTGTTATCAGATGAAGTCATACCGCCGTACCAGACGCGTGAAGCATACGAAGCGACAGTTGTAAACCTAGTAGACTCCGTTGTTGTGGTTGTTCCAGCTATCCCAGATACACTGGCGCGGTTCTTTGAGTACAGGTCGAATATGAAGGAGCCGTTGCCAAGGATGCTAGAGCCCTGGTATACCTTCTGCCACTCGGAGTTGCTGAAGTCGCCACTTGAGTTCTTACCAGCATACCAAGGGTGAGTCAACGGAGGGTAAGCGCCAGAGTTTGCTGCCACAAAGGTAGCTAGAGCAGCGGCACCTTTCTCGTAACGCCAGCCAGTGTTGAGGGTATCGTACCGTCTATCAACGGAAACAGGAGAAGCAAATTCTACGTCGAACACAGTACGATCTGACAGCCATTCGAAGTCACGTACGCGGAAGGCTATCTCGCTTGTTGAGAAGTTACCTGTTGCAGAATCATAAGTTAACTTGAATGTATTAATCTCTGAACTAGCAATGATCAACTCACCATTGATACCTGTGAAACTAACGGCTGTTAAACCTGCGTCACCTCCTGCCCTTTCACGAGCAGTCATATCATACACAGTTAAGTAGTTAGGGCTGACAGAGCCACTACCAGATGCAGTGTAGATTAAAAGGGAGTTGCCTTTCTGTACCACTAGGAGACGAAGATTTGAAACACCATCAGGAGCTTCCCACACATAGCTGGCTGTCAACTGACCAGCAGTAATAGCAGCGCCTTCAGTGTAACCAGACTCAAAGGAAATACCCAGACGACGACGACGTGAGCCATCACGAAGAAGACTCATGTTAAGCTCGTCTATCGAGGCTCCTTCTGGAAACGCGAGTTCACCTGCCTCAGTGATGAGACCTTTGTTGAAAACAGTTACCGGTGCTTGACTAAGCTTCTGGGGCATTCTTGTCCTGACGTAGTGCCTTTAAGTTCTTGATAGCCTTAGCTTCGCTGATAACAGAAGATGCCTTTGCATTATTCAAGAATAGGATAACTGCATCCTCAGCCGCACGCATACTAGTCCAGTTACCTTCCAAAGGTTTCGGCGGTGGCCCTTTGTCTACTCGTACACGCCACAGGGATGTACCCAAGCTTGTCTTACATACAGTGTAGTCAGCGTCACGCTTCTCGTCGTCACGGAAGATAACCTGAGGTTTGTCTAGCGGGTCTAGTCCTTCTACTCGTACGATCATCGACCGTACCTCGACAGCACGATAGGACGATCAGTCTTGTACCTGTCGTTCTGGTAGTTGTACCTAGCTCGTCGTGCAGCCTGATCAACCTTAGGGTCTGGTGCTCCTTTGAGGATGCTCATGGCAACTGACTTACTCTCATTGAAGAACAAAGGGAATAGATTGTCGTCTAATGCAGCTGTGAAGGCGTCGTCTGTTGAGTCAAACACAGGTATCTTAATCCCAGCTGCTCGTGTCTTACTAGCCTGCAGGGTTGAGTCCAAGGTAGACAGGTGTGAGTCCATCACAATGTAGGTGTCATCAAAGGATGTGTAGTACTGTGGATGTTTGTCTGTACGGATGCGAAGGTTAGTTCCAGCCTTCATGTCAGACACAGATGTGTAACTGCTAGTGACGCTATCGACCAGAACTAAGAAGTCACCAGGGTTCATCCATTTCACTTCTGCATACTCAAACGTACCATCAGAGGATACGTCGTACCATACCTTCTCAATCTTGTCAACTGCTGTTGGGTACTGGAAGTGAGTAGGTGTAGCACTGTCACTCAAAGCTGTAAGTTTGATTAGGTGGTTAAACTCAGGAATGTTCTTGTTGGAGATGATGTTGTAGTATGTGTCCTCTACGATAGACGCAACCTGGGTAGCCTCCACAGTATCACCAATGGAGTTCACAGGTTCAGCATCCATATCACTAAGGATTTTCTGGACCATTGTTAGAAGTGTCATCTTCATTAGAGCGGTCCCTTACCAGCTAGTACCACCGTGTGTACGGTTGATCAGTATCTCAAAGTCGTTGACATCAACGGCACCTGTGTCCGTCTTTACATAGATTGTAACACCATTAGTCAGCATAGTCGCTGTGACATAAAGACCACCTGTAACATTAATATTGTACGGTGGGGTACGACCACCCAACTCAATGTATCGCTCTAGCACTACGTTAGATACTGAGCCTGTGCCGCCGATATCAAACTGAACTGTTAGCTCAGTAGGTGACGTAGCCTCAGATGTAACTACAGCCTGCAGGGTGACCACATAAGCGTCATTGACCTCAATGGGTGTGATCTTGTCGTTCGTAGTATCCCATAGAGCAGCTGAGCCACGGATAGCAGGCGGAAGTGACGTGATTACAGTAGCTGCACCGGCACCATCGTTCTCTAGTTTAGCAGCTGTGGACGTTACGGTCTGATCAGAGGCACCGGTTTTACTGTCGGCATACATACCCCAACCGTGTGGGGAGATGGTCCAAGCACCACTACCAGCACCATCAGCAACGTATACCTCGAAAGCAGACGCACCGGCAGCACCTTTGGGTTCATGTAGATCAGTTGTGGTAAGGGCAGCGTGTTGTACGTTAGCCATCTGTGTTCCTTGTGGGGGACCCCGAAGAGCCCCCCGTTAGAGTTAAGCTACCTTGATATACTCAACGATGAGCTTACCAGCACCAGCAGTGTAGGCAGCTGTAACGCGGGTGAACACAGGCCAAGCGTCGGCATCTACCAACTGACCAGCACCACCTGCGTTGGCAACATAGGCACCAGCGCAACCAGCGACACCGACGCCGGCACCGTCAACCAACGTCGCAAGAGCGATGTCAACAGCGATACCATCAATGTCGATAACCGCACCAGCTGCGTCAATCAGACCGATGTCGAGGGTAGCGGCACCAGCAGACGTGAAGTTAGTGGTAGCAACCATCCAAGCATTGGTGATAATAGAGCTAGCAGGGATACGAGGAGCGTCCTCAGCAGGAGCAGTGACAGCACCCACCAGAGGAAGCGCAGTAGCATCGGGTAGGTCGAGTACGATGTACTCCTTGATAGCAGCAACCTGACCGCTAGTGGCGCTGTCAGATCGTTCTGTACCGAAGCGTACAACAAGACCGTCTTCGTTAGTCCAAGTCATTCTATTGATCCTTTCCTAAGATCACGTGATCGCGGTTTGGGTGTGACAAATCACCATGTTCTCAGGACGGTACAGAGAGACACCGTAACGAGCAGTCGTGATAATCTCGGTACGCTGTTTCCGAGGAACCCACTCTGCATCAACCATTGGCTCCTGCCGCCAAGCGCCTACGAACGGAAGGATGTCCGAAGTTGCCGAGAAGAAGTAGCAAGGCTTCCCAACCGTCGAAGTGAAGTTGGGACCAGCAGTAGACTGATCGCGCTCATCCAAAGCATTCGGAGCATTGGTCAGCGAGCTAGAGAGAGGCAGGTAGTTGCTGGAGTAGACATCGAAACCGTAGACATTCTTAGTGAAAGTCATACCGTCAGCCATGCCGTCGGCAACAATGCCTTCCCACTTGGGGTTATTCGAAACTGCTACGAGAGCAGCAAGAGTGTCCAAGTAGAAAGCAACCTCAGGAGGAACAATAGCGATACGGTTCCCCGCTGGAACATTGGCAGTATTCAGTGCCAAGTTTGCATAAGCAAAGTCAGCAAGTTCGATAGTGCCAGAGTTACCACCAGAGAAACGGTGAGCAATGCCATTGATCAGGTAGGGGTCCGTAGCGGACGATGCCATACCATTGTCTGGCTTGGCCAACAGTGCCGTTTCGAAGTGCTCAAGGATCGCACGGTTCTGTTTAGGAACGAACGATGACACAAGCTCGGCAGCGTAGAACGAGTCCTGCTCAGCCTTACGAGTGATGTAATGCCCAGAACTGATGTACTCATCAATTGTGAACTGGAACTCACCCGTATCGAGAGCACGCATTTGGATGTCAGTGTCTTCCACCACATCGTCAGTACGAGCATCGCCGACCGAGGGAATAGTAAAGGTGGTACCATCAGGAAACTCAGTGAGCATACGGACGTACTTACGCGCCATCAACTCGTCTTTGAGAGTATCCTTTAGCTCCTGGGACCACAGTTCTGCACGAGTCAGGAGACTCATGTTACCGGATGTCATAGACATAGGAAGTTTTCCTTGTTATAGATTATGTGCCGAATCGCTCTCGTCCCAGCTTTTGTCGGTCAGCGAGCATCTCTCGTTGAACCTGCGGGGAGTAGTAGCGTTCTTTGTCAGACTTACGCAACGCTGCGTAGTACGCATAGTCACGGTCGCCATTGGATTGGAAAGCTGCTGCAGAGTTAACTGAGGTACGCGGTGCGGACCCAGCTTGAGAGACAGGAGCGGAGCCAATGAGTGAAGCAAAGGCAGCTGGTGATTGTGCAGCTAAGGCTCGTAGTGAGTCCAATGACATACCCAATTCATTTGCTTTTGCTTGAACAGTGGCAGCGGCTTCAGTACCGAAGGTCTCTACCATGCTAGCGTTAGCAAGTGCGAGGTTACTCTCGGCTGTCGCAATTGTCTCTCGTTTCTGAAGAGCTTGTGCTACAAGGCTTTCTATTGTCTCCGCCTCAACCGGGGTAACGGCAGGCTGGGTACCCTCTTGTACTACAGCAGCAGGAGGGGTTTCCTGTGCCTTCGATTGCTGTAGGGTTTCGAGAAGCTGTTTGGAATAGTCTTGTTTCCCCAAGTCCTCACGTAGGTCCTTAAGCTGCTGCTCAAGTGACTTGATGTGATCGTCTGCTTCAACTTTACCTTTGGCGATTACCTCAGGGTCATTCCATTGCTCTCCTTTAGAGGCAACGAGGCGTTCCACAAAAGAGCTGGTTGCTCCTCCTAGGGATACCTGTTTGTCGGCGTTCTGATCAGTGGTTTGATCAAAGATACTCATTTGAGTTCCTACACTTCTAGTAATTTGAGAAGCTCACGAATGATCTGGTTGCGACCGTTCTGGTGAGCTTGGCGAAAGGCCCAACTATGTTCAGCATAGTCAGGGGTAGATACCTCAAGCTTACGCTCAAGGACTTCTTTGAGGATACCCCAAGCAAACGTGTTACTAATAACGTCTGCCTTACGGGCTTCCTGATCTTCTGCAGGCAGGTGACCGAA
>Ga0307378_10006685_pt1 | contig 15704 bp, 10 predicted proteins | sample UN1MG_FD_202238 | JGI IMG/M metagenome (GOLD analysis project Ga0307378, IMG submission 202238) | Soil microbial communities from Risofladan, Vaasa, Finland - UN-1 | ecosystem: Environmental > Terrestrial > Soil > Coastal area > Acid sulfate soil | place: Finland: Risofladan, Vaasa | collected... | reverse complement strand
CAAAAGAAGTTCATCTGTTTTGTCTTGAATCTCGTGAGGAGATGCCAGCCTTTGAATGGGAAATTGAAGAGGCAATAAGAGAAGGGGTAAATTTACATTGCTCAAGAGGACCAAAGAGAATTATAGGAAAAGAGGGGAAGATTAGTGGTTTGGAAACCATTCTTTGTACCTCAGTTTTTGATGCTGAAGGAAGGTTTAACCCCCAGTTTAAAGAGAAAACCGAATCAAGCATTGAGGTGGATACAGTAATAATTGCCATAGGTCAGGAGGCGGATTTTGTAGGATTTGAGGAAGTTAAAATTACTACTTATAAAACTATTGATGCAGATAAGATTAGTTTAGCTACCTCTATTCCCGGCGTCTTTGCTGGAGGTGATGTAGTCAGTGGGCCCGCTTCAGCAATTGAAGCTATAAGTCAGGGGCACGAAGTAGCCGTCTCTATTGATAGATATTTTAAATCTGAAGATTTAATTAAAGGTAGAGAAAAAGTAGAAGAAGAAGCGGCAAAAACTCCAGAAAAAGAAGTTATCTTAAAAAAGAGAGAAATAATGCCTACTCTTACTCTTGAGGAAAGAAAAGGAAATTTTAAAGAGATTGAGTTAGGATTTACTGAAGAGATGGCCATAGATGAGGCGAAGAGATGTCTTAACTGTGGTATTTGTTCAGAGTGCTTAGAGTGTGTAGAAATCTGTAAAGCGGAAGCAGTTCTTCACGATATGGTGGAAGAGAAAATTGAAATAGAAGTTGGCTCTATTATTCTCTCCTTTGGTTTTGATGAATTTAATCCCAAGCTAAAAAGGGAGTATGGGTATGGAAGATTCCCTAATGTGATATCCAGTATTGAATTTGAGAGAATATTATCTGCTTCAGGCCCCTATCAGGGTAATGTATCGAGACCCTCCGATAAAAAACTACCTAAGAAAATTGCCTGGATTCAATGTGTAGGCTCGCGGGATATAAAATCTGGTTATCCTTATTGTTCATCTGTTTGTTGTATGTATGCTACCAAAGAGGCAGTTATTGCCAAAGAGCATGCAATCTCTGATCTTGCCTGTCACATTTACTTTATGGATATGCGCTGTTTTGGTAAGGATTTTGATAAGTATTACGAGAGAGCAGAGAATGAATATGGTGTAGAATATAGGAGGTGCAGAGTCTCCTCGGTGGAGGAAGACCCCCGGACAAATAACTTAAAAATAAAGTACGAGACCGAAGAGGGGGATTTAAAAGAAGAGGAGTATGATTTGGTAGTTTTATCAGTTGGTTTAACGCCCTCTGAGGATGTACTAAAGATAAGCGAAAAGTTGGGTATCCAATTAAATGAGTACAACTTTATTAAGTCGGATGAATTTTCTCCGGTAGATACCACCAAGAAGGGAATATATGCTTGCGGAGCAATTTTAGAACCAAAGGATATTCCAGAAACGGTGACTCAGGCCAGTGGAGCTGCTGGTAGAACCTCAGCTTTGCTTTCTTCTGCTCGGGGGAGTTTAATCAAGGAAAAGGAGTATCCCCCAGAGATAGATGTGAGTGGAGAACCCCCAAGGGTAGGTGTGTTTATCTGCCATTGCGGAATAAATATTGGAGGGGTGGTTGACGTTCCTTCTGTTGTTGAATACGCTAAGAGTCTGCCCGGCGTAGATTACGCTGAAGACAACCTTTATACCTGTTCTCAGGATACCCAGGAGAAGATAAAAGAGGCAATAAAAGAACATAAGTTAAACCGGGTGGTAGTTGCTTCTTGCACTCCCAGGACTCATGAGCCTCTTTTTCAGGAAACCATAAGAGAAGCAGGCTTGAACCCTTATCTTTTTGAGATGGCCAATATTCGCGACCAAGACTCCTGGGTCCATAGGAGAGAGCCAGAAAAAGCTACGGAAAAAGCGAAAGATTTAGTAAGAATGGCAGTAGCGAAAGCCTGTTTAATTCAACCTTTACCCAGTTTTTCTTCAGAAGTTATTCAAAAAGCATTGGTTATTGGAGGGGGTTTAGCCGGGATGGTATCGGCCTTAAATATAGCTGGACAGGGTTTTGAAGTATATCTTATTGAAAAGGAAGCTGAGTTGGGGGGGAATTTAAGGAATCTTTATTATACCCTGGAGAATGGCAGTGTGCCGAGCTATCTAAAATCAATAGTTAAAGAGGTAGAAGAGAATACAAAAATCAAAGTATATAAAAAGGCAAATATTAAGCAGGTAGAAGGATATGTGGGAAACTTCAAGACAACCATAGTACACGATGATGAAGAGATAGAGTTAGAACATGGAGTAATTGTTATAGCCACGGGTGCTAAAGAGTTAAAGACTAAGGAGTATTTATATGGAGAAGACGAGAGAATAGTTACTCAATTAGAACTTGAGGAGAGGTTAGCCCAACCCGATTCTAAGATTTCCTCTCTCCACACAATAGTGATGATTCAATGCGTTGGTTCCAGAGATGATGAAAGGCCTTATTGCAGCAGGGTGTGTTGCAGTGATGCGGTGAAGAATGCTCTCAAGATAAAAAAAGAGAATCCCAAGGCGAATGTATTTATTTTGTATAGAGATATGAGGACCTATGGCTTTAAAGAGAGCTTCTATCAAGAAGCTCGAGATAAAGGAATTATCTTTATAAGGTATGATAAGGATAAAAAACCTTATGTAAGTAGGGAGGCTGAGGGTTTAAAAGTAGAAGTTTTGGATCCTATTCTGAAAGAGAAACTTCTTATACCCGCTGACCTTCTAGTATTAAGCGCAGCTATAATTCCCAATGAAGATAATCAGAATCTGGCTCAATTATTGAAGGTTCCTTTGACCGCAGATGGATTTTATTTAGAAGCTCATGTGAAGCTACGCCCGGTAGATTTTTCTACCCGGGGTATATTTTTAGCCGGAATGGCTCATGGTCCAAAGTCTATCCAGGAGACTATTTCCCAGGCTTATGCTGCTGCCGAGAAAGCCTGTACCGTAATTTGTAAAGATCGTGTTGAGGCAGAGGCGATTATTGCTAAAGTAAATGAGAGATGGTGCCAGGGATGTGGTATATGCGTCTTAGCATGCCCTTATGAAGCTATAAGTATAGATGAAGAGACTAACTTAGCCAAGGTGACTGAAGTACTTTGTCAGGGTTGTGGCGGTTGTGCTGCTACTTGTCCCAGTGGAGCTATTCAGCAGGAAGGTTTTCAAAGAAAACAGATTCTTTCTATGGTGGATGCAGCAATATAAAAAAATTTATTACAAGTATGAATGGAGGTAGAAAATGGCTGATTTTGAGCCCAAGATAGTTGGTTTCTTATGTAACTGGTGTACTTATGCGGGAGCAGACCTTGCGGGTACTTCAAGGATGCAATATCCGCCAAATATTAGACCTATCAGGGTGATGTGTTCGGGGTCGGTTGATTCTGTTTATATTCTTCGGGCTTTATTGGAAGGAGCTGATGGAGTCTTTATTGGCGGATGTCATCCGGGAGATTGCCATTATGTGAGTGGGAACTATAAGGAGAGGAGAAGAATTACTGTTTTAAAAAGTATTTTAAAAAGTTTGGGATTAGATGATGGTCGGGTCTGGATTAAGTGGGTTAGCGCCAGCGAAGGTAAAAGATATGCGGATAGTATATCTGAAATGACCTCCCATTTAAAAAGATTAGGTCCCAATCCGGTAAGTAAATATTGGTCTTTATAGAGGTGAAATAGATGAAAAAAGAGGTAGTTATTGAGGTAAAGGATGCCAAGGCAAAAGAAGCGATTAATTCTTTTTTGGAGAGCCTTCTTGAAAAAAATCTGGTGAGTGCACTTTTAGTTCCTCGAGAAGTCCCCTCAAAAGATAATGTAGTTCAAAGTTTGATGACTAATTCTAACCTGCCTGTGCGTGTACGCACGCAGACAGGTGGACTAAAAGAGGTAAACGTTATCTCTCCCGTTCTCCCGGTTAGTTCGGCAAGAATTATCTCCGAGATGACCAGACTCAGTTCCTATAAGAATCCTGTGGGAGTTGTTCTTAGGTCCTGCGAAATAAGAGCATTAATAGAACTGGTTAAATTGAAGCAGGCTTCTTTAGATAACCTGCTTATTATTGGGGTAGATTGCTTAGGGACCTATTCAGTTAGTGATTATCAGAATCTCTGTAAACAAGGTAATTCACCCTCAGATGAACTCTTAAGGAAATTTAAGGAAGGAGGAGGAGAGGATACTAAATTAAGGAAAGCTTGCCAGGTGTGTGAATATCCTATTCCCTCTAATGCCGATTTAGTTATCGGCTTAGTAGGAGTAGATTTTGAAAAGAATATTCTTCTTAAATCTTGTACTGAGAAAGGAGAAAAAATTTTAGAAAAGTTCTCCTTTCCCGAATTTAACCAATCAAAAAGAGAAGAGTCTGTTTCTGAGTACCTTAGTAAAAAAATAGAGAAAAGAGATACTCTTTTTTCTGAGATGAAGGGAGAGGTAAGTGGTTGGGAGAATTTACTTTCGGTATTTTCCACCTGTATTAACTGTCATAATTGTATGAGAGTCTGTCCCATTTGCTATTGCAGAGAGTGTTTCTTTGAGTCGCCTACTTTTGAATTTGATTCAGAAAAATACCTCATGTGGGCTAAAAGAAAAGGCTCTATTAAAATGCCCAGGGATACCACTCTTTTCCATTTAGGGAGAATGAGTCATATGGCTACTTCTTGTGTAGGATGCGGGCTTTGTGAACAAGCTTGTCCAAGTAATATTCCACTTCTTAAAATATTTAAGACAATCAGCTATGATGTGCAGCAGATTTTTAAATATGTTCCTGGAAGAGATTTAGAAGAACCTTTACCGCTTACTACTTTTAAAGAAGATGAACTTCGCAGTGTAGGGGAGGAGTAAAATGAGTGAAAATGAAGAAAAGATTATTAAAGTAAATGAATTAGACCCAAATTTTAAGTATGAGATTCAAGCAGAACCAGGAGGTGAGAATATTACTCGCTGTTTTGCTTGTGGCACCTGTACTGCTGGATGTCCTATTAGAGAGGTAAATGATCAGTTTAACCCTCGAAAGATTATTAGAATGGCTCTGTTGGGGATGAAAGAGAGGATTCTTTCCAGTGATTTTATCTGGCTTTGTTCCAGTTGTTATACCTGTGCTGAAAGGTGTCCTCAGGATGTAAAGATTACTGACCTAATGAATGTCATAAAAAATATCGCGGTAAGAGAAGGATATATTCATCCCTCTTTTGTAGCTCAAATGGAGGTTTTAAACTCTCATGGTAGGCTTTATGAAATTGGGGAGTTTGATAATGAAAAGCGAACAAAACTTGGTCTTCCTCAAATAGAGGAGAGCGCCGAGGATACAAAAAAGCTATTTAAACAGAAAGGTGTGGATAAACTCCTTCAGGTAGCTAAGGAGGGGGAAGAATGAAATACGCTTTATTTTTAGGATGTACTGTTCCGGTGAGAGCATTAAATTATGAGCTTTCCGCAAGAAAAGTAGCCGATAAATTAGGTATAGAGCTTGTGGATATAAATGATTTTGGTTGTTGTGGTTTCCCGGTTAAATCGGTGGATAGAGATATTTTTCTTTTAATGGCCGCTAAAAACTTAAGTTTGGCTGAAGAGAAAGATTTGGATATAGTTTCTCTTTGTAGTGCTTGTACTTCTATTTTAACAGAAGCAAATAAGGAGTTAAAAGAAGAGGAAAGTTTGCGGAAAAAGATAAATAATAAGCTTTCAGTTTTAGGGAGAAAATATGAAGGAAAAATAAAAGTAAAGCATTTTACCCGAATTTTATATGAAGATGTGGGCCTTGAGAAGATAAGAGAAAATTTAAAGGTTGATTTATCTAAATTTAGTTTTGCTTCTCACTATGGTTGCCATTACTTAAAACCCTCAGGAATATATGAAGATTTTGATGATGTTGAAAATCCAAAAACGCTGGATGAGTTAATTGAGGTAACAGGAGCAAAGTCTGTTCTTTATGAAGATAAAAAGAGTTGTTGTGGTGGAGGTATTTTGGGTATAAATGAAATGACAGCACTGAAAGTAGCCAAAGATAAACTTGACCATATAAAATCTGCTAAGGCAGATGCTATCTGTTTGATTTGTCCTTTTTGCAGCATTATGTATGAAGGGAGTCAAAAAAAGATAGAAAAGCAATTTGAAGCAGAGTATAATCTACCTGTTTTATATTATCCTCAAATTCTTGGTCTTGCCTTAGGTATTTCTCCCGAAGAATTGGGTTTTAAGATAAACAGAATAAAACCAAGAGAAATGTTGGCAAAATTATAATAAGGCAAAGGAGGGGGAAAGGTGAGCTTAAAAAAAGATAAAGTTGGGGCGGTGATGGTAGTGGGAGGTGGCATTGGTGGTGTTCAAGCCTCTTTAGATTTAGCAGAATCTGGCTTTAAAGTCTATCTGGTGGAAAAAAGCCTAAGTATTGGTGGAGTAATGGCTCAGCTGGATAAAACTTTTCCCACCAATGATTGTGCGATGTGTATTCTTTCCCCAAAACTTGTTGATTGTGGAAGACATAGAAATGTGGAGATGCTTACTAACTCAGAAGTGGAAAGTATTGAAGGAGAAGTAGGTAATTTTAAGGTAAGAGTAAAAAAACATTCCCGCTTTGTTGATTTAGCTAAGTGTACCGGTTGTGGAGATTGCGCTGAAGTTTGCCCGGTAGAGATTCCCAGTGAATATGAAGAAAACTTGGTAAATAGAAAAGCAATATATAGACCCTTTACCCAAGCAACCCCCAGTGCATTTGGCATTGAAAAAAGAGGAATTCCTCCCTGTAGAGCTGCCTGTCCTTTGCAGGTTAATGCTCAAGGTTATATAGCCTTAATATCTCAAGGGAAATTTAAGGAAGCTCTAACTCTTGTTCGCGAAAAGAATCCACTCCCAGGAATATGCGGCCGAGTGTGCACTCATCCCTGCGAAGGAGAATGTCCGAGGCAAAATGTAGATGAGCCTATTGCTATTGATTTATTAAAGAGGTTTGTGGCTGATTACGAAAAAGAGGTAGATTTTGAGTTAAAAATTGAGAAGGAAAAAGAGAATAGGATTGCTATAATTGGTTCTGGTCCCGCTGGTTTAACTTTAGCCTATGATTTAAGGAAGATGGGTTATAAGCCTACTATATTTGAGGCACTTCCTGTGGCTGGAGGTATGCTCAGAGTAGGCATTCCTGATTATCGCCTTCCTAAAGATATTTTAAGAAAAGAAATTAGCATTTTAGAAGATTTTGGTATTGAAATAAAATTAAATACTCCTCTAGGTGAGAATTTAACCATAGAGGACCTTAAAAATAATGGCTATGAGGCTATATTTATTGCTGTTGGAGCTCATATAAGCATGAAATTAGAAATCCCCGGAGAGGATTTAAAAGGTGTATATCATGGTGTAGAGTTTTTAAGAAGAGTAAATTTGGGCGAGAAAGTAGAAGTAGGAGAAAAAGTTGTGGTGGTGGGAGGTGGAAATGCCGCCATTGATGCCGCAAGAACAGTTTATCGCCTGGGAGCAAAAGAAGTTACCATTGTTTATCGAAGGTCAAGAGCGGAGATGCCGGCTAATGAAGAGGAGATAGAAGAAGCAGAAAAAGAGGGAATTAAGATATTTTATTTAGCTGCTCCTACCAGGATTTTAGGTAAAGAGAGTAAAGTTAACCAGGTCCAATGCATTCGGATGAGATTAGGCGAGCCTGATGCCTCAGGAAGAAGAAGACCTATTCCTATAGAGGGCTCAGAATTTATTATTGATGCAGATATGATAATTCCCGCTCTTGGTCAGTCTTCAGATTTATCATTCTTAGGCTCTCATCATAAGTTTAATCTTGTTCGGGGAAGAGGGTTTGAGGTAGACCCTTTAACTTTAGAGACGAACCTAAAAGGCATTTTTGCTGGTGGTGATACAGTTACGGGGCCCGATACAGTTATTGAAGCAATGGCTGCCGGTAGAAAAGCAGCTATCTCTATTGACCGTTATCTTAATGGTGAAGATATGCGAGTAGGTCGTGAAGGAGAGGGAAGTCAAGAGAGCGAGATTGAGGTAGATACCGAGGGAGTAGAACCTAAAAAGAGGGCAGAAGTAGCTACTCTTCCCGTAAGTGAAAGGAAGGGAAATTTTAAAGAAGTTATTTTAGGTTTTAGCGAAGAAGAGATAATTAAAGAAGCAAAAAGATGTCTTGCTTGTGGAGGATGCTCTGAATGTATGCAGTGCGTAGAAGCTTGTAAGGCAGAAGCAGTCCTTCATGATATGCTCGAAGAGGATAGGGAGATAAATGTTGGTTCGGTAATTCTTTTTCCCGGATTTGATGAATTTAATCCTCAGTTAAAAGAAGAGTATGGTTACAAGAGATTTCCTAATGTGGTATCCAGTATTGAGTTTGAGAGAATTTTATCTGCCTCAGGTCCTTATCAAGGCCAGGTAACGAGGATGTCGGATGATAAACATCCAAAGAGTATTGCCTGGATTCAGTGTGTTGGCTCAAGAGACTCTAAAATTAAAAGAGGTTACTGTTCCTCAGTTTGCTGTATGTATTCTACCAAAGAAGCTTTAATTACCAAAGAACATACTCCAGATACTCAGACGTCTATCTTTTATATGGATATGAGGGCTTATGGGAAGGATTTTGATAAATATATTAAAAGGGCAGAATCTGAATACGGGGTGAGATATGTGCGCTCAAGGATTTCAGAAGTAGAAGAAGATCTTAAAACTCATAATTTAAGGATAAAATATGAGACAGATGATGGGAAACTCGCCAGTGAAGAATTTGAGATGGTTGTTTTATCTGTGGGCCTGGAAGCTTCAAAGAGTGCAAAGGAGATAGCAGAAAAATTTAATATCCAACTAAACAGTTATAACTTTGCTAAGACGAGTACATTTAAACCTCTCCAAACTTCTCGGCCAGGTATCTTTGTTGGCGGTGCCTTCTCTGGACCCAAGGACATTCCAGAGACTGTAGCTCAAGCAAGCGGCGTTGCTGCAGAAGCATCGAGTATCTTGTCAGAGGCAAGGGGTTCTTTGGTAACCGAAAAAGAATATCCTCCAGAAATAGATGTCAGCGGAGAAGCTCCCAGGATAGGTGTATTTGTCTGTCACTGCGGTATAAATATTGGAGGAGTGGTTGATGTTCCCTCTATTGTGGAATACGTCAAGACTTTACCCAGCGTAGTTTATGCTGAAGATAATATGTACACTTGTTCGCAGGATACCCAGAATAAAATCAAGGATGTAATAAAAAAATACAAATTAAACAGGGTTATTGTTGCCTCCTGTACTCCCAGAACTCATGAACCTCTTTTCCAGGAAACCATAAAGGAAGCCGGTCTTAGCAGATATTTATTTGAAATGGCAAATATTAGAGACCAGGACTCCTGGGTTCATATGCATTCCAAAGACCTTGCCACCGAGAAAGCAAAGGATCTGGTCAGGATGGCGGTTTACAAATCAAGACTTTTGGAGGCTTTGAAGGAGTATAGTGTACCCGTAAATAAAAGGGCCCTTGTCATAGGGGGAGGTGTATCAGGTATGAATGCTGCACTTACCTTATCTGGAATGGGCTATAATGTAAATATTGTGGAAAAAGACAATGAGCTGGGGGGCAATTTCAGAAAAATAAGAAAAACTACAACAGGAGAAGACGTGAGGAACTACCTTAAAACACTTATTAACAGAGTCGAAAAAGATCCGAATATAGACTTGTTTAAGAACAATGAAATTGAAAAGGTGGAAGGTTATGTCGGAAATTATAAAACTTACTTGAAGGGAAAGGATGAGCCGATTGAACACGGCGTAATGATAATTGCAACAGGAGCAACAGAATATATACCAACAGAATACCATTATGGTGAGAATGAAAATATTATTGTGCAGCACAAACTAGAAGATAAATTAGAAAATGGGAAGATATCCGGCAAAGAAACGGTGGTTATGATACAGTGTGTGGGGTCAAGGAGTGACGAGCATCCCTGGTGTTCAAGGGTATGCTGTTCGAGGGCTGTAAGAAACGCAACTGAGCTTGCAGAAAAAGGAAGCCAGGTTTTTGTTCTTTACAGGGATATAAGAACATATGGATTCAGGGAAGAACTTTATGAAAGTGCCCGTAAAAAGGGTGTAATATTCGTGAGATACGACGAGGACACTCCGCCAGATGTATCTATTGTTAACGATAAAATTTTTGTAAAAGTAGGTGATCCTATTCTGAAAACTATTCTTGAAATTGAGCCTGATTATCTGGTTCTTTCCAATGGAATTACACCTTTAATTAAAGAGAACGAAGGGATAGCAAAGTTATATAAAGTGCCGCTTAATGAAGACGGATTCTTCCTCGAGGCACATGTGAAACTTAGACCGGTAGATTTTGCAACTGAAGGAGTATTTCTTGCTGGACTGGCACATTCGCCAAAATTCGTTGATGAGTCTATTGCTCAGGCTAAGGCTGCCGCAGGGAGGGCTGCCATTATTCTTGCGAAGGATAATATTATTACTGCTGGAACCATTGCAAATGTAAATCTGAGTAAGTGCATAGGGTGTGGTCTTTGTGCAGATGTTTGCCTATACTCTGCAGTTTCATTAGTGGAAAAGAAAATTTTTGGGAAAGTTAAAAAGGTTGCTGAGGTGAATCCTGCGCTTTGCAAGGGTTGTGGCACGTGTACGGCTACTTGCAGGCCAAATGCGATAGATCTTTATGGTTTTTCCAATCAGGAGATTACCGATGTTGTATCTGGAATTATTGCTGAGAGAAGAAAGGTAGACGATCTAAATAGCGCTGAATCGCTAGTCAGGGGGTTTTGAGATGGAAGAAAAAGAACCAAAAATACTAACTTTTCTCTGCAATTGGTGCTCTTATGCGGCAGCAGATCTTACTGGAACCTCAAGGATACAGTACCCTCCTAATGTAAAAGTTATACGAGTTCCCTGTTCTGGCAGGGTTAATCCGCAATTTATAGTTAAGGCTTTTCACGATGGAGTTGATGGTGTATGGGTTTCGGGATGTCATTTAGGAGACTGCCATTACACAGAAGGCAATTACTATGCTCAGAGAAGATTTCTTATTATAAAATCTCTTCTGGAATACGTAGGAATAGAACCTGAAAGAATACATTTTTCTTGGATCTCTGCCTCTGAGGGTAAAAGGTTTGCGGATATCGCTACAAAAGTTACCGAAGATTTAAAAAAGCTGGATTCTTCTCCGGTGATTCTGGCGAAAAAGAGGTAAGTATGGATAAGAAAATTATTGAACTACTTAAAGAAAAATTAGAAAATGGTGAAATTGAAGGAGTTTTAGGATTTGAGAGGAAACAATATCCAGAAAAGAACGGGGTAATATTCGTTAACCACAGCGAAGGTTTTAAGAGGATAGCTGACTCACTTTTTAATACATTAAATATAGCTACCTATTTAGGAAAACTTAAAGGTAAGAAAGTAGCAGTTTTGGTAAGAGGATGTGAGGAAAGGGCTATTAATATGCTTTCTGTAGAGAACCAACTTAACCGAGAAGAGTTTTTTCTAATTGGTCTACCGTGCCAAGGAATTGTGAATATAAGAAAAGTCAAATCTCTATATGAGGGAGAAATAAAAAATATAGAAGAGAAAGACAGGTTAATCATGGTGGAAGGGGATAAGGGTAAGATTGAAATTTCGGTGAGTAAAGTACTTTCTAATTCATGCCTTGATTGTCAAAGACCTACTTCTCCGACTGCAGATATAAACATTGAAGGGGATACTATTTCTCCTGATGCTGATTTTTTAAAGGTGAAGGAAATAGAAAGTTTATCTTTCCCAGATCGATGGGAAATATTTAAAAATGAATTTGAATCATGTATAAGGTGCTACAGTTGCAGGGAAGTATGTCCCCTGTGTTATTGCGAGACCTGTTTTGTTGATTCAAGTGACCCTCAGTGGGTTGAACCAGGAAAAGATGTATCAGATATTGCCTCTTTTCATCTTATCAGAATGCTGCACATGGCAGGGAGATGTGTGGGCTGCGGTGCTTGCGAAATAGCCTGCCCGGAGGGAATAAAGCTTTCCTATTTAACTTCTAAGATTGCAAAAGACGTGAAAGAAGCGTTTAACTATGAATCAGGGCTTACTGCAACGCAAAAGCCTGCTCTCAGTGAGTTTAAACAGAACGATAAAGGGGAATTTATTTTATGAAAAAAATTCCAAAAGCTGAGTTTATAAATGAATTAAGTAGATGGGGAAAGATCTTTTTCAGAACAGACGAAGGTTTTTTAGAAAATAATGAGTTGTCGAACAGAAGACCCTCTAAGCCACCCAAAAAATTTGTAATTCCGCAGGAGGAAATATATCTTCTTTTTTACAGACCTGAACAGAAGATTGTTCAGAAAGAAATCTTTATAAAAGAAGAAAAAAAGGTAATTTTTGGACTATACCCCTGTGATGCAAAATCAATTGAACTGATTGGTCTAAACTTTTTAAAAGACCCCAAAGACCCTTATTATGTTAAGAGAAGGGAATCCTTGCTTCTGGTTACAGAAGCCTGTACTCATCCATCTACCCATTGTTTCTGCACCTCCCTTGGTGATAGCCCATTGGATAGGCGAGGTGATATATTTGCTTTTGGTATGAAAGACTATTATTTAGCAGAACCTTTAAGCGACAGAGGTAGAGAAGCAATCTTATGGGATAAATTTGCGAACGCAACTGAAGATGATGGGAAGCTGTTGGAGAAGGCCAAGAAAGAAATAGAGAAAAGTTTAGAGCAGTTTGATTTTAAAAATATTCATAAAATTTTATATCAGAAGTATAAAGATAAAATATGGGATGAGCTGGCTTTTAAATGTGTAAATTGCGGTGCATGTACTTTTTATTGTCCGACGTGTTATTGTTTTGACGTACAGGATGTGGAGAGAACAAATTGGGGGTATAGGGAGAGAGTATGGGATTCTTGCATGTTTACCATCTATTCCCTGGAAACTTCTGGCCATAATCCTAGATCTGCAAAAATGACCAGATTAAGAAACAGAGTAATGCATAAATTTGCCTATTACCAGACTAGTTATGGTGAATATGGATGCGTAGGATGCGGCCGATGTATAGATATATGCCCGGTCGGTTTTGATATAAGAGAGACTCTTAAAACTTTAAAATTGGAGGCTGGTCATGATTAATCCCTATAAAGCGGAAGTTGCCACTCTGGTCAGAAATAATTTTGAATCTGATGATCGTGCAATTAAAACTATTTATTTAGAGTTTGAAAATGGAAAGAAGATGGAATATATTCCTGGCCAATTCTGTGAGCTCTCAGTATTTGGCAAAGGAGAAGCTCCGTTTGGTATAGCAAGTTCACCTACGGAAGAGGGCAAAGTTCTTGAATTTACTGCGAATCGGGCAGGTCTTGTTACGAAAGCGCTACACGAGACAGAAATAGGCGAAGAAATTGGAATAAGAGGTCCTCTTGGAAATGGCTTCCCCATATCCAAATTTACTCATCATAATCTGGTAATAATTGGAGGAGGATTTGCTTTTACGACACTGAGATCGCTTTTAGTATTTGCCCTTCATAACAGAAGTGACTTTGGAAATATAGATGTAATTTATGGAGCAAGAGAGCCTGGTTTGCTCATTTACAAAAATGAATTTAAGAAATGGCGAGAAAGAGGCGATGTAAATATCTATCTTACGGTTGATAAAGAATTTCCAGGCTGGAAGGGGAGAGTTGGGTTTGTTCCGCAGGTGGTAGGTGAAATAGCTCCTTCCGAAAAAGATGCATATGCAGTAATTTGTGGCCCACCGGTTATGATCAACTTTACTCTTCCGGTAATGCTCAAACTTGGATTTGCAAGGGACAAGATATACACTTCCCTGGAAAAAAGGATGAAATGTGGTATCGGGAAATGTGGGAGGTGTAACATTTGGTCTAAATATGTGTGTAAAGACGGTCCTGTTTTTTCCTTTGCTGAAATAGAGGAATTACCGGAGGAGCACTAAAGGCAGGTCTAAATTTCTGAGGAAAAGCCCTCTCTGCCCGTGCGTTGCCTGACTGCGAGCGCCCTCGTTCTGCATGTGCGTTGCACGCAGACAGGTGCACCCTGAATTACCGCTTTTTTGGTGGGAGAGGATTTAGGATATTATGTTTGATAAGGAGGTTAATATGCCCGAGATAAATTTTCCTAAAATGGTAAAAATTAGGCAAAAATTTGAAGCTCCCGTTATTAAAGACCTTAAGGGTGAACTCTCCAAAGAAGTAGCTAAATCTAAATTAAAGGAGAGAATAAAACCGGGAGATAGCGTAGCTATTACTGCCGGAAGTAGAGGTATCTCTCATATTGCAGAAATTATAGCTGCTCTAGTAAAAGAAGTAAAAGATTTAAGAGGAAACCCTTTTATAGTTCCGGCTATGGGTAGTCACGGTGGAGCTACTGCAGAGGGGCAGGTAGCTGTATTAAAAAGCTACGGAATTACTGAAAGCTCTATAGGTGCTCCTATACGCTCTTCCATGGAAGTAGTGAAGATAGGGGAGATAAGGGAAGGTGTACCTGTTTTAATGGATAAAATAGCATTTAATTCTGATGCTATCATAGCGATTAATCGGGTTAAACCCCATACATCTTTTAGGGGAGCTGTAGAAAGCGGATTAATGAAGATGCTCTCCATCGGCCTTGGTAAACATGCCGGTGCTTGCCTGGTGCATTCATTTGGTTCACCTGGCTTAAGGGAAATGGTTCCTCAAGCTGCTCGTATTATACTAAAAAAAGCTAATGTGGTTTTAGGGATAGCTATTTTAGAAAATGCCTATGACCAGACGGCTAAAATTGTGGCTGTAGAACCAGAAGATTTTGAGAAGGTAGAACCTGGTTTATTAGAAGAGGCTCGTCAATTGATGCCTCGTCTTCCTTTTGATGAGATAGACCTTTTGATAGTGGATGAGATAGGTAAAAATATAAGTGGAACAGGTATGGATACAAATATAATTGGGCGATTGATGATTAGGGGAGAAAAAGAGTTTGAAAAACCTCAAATTGATAAGATAATTGTTCTTGAGGTAACTCCTGAATCCCATGGGAATGCTATAGGTGTAGGATTAGCTGATATTACTGTAAAAAGGTTGGTTAATAAGATTGATTATCATGCTACTTATACCAATGTTTTAACTTCCGGATTTCTTAATAGAGCAAACATTCCTCTTACTTTTAACACAGATAAAGAGGCTGTAGCTACTGCCCTGGGGACTTTTATAAGAATTGAATCTGCAAAAGTAAGGGTAGTTAGAATAAAAAATACTCTTGCTTTAGAAAAAGTTTATATTTCGGAAGTTCTTTTAAAAGAAGCCGAAAAGAGAGAGGACCTAGAAATTATTGGTGAGTTAAATGAGATGTTATTTGATTCTGCAGGAAATCTATTGGGAGGAGATTATGTTTGAAGAACTAAAAGATATTGTGGGGGGAGAAAATTTTTCTGATGGTCTGGCGGATAGATATATCTATTCCTCAGATGCTTCTATTTATCAGAGTTTACCTTCAGTGATACTAAGGCCAGGAAATACAGAAGAAGTTCAAGAAATTTTAAGGTATGCCAATAAGGAAAAGATTCCTGTAACTCCTCGAGGGGCAGGGACAGGAGAAGTGGGTGGTGCTGTTCCTATCGATGGGGGTATTGTTCTTGACCTAAAAAGGATGAATAAAATAAAGGAGATTCGCATAGGAGATCTACTCTGTAAAGTTGAACCAGGAGTAGTTAATGATGAGCTTAATAAAGAGCTTAAAGAGTTTGGGTTTTTCTTTCCTCCCACCCCAGGAAGCG
>Ga0307378_10006681_pt1 | contig 15709 bp, 13 predicted proteins | sample UN1MG_FD_202238 | JGI IMG/M metagenome (GOLD analysis project Ga0307378, IMG submission 202238) | Soil microbial communities from Risofladan, Vaasa, Finland - UN-1 | ecosystem: Environmental > Terrestrial > Soil > Coastal area > Acid sulfate soil | place: Finland: Risofladan, Vaasa | collected... | reverse complement strand
ACGATCTGCCCGCTTCGCAGCAGCCGCTGCTTGTTGTCCAGGGTTATCTCCGTGCGCGTGGTTCGGGTTCTTGGATCGGCCAGCTCGCTGATGAAGCTGATCGTTCCTACCAGCGATCTGGCCTGGCCTTTTGTGTCCACAAAGATATCCGCTTTTTCGCCGATGGCGAAATAAGCGATGTCTCGTTCGGGTATTTCGACAACCACCTTTACCGTATCGGTATCAACGATCTGGGCCACGGGATTGCCGGAATCGACGTATTCGCCCTCCTCGACGAGCAGATCATTGAGCACTCCGGCCGTGGGCGCGAAAATGCTGGTGCGCTCCAGACGGGCACGGATTCCTTCGAGACGGGCCTTGCTGATGGCGATCTGGGAAGTGGCGTTATCCAGGTCGCGCTGGGTGGTGGCGTTTTCTTTGGCCAGGTTCGTCATTCGGTCGAACTCGATCTGGTCTCGCTCGACCTGCGCCTTGGCGCTCTCGAATTCGGGCAGTATGAGGTCCGTATTTAGCTTGATGAGCAGGTCTCCGGCGCGTATCTTGCTGCCCTCCTCCGGAGGAATACGTTCGACGCGGCCGTTAACCTCGGCAGAGACCGTAACGATCCGGTTTGGCTCGACCACCGCCGGCAAATCGAACGTGTCGGCAAGCTGCGGAGCTGCCGTTACGGTCATGACCGTAACATTCACCGGCGGCGCTTCGGTGGCGGGAGCTTCCCGTTTTTTCGCCGGCATTTTCATGATTACAGTCAATATTGCTATCGCAGCGAGAATGATAATCACCTTGACGGCATTCCGACGCAGCCAGTTATTATTTGTCTTACTAATTTTAGTCGATTTATTAGCCATCGGCTGTACCTTTATTATTTAATGTAAATGGCTACTAATAACATGAGCCATCGTAGAAACCTATATTATAACGTCGAGGACGACAAAAAGCAAGGCGGAGCAGTCAGGCGTCTCCGGCAAGATCGAAGTTTCGGACAGAGGCAGGCGGGATAAGCCCTTCAAAGCCGGCAAATGTATCAATTGCGGCTCAAAAGATATTTGGCACGTGGAATATCTTCAGGGCCGAATTTAGGTTCAGGTCGTTGGTTATCAGGCTGCAATCGAGGAAGTTTTCGTTTTCACGATGCAGCCTGTTCTCCGTCAAGAAAAAACTCGAAGAGGCAGTTGTAAGTATAAGGGCTATTGGGTAAAATATCGCCGGATGCCGAGTTCGATCCTGAGTGTGCTGAACTAAAGGTAAAATGGCCCAAAACACAAGAACCGGGCTTAAAGTACTATAAGGAGATGCTCATGGAACAAGGGCAGTCGAGAATAAAGGTTGAGTACGGAATAGATGTCACCATTGTGACATTTAATGACGAAAGAATCGTCGATGAAGAACAAATAAGGGAACTTCAGGAATCCTTTAAGGCCATCATTGAGAAAAACGACGGCAAGAAACTGATTCTCAATTTTGCCAACGTGAAGTTTATGACCTCGGCCTTTTTGGGCCTGCTGGTCAGAGTCCACAAAAAGTTATGCGAACAGGGAGGGCGGCTGCGACTGTCTAATTTAGACTCGAATCTCCGCAAAGTTTTCGAAATTACACAACTGACGAAGGTTTTTGAAATATCGTAAGTCCGTAGAGTGGGGCTCGCCCCACCATTAACGTTTACATGTCAAAAACTTCGATCGGTGGGCCAAGGCCCACCCTGCATTGTCCTGCATATATTGCATGATCGGCTGTTGAATTGGCATGCACTTACTCTTCTTTCCGGCGTTTTATCACAAAGCGCACACCCTCATCGTCAACTTTGACTTTTTTCAGAGCCTTATCGTAATGGTAATTGCCGCCGGGATTGCAACGACTATCTCCCTCCAGATTGTACCGAACTCGGGCTCGTCGATTTCAAAAGCTATAGAGTTCTCCATCTGTTCAGGGGCCACCCCAATACGCTCCTTCAGGGCCGATATGTGACGGTGCAGTGGCCCCTGGTCACTCTCCTATCTTTTGTGTCCAGCTCTGGCCTTCTTTTTCAAATTCAACTTTGTCTTTGTGTATTTTGACAATCGTAGCTCCGCGTATCATCTGCCCCTCGTACACTGTTTTTTCGTTGATAATTGCTGCAGATAAACCAGGCCCTTTGTAGATGATTGCGTTAACTGTGCCATCCTCGTGTGGGGCTTTACCGGGGCTCAAACTTAGGATCTTTCTGAGAACTCCGGTCTTGGCACTATCCGTATCTGCAATTATTGGCCTTAAAACACTGAAGCAGGCCAGACATACAATTGCCACCAACTCAACTCTCAGAAGCCAAGACTTTTTTCGTTTAACAGTACTACCCACTTTGATTCACCTCCAAAGATTGGCTCTTCCAGGACCAACAACTGCCACCTTCGATATATCGACAACTTCTGCTGGACATCAACACTGGCCATCTAATTTCTGCTCAAAATATTTAGGACTACTTGCATGACAGAAGCTCAAAATCAACCTCTTCGATTATAGGATCTCATAATCTAAATCGACTGCCGACACTTACTCTTCTTTCCAGCGTTTTATCACAAAGCGCACCCCCTCATCGTCAACTTTGACTTTTTTCAAGGCCTTATCGTAATGGTAATTGCCGCCGGCCTTGAACTCAAAGTTATTGGCAACAATAGATCCATAAACATCTCCGTTGGCATAAAGATCAACATCCGCGTTCGGGGCATAGATGACTCCGACCCATTCACTCTTGGCCTTGATGTCGAAGTACTGTGTGCCCTCACCAGTGGCATATAATTTCAATGTCTCTGCCTCTTTGGCAGGATTTTCGACGTTGATTCCGCTGCTTTCCCGGCAATGAATGTCGCTGTCCACGTAAAGGATCAAAGAGGAGCCATCCTTTACAACAATCTCGCAAGACTGGCCGATCTCAATATCTCCGGTGATGTGCAGTTCAACGGCTCCCCCGCCGACCTCAAGTACTCCCGGTTGGACGTCTGATTTCAGGCTAATCCCCGTATATGTGCCGCTATCTGCAGGGCTAATTGTTACAGTGCTGCCCTTGGCGGCAATTGCGGTCCCCATATAGAAAAGGTCGGTTGGGGCGGATATCTGAGGTAAGGGATCATTTTCCGTAGCCCCATACTTGAACCCTGCTATCGTGGCGCCCAGGTCTTTAATAGCTGTGTCAGGATTGCCACCTATGCCTACCCTGACATCGCCGTTCACAGCGACGCCCGTGTTTAAGGTGATGCTCGAGTCTAATGTGCTTTGGGTGGCAATGTCTGCATCCGTATCGGTATCGAGTGCGTCGAGTGAATTGTATCCATTTATTTTTGTGCCTGATTTTAGTATCAGATTTGCCTTCGTTAGGACGGCATTGTCAAACAATCCTTTAAGGTCTATGGTCGCACGAACAGTTCTTTGGGCCTGGCCGGATTTTCCAATAGATGTAATAGAATAACCGCTGCCGGGATCGCCGGTGACTATGTAACTACAGACTGCGTCACAATAGAGCAGGCTGACGTTTGTTGCCTCTGGCAGCTCGCTGGAATTCCAGGATGTAGTTTGCAGCTTCTCGTTCATTTCAAACAGGGCCATTGTCAGGCCGGAATCGGCAGCGCATCGAGCTGTGATATCAGAGGCAATTCGTATGGAATAGATGCGCCCCTGGAGCCCAAGACTCAGCAGTCCTACACCCGTCGCGAGCAATATCATAATGGCAACCAATACCAACGGTATAGCAGCAGCCCGCCTTTTTAGTTGTATCAGCTTTCTCTTATTCACTTTGTCCTCACCTTCACAGGACCGGTTTCTATTGACTATCCTTAACTGTAGGTGATACAAGGACATTAGCTTTTATTCCGATACTTACTCTTCTCGCCAGCGTTTTATAATAAAGCGGGCGCCCACGTCATCGATGCTGACATCTCTCAGCGCTTCATCATAGTAGAAGGCGCCGCCGCTCTTAAACGTAACGTTTTTGCCTACAATGGCTCCACGCATTTCCGCCTTTGCGTACATTTGGATATCCACATCGGGTGCATATATGGTGCCGAATATTGAGCTCTTCGCCTTCATGTTGAACAACTGCGCGTCCGTACCGGTGGCGAAGAGTTGAAAATCCTTGACATTGCCGGCCTGGTTGTTGATGCCGCCCGAATTGTCGGCATTGAGGTCTCCATCGATGTAGAGAGTCAAAGACGAGCCGGGTCTTACGATGATTTCACAGCCGTTTCCCATGTCGATATTGCCAGTGATATGGAGTTTAACGTCACCGCCTTGAATCTCTAAGAGGCCCGATTGGGACAGGCTAATTTCGGTGTATGTGCCGCTCTTGGTCGGATCGAGCGTAATCGTCGTAGTTGTAGCGGATAAGGCCGTGCCGATATCCGGCAATGGGGGCGGAGTGATAACCGGGAAGTCGAGTTCTTTATGCAAGGTAAGTTTCTGGCCGATAATCGTGCCGCCGGCCCCTATGACTGTATTTGGATCTCCTCCAACACCCACAAATACATCTCCCTCAATGACAGTTCCAGGGCCTATTGGGATGCTGCCGGCTGTTGTGCTGGCCGTGCCAATTGACAAATCGAAATCCGTATCGGTTGCGTCCTGCGAATTGTATCCTGCCACAAGTGTGTTCGGCATCAATGAAATTCTATCCTTTACGAGAATAGCGCTATCAAACAAACCTTTGAATCCCATAGTAGCGTAAACTCGTTTTCTGGCCGGGCCGACTATTCCGGTTGATGTGACGGTATAGTTCCCGCTGCCGTCTTTATCAACCTGATAGTTGAAACTTTGGTCGGACTGAAAAAGGACCTCGTTTGTTACTGCAGGCATGGAAATATCAGACCAGGTCTTTGCCGATAGCTTCTTATTCATCTCAACAACAGCTTTTACCAGCCCGGCATCGGCTGACCACCTGGCTTGCATCTCCTGGGCAGTTCGTATAGCGCTGATTCGGCTCTGGAAACCCAGATTCAACAGCGCCATGCCCGTTAGAGTCAATAGTATGACCGCAACTACCATCAAGCACAATGCTGCACCTGTCTCTTGTGATTTTAGTCGTTTATTCATATCTACCTCGGCACGTACGTTATGACTATAAATGATTTCTTGAGAGCATTATCGGGATTAGATGGATCTTCCTCTCGCCAGTCCCATTCGACACTAACCCATAGAGCCCGCAGCTCAGGTGAAACATCATTCCACGCGAGCGCGCAACGGTATTCAACGCCTTCAAGAGTGATTCCGTATCTCCCCAATAATACAAAGCCCGGCGGCAGACTATTTGGGGGGGCTAAAACCGCCATTGTTAGTTCTGAACCGAGATGGGCCATTGGGTCATAGGCCTCGTCCCCTTCGACACCGGCCCAACCACCACAAAGCAATTGTCCAAGCCTGGCCGCTGCTATTTGCTCCTGGGCCCAGTGAGCATTCAGGCTGGAATAATATCTGTACCCGGAGGTACCTACAACCGTGATTGTCAAGATTACAGTTACGGCCATCACCTCTATTAAGGTCACCCCCGAAGCCCGTTTGCGTCGCCTCTCCCTTTTACTGGAAATAACATCTGTCTTCATAATATCTCTTGCCTCGATCATCTTAAGCCATCGTTTTACAGCTTTACCCAACATACTTTTGTACAGCACGCAGTCATTCTGCTGATCTTGGTCGATCTGAATAGCACCCTAATTCTTCCACAATATCCTCGTGTTCGCTCTGGAGATTTTAGTTAGGAACACCCGGACAGACGCCTGGCCAGCTCAGCCACCTCCCCAAGTTCTTTAGTGTTAAGCAGTTTACTCGACCTTTTCGATCTTACCATCGGTTCGGAGCTTTCTGCCGGTGCCTCTTTGAACTGCCGGTGTTCAGAATTCGTGTCTTCTCGCCGTTGATTTGTAGTTGTTCCTTGAGCTTTTTGGTGCACAATCGGCTCTGGGTATTGCTCTGGTCTTCGCGGCGACTGATCCAATTCACTCATCTGCTGCAGGAGTATTTCGTTGTTGGCTTGTAGTTCACCGGTCTGTTCTGCAAGGCATTCTCCTACCTCCAGACACTCACCGAACAGTTTCCGGAGCCGGGTAATTCTCTCGCTCAAGTGTTTTACTTGTTTAAGGTTTCCAACCGTCGTTTCTTGCAGTTTTGTGCGTTGACCGATGTCTGCGGCGAAGACGATAAGTCCGGTCGCCTTGCCGGCCTCGTCCCCTACCAGAATCATTTTTGTCTGCGCAGGGAAAACTGTTCCATCGCTCTTAATGTGTTCAACGGTGCCTTCTAACTGACCACAGCGTTTGGTCTCTTCAAGCAAAGCAATCACATCGGTTTTCATTTGCTCTTTCGTGTGGAATAGGCTGAGTTGCTTGCCGATTAGCTCTTCTTTCGTCTTATAACCATGCATCCCGATCCATGCTTCATTAACAAACCGAAGGCTGCCATCTAAATCGACTACGACAATACCCTCGTTCGCTTGTTCAGCAATCGTAGATAAATATCTTAGAGTTTGTTCAATCTGTTTGTGCGCAGTAAATACATTTTGCATCGGATTCTCATACCTCGATCAACTTAAGCTATCTTCCATTCAGCTTTACCTGCTCTGCTTTTGTTGAGCATGCGATCATTCTGCCGATCTTTGTCGATCTGAACAGCGCTCTAATTCTGCCACCATATCTTCGTGTTCGCTCTGGAGATTATAGTTGTCTATGGCCCGTCGAATAACCCTTCTTAAATCGTCGTCGAATGTCCAGGGCTTGGCAATGAACTTGTAAATGCCTTCCTGATACATTGCCATCATGACGTCAGTTGGATGCGTATATCCCGAGAGCGCCATACTAACGATTTTGGGATATTCTTTCTTGACGATTTCGAGGAGTTCGAGTCCGCCCATCCCGGGCATAACCATATCAACAACGATTACATGCACTTCTTCTCGCTGGAGGATTTCAAGTGCATCTTCGCCGCTCTTGGCAAAATATTTATCGTATGCCTCATCCTTGAGGTTACGTTCTATAGCTTGCAGGACTGTTTCCTCATCATCCACAAATAACACAGATCTCTTTTCCATAATTCTCTTCCTAACATCTACTTATTCTGTAAACCTTTTTTGGGTTGTTTTCCCATATAAGTTCATAATACCATAAAGCTTATCTATCAATTACTCGCTTCAAATCTATAATGTCTCATACCTCGCCGAAGCCAAATTCCCAATGCTGCTTTAGGAGTATCGGTTATCAAGAAAAGATGTATAACTCAACGAGATATTAAAATTTAAAAATACGTATTTCTACGTAGTTTCTTATTTGTGTGGCGTAAGAAGAGCTGAAGACAAAAGAACGGTGGACAGCGAGTTGTCGGTTCTCCAGGGAAAAAAGGTGAAGCAAGTTGTATATAGAGGATTATCGGCCTTAGGTCGGGTAAGAGAATAAACGCTTTGCTTTATAACCTGTGAGATAGCTGATAGATAGTTCTATTCATTAGAAAAATGAGAAAGGGAAAAAAGAGATTATGTGCCTTCCTTAATGAGTCGATATATACCGTTGCAATTTTGAACGGATACAACGAGTGTCCAACAACCAGGCGGTGAAAAGAGCGTTAACAAAAAACGATCCTATAGTAGGAGAAAGAAAATGGCAAAGAAACCAGTCAAAAAAACAAAAAGAGCAACTATGAAGACTAAGACCAACAATAAATCAGTGAAGAAGGTTGCTCAAAAGCCAAAGCAGGTAAGAACGAAAAGTAAATCTAAGGCCAAGGAATGGTTAGTACCGGTTTTAGATTTGGAACACCATGAACCTCGCATCAAAGAAGAGACCGGTGTTCAGGACCAGAACAAAGGCTCTACCCGCTATGCTTGGATTGGTGCAGGTCAGTGTGGAGGAAGGTTAGTGAAGTCTTTCTATGACCTGGGTTACAGGAAGGTGTTGGCTCTCAACACGACTCACAATGATCTTGACCTGCTCAATATTCCCCAGAGTCAGAAGTTCCTAATGGATACAGGAGAACAAGGAGCCGGCAAAGACATGGAGAGAGGCGAAAGAGCTGTTCAGCAACATCAGCAAGGAATCTTGCACCTTGCCAGGCAGACATTTGGGACGCAAGTTGACCATATTATGGTCTGCTTTGGTGCAGGTGGTGGAACGGGTAGTGGCAGTGTTGTTGGATCGATTGAGATAGCAAAGAGATATGCGCGGTACATCGGATTGGAAAATCCAAACAGGAAGGTCGGTGTCATTATGACCTTACCTACTGTAGGTGAAGCCAGCTCCCCGTTGGTCGCTGAGAATGCTCATAAGGTTACCACCAAATTGAGCCAAATGGCTACGTCAGGGGAAATATCGCCTCTTATAATTGTCGATAACGATAAAATCAAAAGAATGTATCCTGGAATGACGGTAAAGTCATTCTGGCCCAGCATCAACAACACTGTGGCAAGTCTGTTTGATATTTTCAACAGGCTCAGCTCGTTGAACAGCCGGTATACCTCCTTTGACCCAATGGACTACCGCAGCATTATGGAGTCCGGCGGATGTGCCATAATGGGTCTGACCAAAGTCAAGGCGTTTGACGACCCATATGTCCTATCTGAGGCCGTGAAAGAGAACCTCGAAAAAACGCTGCTTGCCGGCGGCTTCGACTTGTCCACAGCGGAGCTGGCTGGTTGTATAGTGGTGGGCGGAAAGAAACTCATGGCCCATACCAAAGGTTTGCAGAACAACATAGACTATGCCTTCGACGTTTTGTCAGAAATAACCGGCCAGGCAACTATCCATCGAGGGATATATGAAGATGACAGGGACTGCCTCAGGGTATACACGATCATCGGAGGCTTGGATAGTCCCAGCACTCGCTTGGAAGAAATCAGCAGCTGTATGGCTGTCTGTGCACGTTGATTGTCGTCGGACATCACGCGACATACGACTTTGGAGTTTAGGCAGGAATTCTTTGGGGCCACCGGACGATATTTGTCGGTCGTATATCGTGTCTTGACATACGATATGCGACACAAGGGACCACTTATGTGCGAAGAAAAGTCCGAGGCTGCCATCTTAGAAAAAGCCGAGGACCACCATCCTTGCCCTGTTAAGGACCAGAGCAAAGGCTCCACTCGCTATGCCTGGATCGGGGCAGGCCAGTGCGGCGGAAGATTAGTAAAGTCGTTCTATGATCTGGGTTATCAGAACGTGTTGGCCGTGAACACGATAGACCATGACTTGGACCTGCTCGATCTTCCCCAGAGTCAGAAGTTCCTCATAGACAATGACCAAGAGAAGCAGACCGCCTCAGACATCGAAGAGACCTCGCGAGTTGTCAAGCAACATCGGCAAGACATTCTACACCTTGCCCGGCAAACATTCGGAACTCAGGTTGATCGGATCATGATCTGTTTCGGTGCAGGGGGTAATACAGGCAGCGGAAGCGTTTTCGAATTGATAGATGTTGCCAAGATATACGCCCGTTTTATCGGAATAAAGAACCCGAGCAAGAACGTGGGTGTCATTATGACTCTGCCTACTTCAGATGAAGCCCATTCCCCACAAGTGGCTCGGAACGCGTATATTGCAGGCACCAGGTTGTGCCAAATGGCCGCGGAAGGGGAAATATCCCCTCTGATCATTGTAGATAACAAGAAGGTCGGTAAGATGCATTCCGGAACGACGGCCCAATCCTTCTGGTCCAGCATCAATTGCACTGTGGCGAGTTTGTTCGACACGTTCAACAGGCTCAGCAGTCTGAGCAGCCCGTACACGTGTTTTGATCCCGCTGATTACAACAACATTATGGGCTCTGGCGGCTGCCTGATAATGGGCGCAGCTAAAATTGATCGACTCGATGATACACTGGCGATATCCAAAGCAGCCGAAGACAGTCTCCAGACAACATTGTTTGCCGGAGGAGAGGATTTATCCACAGCAAAAGTAGCGGGCTGTGTGGTCGTTGGCGGGTATGAATTGATGGCCCATATCAAGGGCCTGCAAGACAATATCGATTACGCGTTTGACATTTTGTCAGAAGTGACCGGCCGTGCCACTGTTTACAGAGGGATCTATGAGGATGACATGGATGGTTTGAGTGTGTACACGATAATGGGAGGTCTGGATACTCCTAAAGCCCGGCTGAAAGAGATGGACATTGACTTATGCCCTCAGCCAGAGTTGGTCGATTCTGCACAGAAACGTCAGGACGAAATTCTCGCTTCGGCAGAACGCTTCCTGGCGGAACAGATTGATGCCCATGATGGACAGGTCAAAACTCTCAGCCCGGATACCAAGACGATTCTTGTGAGCTACTCCTGGCCCGGGAATGATCTTGAACTCGCCGATGCTATAAAACATGCCTATAATGTCACTGAAGGCTCGCAGATTCCGCCGCAGGCGTTACCTTTCGAAATCATATTCGCTGATATAGAACTCTATTCAGAAAGTGTACTGCCTATCCTTGACAAAGTGAAGCTACGGATGGTCAGCAAGGAGTACGATGGATTCCTACAGAGCCTCTCATAATGATTGCATGAGAGATTAACTCGATGGAAGCCTTGAGTGGCAATGGCGGATTCCTCAAAAGAATATGCACTCACAAAAGGTTAATTCTATGTAAGTATTATAATTTATCGAGCTATGTTTCCATCTGTCTGCTCCTTAAAAAATGGTAATAATTTTACTACAACGATCCGTACAATCTGAGAGTATTTCCTCCATTTCCTGATACAGAACTGGGAAAACAGTTTTTCAGCAACGAACAATCCAAAACGATGAGCGAATTCTTTCTTTAAGCCATGAAGATTCAGTATTAGCCGTTAGGAGATGACCATAAATTGACGTCTATTGCTGATATATGGCATGAGCACTTAGGGAAATTTGCGGAACTGAATCAGAAACAATCGAGCGAGCTGGCTGCGCATATGAAAAACAAATCTTTGCTTGAGAACGGCATATCAAGTACTTAGGATTCTTCACAATTAAAATAAGTAGAATTACATAGTTGGAATTATTCTCAAACCCTGGTTCTGTAAGAGAAGTTGTAGATGATTAGCCCCTGGGCTATAATGAGTCTCGCGGTGTTCGTGACGTGTTATTTCGAGGCAGATCGGGCAAAGGCAGATTGGCATGACTTATAAATACATATTGGAGAAGTAACAGTGAAACTCAAACGTTATGAAGGCAATCCCATTCTTTGCCCTGATCCGGCTAATGACTGGGAGGATTTAGCCGTATTTAATCCTGCGGCCTGGTACGACGAAGACAATAAGCAGGTCCTGCTTCTATACAGGGCCGCAGAATCAGGCCCCGAATACAAGTGCTATTTCGGCCTGGCGATGAGCAGCGATGGTTTTAATTTCGAGCGAGTCAGCGACCAGCCTGTTCTTAGCCCCAGCGCCGATGGTTTTGATGCCAGCACCATACAGGATCCACGAATGGTGAAAATGGGCAAGTATTATTACATCACATACGCCAGTCGATTCTTCCCGTTCGGCCAGTTCTGGATGCCGAAAGAACAACAATACGTACGTCCCGTCTGCCCGGCGGATTTTCCCGGCGTCATTCGCAACAACGCAACGAGCAGCGGGCTTTTGCTCACGAAAGACTTCAAGAGCTTCATCCGCGCCGGCAGAATTACCGACCCGGTCCTTGATGACCGGGATGTGATCCTCTTTCCCGAAAAGATAGACGGCAGGTATTACCTGATACACCGGCCGCTCGAATGGGTCGGCCCCGAATACGGGACCGAACAGGCCGCCGCGTGGATATCGTCGTCGGAAGACCTGCTCGGGTTCAGAAAATCGAAGCTGCTCATCAAACAGAAGTACGATTGGGAGGCGGGTAAACTGGGCGTCAACACCCCCCCAATCAAGACCGAGCACGGCTGGCTGACCATTTACCACGCCGTAGGTCACGACAAGTACTACCGCCTCGGAGCGATTCTGCTGGATCTCAAGGACCCGGGCAAGGTATTGCATCGTACGACCGACTGGATTATGCAGCCCGAGCAGGATTACGAAATCGATGGATACTACAGAGGCTGCGTTTTCCCATGCGGCAAAGTTGTGATTGACGGAACGCTGTTCGTTTACTATGGCGCAGCGGATAAGTACGTCGGATTAGCAACGTGCCGGCTCGATGAACTGCTCGAATATCTGCTCTCCTGCCCACCATAATGAAAGGAAGCCAATGGAATTCCAGCTCCACCAAATCGACATCGCCATCATAGTCGGCTACCTGGCCGTTATAATCGCGATCGGCTGGTATCTCTCGAAACGCGCCTCGAAAGACCTCGATTCATACTTCCTCGCCGGCAAGTCGCTGCCCTGGTACGTCATCGGGACTTCTCATGGAGCCAGCGGCTTCGATATAACCGGGACCATGTGGTTCGTGGCGATGCTCTTTACCTACGGCCTGAAAGCGGCTTTCATACCCTGGATTTGGCCGCTCTTCGACCGCGTGTTCCGCCAGGTATATCTCGGAGCGTGGGTTCGGCGCTCGAACGTCCTGACAGGCGCCGAATGGATGCGCACCCGCTTCGGCACAGGCCCAGCAGGCAACCTCTCACACATCAGCGTCGTTATGTATGCACTCATACTGACTGTCGCATTCCTGGGCTATGCCTTCGTCGGGATAGGAAAGTTTACCGAAGTATTCTTCCCGTGGAATCTCGCCTGGGGCCCGCTTTCTTCAGCCAATATGTACGCCATCATCATTTTCACAATCACTACGGCGTATTTGCTCCTGGGCGGCTGGTACAGCGTCGTGCTTACCGACCTGATTCAATTCGCCCTGCTGACCGTCGCTTCGGTATTCATCGCCGTCGTTGCCGTCAACAAAGTCAGCCCCGAGATGCTCGCCAAGTTCGTTCCCAACGGCTGGAACGAGCTGTTCTTCGGCTGGAAGCTGAATATCGACTGGTCGAGCCGAATCGAGCAGCTAAACGGTAACATCGTCAAGGACGGCTATTCGCTCTTCGGTGTCGTGATCATGATATGCCTGCTCAAAGGCCTCTTGATCAGCATGGCCGGGCCGACCGCCGGATACGGCATGCAGCATGTTCTTTCGACACGCAACCCGAGAGAAGCGGCGCTGGAAAACTGGTGGATGTCCATCGTGCAGCTTGTGCCGCGATTCCTGATGATTACCGGCATCGCCGTGCTCGGACTGGTTTACTTCACTCCCGAAGTCAAAGAAATGCTCGGTGCAGGCCAGAAGTTCGACTTCGAAAAGATCCTGCCCCACGTCATAGCGGGATATGTCCCCGTCGGTCTGTTCGGAATCCTTCTGGCCGGCCTGCTCGCGGCATTTATGAGCACATTCGATTCCACAATCAACGCCGGCGCCGCATACATTGTCAACGATGTATACAAAAGATATATCAGCCCGAACTCATCGCAAAAAACGTACGTCCGTCTTGGCTATGCGTCCACTATCGCCCTGCTGATTATTGGGGTGCTTGTCGGCCTTCGTATGCAGTCTATCGACCAGGTTACCAAGTGGATTGCCGCGGCCCTCTACGGCGGCTACGTCATCCCCAATCTGCTCAAATGGCATTGGTGGCGATTCAACGGGTACGGCTATTTCGCAGGAATGATTGCCGGAGTCGCCGGCGGCCTTCTCTTCTCGAAACTCATCCCTCCTCTTATAGTTCCGCTTCATCCGGCCCTGGCTCTGCTGCCGGATGCGCTGCTGATATTTCCGTTTATCGTCCTATTCAGCGCCGCCGCATCGGTCTCCGCCTGCCTGCTGACGCCACCGGAAAATGACGAAGTCCTCGAAAGTTTCTATCGCACCGTCCGTCCCTGGGGCTTCTGGAAGCCAGTCTATCAGAGCCTGCTGGAAAAATATCCGAACCTCAAGGCCAACACAGACTTCCGGCGTGACGCGTTCAACGTGGTAAACGGAATCATATGGCAGCTTACCCTCAACATAATTCCAATCTGCTTAATCATCGGGCAGTACCGGACGATGTGGATTTCCATCGTCATTCTCGCCGTAACTTCGGTCATTATGAAATTCACCTGGTACGACAAGCTCGGACCGGGCGATATGTATATGCCCGAAGACCGATAGATATATCCGGATATCTGCTTTGCTTAAATCGGATAGTGAAAAGGGCATACAATATTAATTGAAAGTCCTCCTCTGTGATGTTAGAATTTAAGCGGGCCGATGTGACAACTTTTCACTATCGGTTATTATCCGAACAAATCATAAGCCTTTACAATATCAGCGTGTAAAATGAGCCCATGCCTTTCGGATAGTTAGAAAGACTATATTGATATTTCTGTATAGCAAGGACCTGAGAGGGCTGTTAATACCTGACTTAACAGCCCTGCCCTATCAAACTTGTATTCTGCCAATATTCTTACAGTGTTCTGCGCCTGCGCAGCCAGCCGACAAGGCCTATACCGATACTGCCTAACAAAATAGCACCGGGAGCCGGAATCGTTTGGGTTGGCGGATTATCCGGCGGAATCGGAATAACCTGTGGTTCCGGTTCCGGCAGGATCACGTCATAATCTACCGTTAGTGTCGATGATCCGATGGTTACTGCCCAGGATGGAAGCTGATCATCAGCATCAATATTCAGCCACATATTCATTGTCCCGTCTGTTAAGGCAGTAGGGTCAAGAGTAAAAGTTGTTGTATGCCATGAGTCATCGGAACCCACAAGTTGACCTAACGATAATCCATCGCCTTCAACCAGATCGATCTCACTAGGGTCGACATCGAATGCATAAATATCTAATGTAGCCGAGTTTATTGTAACATTCGGAAGAAGCTCAGGCGGACTAAACGTATGTGTCCAGCCCCAATCATCGTTGTGCCAACGGTAAGCACCAAAATACGTGTCGGGCTGACCACTGCTTGCATCAACTACATCCACATAAGTTATACCAGCCTGAGTCTCGCTGCCTACAGCCAGGATCAGAACTGCCAGGGCAAAAATCATAATTAATTTCTTCATTCCTTATTTTCCTTTAAATAAGAAGCTTTAAACAAGAGTTACACGCGAAAATCCAATCTGAAGGATCTTACGCACTAACCTTACATTGTTGTATACAGTTAGAACTGCCAATCAGACAAGATTGGACAAAGCACAAACCACTGCGGGTATAAAGAGAATGCATGCTCGACTCATAGAGCCAGACAGTTGGCTGTCCGGATTGCCACCCTTCAGAACAACGAGTAGCAGCAATCTATTCGATAGCCTACTATTCTTCCTAACACCGCTCCTCTGTCTCCTGACGGATTAACTCACTCCAACTCTTTCCTCTATCCAACACAATGTCAGATAGTTGCCCAGGAACCGTGGAAGCTTCATACGTTATGAAGCTTAATCAGCAGAAGTCAACTAACTTAACTTATCTATTTATACCAAACCCACCCCCCTTCCGTCAAGAAAAAAACCCCAAATTAATATTTTTTTGCATTTCTTCTTTCTTTCAAAAAATGATGCTATAAATCGATCACTCTGTCTCATGAACCGGTTAATGAGCAGGCGCTCCATGAACGGGGGCTGAAGGGACGAGGAATGAGGGACGATAGACGAGCGTCCATCATCTATCCTCTCTTTCGTCCATAGTCGACCGGCCTCAGTTCTACCCCTTTGGGATCAGTTAAATTGGCTTTGTTTGGCTTTTTTTTCAAATCGCCTACGCGGAAAACCGCCGGATTCACCATTTCCCAATCTTCCTTCGACATACCACATACGATATACGAAACATGATTTACTATTTGGCCATCCG
>Ga0307378_10006679_pt1 | contig 15711 bp, 14 predicted proteins | sample UN1MG_FD_202238 | JGI IMG/M metagenome (GOLD analysis project Ga0307378, IMG submission 202238) | Soil microbial communities from Risofladan, Vaasa, Finland - UN-1 | ecosystem: Environmental > Terrestrial > Soil > Coastal area > Acid sulfate soil | place: Finland: Risofladan, Vaasa | collected... | reverse complement strand
GTCCGGTCGAAGCATCCCCAGCGATGTGTCCGTGGCGGTGCTCGCTCACGCCGGACCACATGCCGAACTCGCCCGACGGCTCGTCGATCGGGGCGTGTCGGTCATCTCGGTCAGTGACGACGTCGGCGACGTCCGATCGATGCTCGACCTCGACGACATCGCCCGAGCTGCCGGCGCTGCGCTCGTGGTCGGTGCGGGGATGTCGCCCGGTCTCACCGATCTGCTTGCGCGGTGGGCGGCATCGCAGCTGGCCACCTGCGACGAGATCCATGTCGCCATCCACGGCACGGCGGGCCCGGCGTGTGCCCGCCAGCATCACCGAGCCCTCCGCGGGCGTTCGCTCGGCTTTCACGATGGGATGTGGATCCAACCGCCGGCCGGTTCCGGTCGTGAGCTGTGTTGGTTCCCCGAGCCCGTCGGCCCGTACGACTGCTACCGGGCCGAACTGCCGACGCCGTTGCTCTTGAGCCAGTCGTTCGGTGACGTCGATCGCATCTCGGCTCGCGTGTCGGCGAATCGGCGGGACCGATTCACGGCGTGGTTGCCGATGCTCAGTCCGCCGCACCGTGAAGGCGGTGTCGGAGCCGTACGTGTCGAGGTGCGCGGCACCGACGACTCGGGCGCTCGGGTGACCTCGATCGTCGGGGTGGCCGAACTCGTGGGGTCCGCCACGGCAGCGACCGCCTCGGCGTTTGCGGTCGAATCAGTCGACGATCGACTTCCAGCAGGCGTGAGCAGGGCGGGCGACGCGGGCCTCGACACGACCCGAATTCTGCACACGGTGAGTCAGCTCGGCGTGCGCCTACAGGAGTTCACCGGGGTTCCCTCGACGCAACGGATCACCGCGAATCCCTGACGGCCATCGTGCCGTCGTCACCTGGATCGACGGACGGGTTCTCGCCGCGGGGGGCGGCGGGGGCCAGCTGATCGATTCGTGTCGCCAACCCTTCGACGACGTCGGTGAGCCGGTCGAGCCGGTCGTCGAATGCTTCACCGGTCACCATGTCGGAGATGGTCAGGCGGACGCTGGCGATCTCACGGGCGAGGAACTCGGTGTCTGCCTGGGTGCGTTCGGCCACCTCGCGGTCGTTCTGCGAGGTGACTCGGTCGCGACGCTCCTGACGGCTCTGTGCGAGCAGGATCAGCGGAGCGGCATACGACGCCTGGATCGACAGCACCAGCGTGAGGAGCACCAGCCCGCGGTCCCACGGGTCGAACTGGAACCGCTCGGGGACGACGGTGTTGAACAGGATCCAGACGGTGATGACGACGGTCTGCCAGACGAGGAATCGAGCGGTGCCCAAGAAGTTGGCAATCGATTCGCTGAACCGTCCGAACGTGTCGGAGTCGTACGACACCCCCACGCGGCCCGCGGTGCGAGGGGTCGTCAGGTCTTCGCGGCGCTTCATGTCTCGACCACCCGCTTGCGCCGTGTCCGCCAGCCCGCGCCCAGCATCCGGTCGAGCACGTCGTCGACGGTGACAGCGCCCAGGAAGCGCCCGACCTCGTCGATGACGGCGACGGCGAGGAGGTCGTAGCTGGCGAGCATCTCCGCAACGTCACGGTCGGTGGCGTCCGGGGTGAGGGTCGGGTCGTCGGCCACGAGTCGACCGATCTCCATGTGCGGCGGTTCGCGCAGGAGGCGTTGCATGTGCACGACGCCGACGAGTTTGCCGGTCGGTGCCTTGTAGGGCGCTTGTGTCACGAAGACCTGCGTGGCGATGCTGACCACCCAATCAGGATCACGAACCTGAGCGAGCGCCTCGGCGACGGTGGCGTCGGGTCCGAGGATGATCACTTCGGGCGTCATCAATCCGCCGGCGGTGCCCTCCTCGTAGGAGAGCAGGCGTCTGATGACCTCGGCGTCGTCGACGTCCATGACGCCGAGCATGCGTTCCTGGTCGGCCGGTGCCATCTCGCCGAGGAGGTCGGCGAGGTCGTCGTACTCCATCTCGTCGAACACGCCGACGAGACGGTCGCGGTCGAGTTGCTCGACGATGCGAACCTGCTCCTCTTCGGACAACTCCTCGAGCACGTCGGCGAGGCGTTCGTCGTCCATCGCCTCGGCGAGCTGGCGTCGTTGGTCGATCGGCAACGCTCGGACGACAGCGGCAACTTCGGCCGGGTGGAATTCGCGAAGTCGGGCCGCCTCGGCCTGCATGGCGGTCTGGGCGTCGAACAAGGCGGGAACCTCGTCGAAGTCGACGAGTCGATAGCTGGGTCGCCGCCGCAACGTGCTCTTGCGGGCGAGGCGAACTTTGTCGATCACCCAGTAGGTCGAGCGAGCGTTCTCCTGGGGCCGCAGGGCGATGTCGCTGACCGTCTCGTCGCCGATCTTCCGGTCGATCAGCTCGCCACCGATCAGCACTTCGCCCGGTCGTGGCTTGAACGGGTTGAGGTCGACGTCCCAACTGCGCAGTCGGGCGCCGTCACCGTTGAGTTCGGCGATCCGGTTGGCATTGACGAAGATCCGCCGACGCTGGCTGCTCGCGACGAATCCGACGACTCGGGGCGGAATCGCCGACTCGCGACCTTTTCCGGCGCGCCCGGGGATCACGACGATGTCCTCGAGGCGCCCGATCGGTGCACCGCCTGCGTCGAGTAACGGCAGCCGCATCACCCTGAAGGCGTAGATCAGGTCAGCGGCCATAGCCGCAGGTTACCGATGGGCCCGGCGACCCCAGTGGTACATCTGGGGTGAGAGCCCAGATGTTCCACTCAGCGTGCTTCGACCTGGACGAGCGTGTCGGAGTAGGCGACGCCTCCACCCCACTCGGTGAGGGTGTCGTTCGTGAGGCTGTTGGCGATGCGACCGTCGGGGTGATGGCGACTCCACCATCCGAACGGGATCGCGACGACGCCGGGGCGCAGTCGCTCGGTGATCTTCACCGGTACCTCGACCGATGCCCGGTCGTTCCACACCCGAGCCAGCGCGCCGTGCTCGAGTCCGCGAGCGGCTGCGTCGGAGGCGACGAGTTCGACGAACGGCCCACCTTCCACCGGGCCGTGCTTGGGGAGGTCGGCGTAGCCCGAGTTGAGAAAGCGCGTGTGGTGCTTGGGGGTCAGCAGCTGGAGCGGGTATCGGGCGAGGAGTTCAACATCGCCGCCCGGGCCCTCACGTGGTGCGACATAGGTGGGAAGACGGGGTTGCCCCAGTCGTTCGAGTTGGTCTGAGGCGAGATGGGCACGCCCCGATGGCGTGTCGAAGTTGCCGTCGCCGAACGGGCGACCGTCGTCGGGGTACGGCGCGCGCACCCACCCGACGCGCTGCAACTCGTCGAGGTCGATCGTTGGGAGCGCGGCGCGCAGCAGCGTGTCGTCGTCGTCGAACAGCGAGGGCTCGGTGTAGCCCATCGCCCGGCTGAGGCGACGGAAGAACTCGGTGTTCGAACACGCCTCACCCGGTGGTTCGATCGCTGCCTCGTTCCAGCCGATCCAGAGGTGACCCCACGGAAGCACCACGTCGTCGCTCTCGATCTGAGTGGCAGCCGGGAGCACGATGTCGGCGTACCGGGCGGTGTCGGTGAGGAACTGCTCGTGCACCACGGTGAAGAGGTCGTCGCGCTCCATGCCGGCGCGGATCAGTTCGGCTCGAGGGACCGTGACGACCGGATTGCAGCTCCAGTTGATCAGCGCATGGACGCCGGGGCCACTCGCCTCGCCGGCATGCGGCGACGTCAGGATGTCGCCGAGACGGCTCATGTTCAGCGTCCGCGGCTCTTGGCGGCCGTCGGCACGCTCGAGGTCGGGTCGCATGAAGGCGAGGCCATCGACCAGGCCGTCGCTGTACGAGCCGACGCTCTTCGCGATGCCGCCGCCCCGCTGGGCCCAGGCACCGGTGAGCGCCGGCAGGCAGGCGAGCGTCCGGTAGAACATCGCGCCGTTCTCGTGGTGCTCGGCGCCGATCAGACTTCGGATTCCGGCTGGTTGCGTGGTCGCGTAGTCGGTTGCGAGTTGTTCGATGACCCCGGCCTCGAGACCCGTGGCAGCAGCCGCCCGATCTGGCGTCCAGTCGGCGACGGCGTCTCGGAGTTCGTCGAACCCCGTCGTGTGTTCGGCGATCCAGGCGTCGTTCGTGAGGCCATCGCGGATGATGACGTGCATCATCGCGAGCATCATGGCGATGTCGGTCCCCGGCAACGGCTGGATGAACCGATCGCCGCGGCGCTCGTCGACCGCCTCGGCGGTGAGCGTCCGGATCGGGTCGATCACGACCAGACGGGCGCCGCGTGCCCTGGCCGTTTCGATCGTCGGCCACAGGTGCCGGTTGGTCAGCTTGGTGTTCGTCGCCCACAAGATGATCAGCTGCGAGTGTTCGAGTTCGAGCGCGTCCATGCCGCGACCCGACCCGTTGGTCATTCGCATGCCGTGGCCGACCGTCGGACCGCAGATCGCCCGGTCGAGCTTCGACGCGCCCATGTGCGCAAAGAAGCGACCGTTGATCCCCATCATCGACAGCAGGCTCTGGTTGCCCGCGTCGCTGAACGGCAGCACCGCTTCGGCGCCGTGCGTGTCGATCACGCCGTGCAGTCGTCGTGCGATTTCGGCGAGGGCATCGTCCCAGCTGATCTGCTCGAATGAACCAGAACCCTTCGGTCCGGTGCGTCGCAAGGGGTGCAGGATCCGGTCGGGGGAGTAGACCCGGTCGAGGAACCGGTTGACCTTCGGGCACAGCTCGCCGGCGGAGTATGGGTGATCGGGGTTGCCTCGGAGCTTCACCGCCACCGGCGTCGGTCCCGCAGCGTCGTCGACGGTCACCGTCCATCCGCACGAGTCAGGGCAGTCGTGGTGGCAGGTCCCGTTGACGGTGCGCATGTCAGGCCTCGATGATCTCGCGAAGGCGGGGCCACGCTGCGGCGAACCCGAAGTGCAACGGGAGTTGGTCGACGTAGTCGAGCGGGAACCAGTCGACCTCGTCGGTCTCGAAGTTCATCGACGCCCCGAACGGCTCGTCGACCGCCACCACCACCGTGGTGTACTTCCAGTCGGTGGCAGGCTCGAAGACGTACTGGCCGAGCAGTCGGGGAGTGCTCAGCGGTGGGCCGACCTCCTCGGACGCTTCGCGCAGGGCTCCCTCGTACGGTGTCTCGCCGAGGTCGAGCGCGCCTCCCGCACACGACCAGTTGCCCCCCTCGTGCGCCATTGCCGAGCGCTTCTGCAACATCACCAGCGGCTCGTCGTGAGCGTCACGGACGACGAACACCACGCCGGCGGCGCCATACACGCCCCATCGCACGTGCCCGTCGCTGCACCGCATGAACCCGTCGCCTGTCTGTCGTTCCAACACGCATCTCACACTAGAGCCCGCCCTGGTTCCCCACGCCCGGGTCTCCGGGAAGGATTGGGGGGCGGTTGCGGTTGTGTTCTCTTCGTGAGCATCGCTGAGTCCGACCTGTCCGCCGAGACATTCGATCTGATCATCGTGGGGAGCGGTTCGGGCAACTCGATCCCGTCGTATCTCGACGACTGGAACATCGCCATCGTCGAGCGCGATGTGTTCGGCGGCACCTGTCTGAACCGCGGCTGTATCCCCTCGAAGATGTTCGTCTATCCGGCCGATGTTGCCGTGGCATCGCAGACATCGTCGAAGCTCGGCATCGACACGCAGTTCAACGGGGCCGACTGGTCGGCGATCCGCGACCGGGTGTTCGGCCTGATCGACCCGATCGCGTCGAGCGGACGCGACTACCGAGCCACCGGAACGCCCAACGTCACGCTGATCGAGGGCACCGCAGCGTTCGCCGACGAGCGGACCCTCGACGTCGAAGGCCGCCGCATCACCGCACCGAACATCCTGCTCGCGGCCGGGGCGCGACCCGTGGTGCCGCCGATCGCCGGCCTGATGGAAACCGGCTTTCACACATCGGACTCGATCATGCGCCTGCCGGAGCTCCCGGCGCGGCTCGGGATCATCGGTGGCGGGTTCATCGCAGTCGAGATGGGCCACGTGTTCTCCGGACTCGGGTCGCACGTCACGATCTTCAACCGCTCGAACACGTTGCTCCGCGAGTTCGACCACGACATCTCCAGCACCTTCACCGAGGTGTTCGGCGAGCGTGTCGAGCTGCTCCTCGGCCACGTGCCGACCAGGGTGGAACGTGTCGCCGATGGCATCAAGATCACCTGCGCCATCGGCGAGACGATCGTCGACGAACTCCTCGTGGCCACCGGACGTGAGCCGAACAGCGATCTCCTCGACGTCGACGCCGCCGGTCTCGACTGCCACCACCACGGCACCGTCGCTGTCGACGACACGATGGCCACCAACGTCCCCGGCATCTGGGCGATCGGTGACCTCGCGAACAACTACCAGCTCAAGCACCTCGCCAACGCCGAGGCCGCGGTTGCGTTCTGGAACATCGCACACCCCGACGACCTTCGACATCAGAGCTACAAGGCGGTGCCGGGCGCGGTGTTCTCGAACCCGCAGGTTGCCACGGTCGGGTTGACCGAGCAGGAAGCAACGAAGCAGGGTCGCTCGTTCAGCGTCGGTCGCCGCGACTACGGCGGCACGGCCTACGGCTGGGCGATGGCCGACACATCAGGGTTCGCCAAAGTGCTCGTCGACGACGAGACCGGCCTGATCATCGGCGCCCACATCCTCGGTACGCAGGCCGCGTCGATCATTCAGCCGCTGATCCAGGCGATGCAGTTCGATCAACGCGCCGATGACCTCGCCCGCCAGGTCTTCTACATCCACCCGGCGCTGACCGAAGTGATCGAGAACGCACTCCTCGCGGCACTCGACTGATCGCTGGTCGGGGTCGCTGACGTCCGCCCCGCCCACCGGGTTTACGCTGAACCCATGGCAGTCCCCACCAAGAACTGGGCCGGCAACCAACGTTGTCTCCCAACGCAGGTCCACGAGCCCCGCTTCACCGACGAGGTGGCAGCGGTCGTTCGGATGGCGGCGGCCGCGGGCGAACGAGTCAAGGTGATCGGCGGGGCGCACTCGTTCACCGACACCGCGATGACCGACGGGCATCTGCTGTCGCTCGATGCGATGAATCAGGTTCTTGCCGTCGACGGCAACGACGTCACCGTGCAGGCAGGTATCCGACTGCGCGACCTCAACGATCGATTGGCCGCACTCGACCTCGCACTGCCGAACCTCGGCGACATCAACGTGCAGTCGATCGCCGGCGCCACGTCGACGGCGACGCACGGCACCGGCGTCGAGTTCGCGAACCTGGCCACGAACATCGTCGGACTCGAAATCGTGACCGGCGACGGCGTGGTGCTGCGTGCCGACGAGCACAACGAGCCCGAACTCCTGCGCGTCGCCCGTGTCGGCCTCGGTGCCCTGGGCATCCTCACCGAAGTGACGTTGCGGTGCGTTCCGGCGTTCAACCTCCACGCCGTCGAGACCATCGAGAAGCTCAGCGACGTGCTCGGGGACTTCGGCAACGTGATGCGCTCGACCGACCACGTCGAGTTCTACCTGATGCCGGGGGCACGACGCTGCCAGGTGAAGCGCAACACCCGCACCGACGAACCCGCGCGCCCGCAGTCGAAAGTGGGCTACGTCCGCGACAAGTGGATCGGTGAGAACCTCGCGTTCGGCACCGTGTGCAGAGTCGGACGCCGCTTCCCGTCGCTGGCACCGAAAGTGGCCAAGCTGGTGATGTCGGCTGCAGCCGAGCGAGACGTCGTCGATCGCAGCGATCGGGTGTTCTGCAGCCCGCGTCACGTGCACTTCGTCGAGATGGAATACGGGATCCCGTTCGATGCCGTGCCCGACGCCATCGGTCGCATCATGGATCTGACCTCGCGCTTGCCGTTCCCGCCGATGTTCCCGATCGAGGTGCGCTCGTCGAAGGGCGACAACATCCCGCTGTCGACCGCCAGCGGTCGCGACTCGGGATGGATCGCCGTGCACCAGTACGTCGGCGTGCCGTACGAGGCGTATTTCCAAGGTGTCGAGCAGATCATGGACGACTATCACGGCCGTCCGCACTGGGGGAAGATGCACTTCCAGAACCAGATGACGCTCGCTCATCGATACCCCGAGTGGGACACCTTCCAGACGTGGCGCCACAAGCTCGACCCGGCGGGAACGTTCCGCAACGCCTACGTCGACCGGGTTCTCGGCGCTCCCTGACCGCCGTACGGGTTCTCGGTGACCTCCGTCGCGGATTCCGGGACGCACACCACCGAGATCCGGTCAGGAGCCGACGTCAGAGGCAGGGGCCGACGTCGACCGGGTCGATCAACGCCCGCCGCGTTGACGCGTCGAGCAGTTCGGGCGGGAGATCGACGGTCCACGCCTGCTCGGCGGTGGCCGTGCTGCGGCTCCAGATGATGCCGACCCCACCGCCGGGCAGGTGCACCATCGCGCCGGAATCGCCCGGCTCGACGGCGACATCGACGCGAAGGCCCGGCCGTTCGACGTCGTTGCGGAGCGTGATGTCGGTGGTGCGGATCGTGACGCGCTGCATCACGTCGACCTCGACCAACCCCACCGAACCGTCGGCAGAGATGAGACCGATGACTCCGACGTCACCTTCGCGGGCGGGCTGCGAGCGCAGCGAGACAGGCGGTCCCGCATCGCTGACGGGGCGGAGCGCGGCGATGTCGAGGTCTGGGTCGAAGACGACCACCTCGGCGTCGATCGTCGCACCAGACCGGTTGACCACCTCGACGCGTTCTGATCCGGCAACGACATGGGCGGCGGTGACGACCAGCCCGTCCGCGATGGCGGTGCCGGTTCCCAGCTCGGTCCTCGGCCCGCACCCGTCTGCGCGAACACGAACGGTCGCATCCTCGATCAGGTCACGGTCGAAACTCGTGTCGGAGTTGCAGGCGGTGGTGGCGAACAGGAGCGAGATCACGGTCGCCGCCGCGCTGGGCCAGCCGGCATTCACGTCAAGTCGACGAACTCGTGGCTGAGCCAGATCGAATCGTCGACCTGGAACCCGTGGCGTTCGTAGAACCCTCGGACCCGCTCGTTGTGCGCCTCGGTTTCCAGGACGATGCGTGCCAACCCGCGACCACGTCCGTCGGCCAGCAGATGGTCGATCAGCGCCAACCCGACGCCGCCGCCGCGTTCGGTGACGAAGATCTCGTCGAGCACGGCCTCGGCGCCGCCGGCCTCGATCGACCATCCCCAGGTCAACACGGCGTATCCGGCCGGCGCATCGACGATCCAGACCACCCCGTGGGTGTCGTTGGCGAGCAGGGGAGCGAAAGCTGCGCGGGCGCGGCGGTCGTCGAACGGATGGCCGTCGAGCGCGCAGAACGCGTCGTGCAACTCGACGAGCGTCTCGAGGTCGCCCGGTCCGGCGCGGCGAATGGTGTTCACTCTGAGCTCGTGGTCCGATCAGAGATCGTGCGTGCGATGGTGCCGTAGCGTTCGAAGCGCTCCGGGGAGTCGAACGCAGGGTTGTAGAACACCAATCGGTCGACGACACCCACGTACTTGTCGATCAATGCGTCCGCGAGACCGTCCCAGCTGGCTTCGGTGCAGAACACCGACAGGTGGTCGTCGGTGATCTCGGCCGCCATGGCCGCCATGTCGCCCACTTTCTGCTTGGCCCGGATGCGTTCGGTGGTTCCCTCGAAGCCGGCTTCGTCCCAGATGAATGCATAGTTGGGCGTCGAGCCGTAGAACGACAGCGACGCTCGTGCCATGTCGCGCGCCTGAGCGATCTCGGTGTCGGTGTCGCCGACGATCGTCGTGACCGGCACGATGACCGCGACGTCGCTCGGATCGCGTCCTGCGATCGCGGCGCCTTCGGCGACCTTGGGCACGACGTGGCGTGCGAGATAGCCGGGTTCGCCGATCGGGTGCACGTGGACACCGTCGGCGACTTCACCGGCCATGCGGAGCATCCATGGATTGACTGCGGCCACGTCGACCTTGGGATTGGGCTGGTCGATCGGACCGGGGCTCCACTGACGGTTGATGAAGTCGAGGTCGTAGAACTCGCCGTGGTGATCGAGCGGTTCACCGCGAAACGCGCCGAAGCACGCTTTGACGGCACGGACGTAGTCGCGCAGCCGGGGCCCGGGTCGATCGAAGGCCGTCCCGTAGCGGCGCACGACGTGCGTGCGCACCTGGGTTCCGAGGCCGAGGCGGAAGTGACCACCGGTCAACTCCTGTAGCTCCCATGCCACTTGGGCAGTGATCATCGGGCTTCGCGGGAAGGCAACGGCAACGCCGGTCGACATCTCGAGTCCCGGCGCCGCAAGCGCAGCCGCGGTGACTGCCGGATAGGCGGTGCGGCCCCCTTCGGTGAACAACATGCCGTCGAAGCCCGCCTGACCGGTGCGCTGGGCCACCGGGCCCATCTCCGCAAGCGCCCTCGGAAACGTCATCACGTCGACCCGCATGGATCCGACCGTAATCTCGGCCATCGTGCACGAGCTTCACCGCATCCTGATCGACGCTGCGGACGAGCGTTTCCCAGCGATCGACGGCGGGGTCGACGTCATGGCGCCACAGGCCGGTGATCACCACGCAGTGGTCGAGTTCACCGGCCACTCGTTCGTGCTCACCGATCGAGATTCGGTCGATGTGCACGAGCTCGGCGTCGATGGTTTCGGCGGCGCATCGCAACCGGACGTGCTGCGATGGCTCGCGGGACCGCACGGGTGGATCGGATCACACGACGCCGTGTTGGTCGCGCGCGGTGTCGGCGGCGGTCAGCTGCGCGAACGTGACGATCTCGACGATCATCCGCGGGTCGCACGGTCGCGCACCCACCGGCGTGACGTGCGTGTGTACGGCGACGACGCCGGACTGGTCACCATCGGTCGTGGGCTGGTCGACCGGTTGGAGCTGTCGGTCGAGGTCGTCGCCGGCGCACCGGCCGGTGCTGGACGGCGGCTGATTCGAGAGACGCTGGCGCTGATTCCGGTCGGCAACGTCGTGTTCGCGCAGGTGGCCCCCGGCAACGCGGCGTCGCTCAGAGCGTTCCTGAGCTGCGGTTTCACGCCGATCGGTGCCGAAACACTGCTGCTTCCCGCCGAGAAGTGACACTCTGAGTGTTCGTGGACGACACGGAACTGGAACACGACTGATGGTCGTGCTGTCAGAGAACCGCGCTAGACCGTTGACTCGACGTCGAGCACCGTCGTCGAATCCGAGCAGTTGGGCCGGACTTCCCCGAGTTCATACGAGGCGGCATGAACCACGACATCATCATCCGCAACGGCGTCGTCGTCGATGGCACCGGTGCGCCGAGCCGCGTCGCCGATGTCGGGATCAGTGCTGATCGCATCGCCGAAATCGTCGAGGCGACCGAGGGTGGAATCACCTCCACCGCCGGCCGCGAGATCGATGCGACCGACCGTCTGGTCACCCCCGGCTTCGTCGACATCCACACCCACCTCGACGCGCAGTTGGCGTGGGATCCGATCGGGACGTCGAGCTGCTGGCACGGCGTCACCAGCGTGGTCATGGGCAACTGTGGCGTGACGTTTGCACCGTGTCGGCCGACCGACCGCGAGACCCTGGCCGAGATGATGGAGAGCGTCGAGGACATCCCGGCCGACGCGATTCTCGGCGGGTTGGCGTGGGACTGGGAGACGTACGGCGAGTACTACGACTCGATCGACCGGTTGCCCAAGGGGCCCAACACCGGTGGGCTGGTGGGCCACTCGGCACTGCGTACGTACGTGATGGGCGAGCGTGGTCTCGACGAAGATCCGGCCACCGGCGACGACATCGCCGCGATGGCCCGTCTGGTCGACGAGGCCATGGCGGCCGGCGCGCTGGGCGTGTCGACGAGCCGCACCTTCATGCACAAGGTGCCCGACGGTCGCCCGGTCCCAGGGACCTACGCAGCAGCCGACGAGCTCCTGGCGTTCGCCGAGGTGCTCCGCGAGCACGGCGCCGGGGTGTTCGAGGGCGCCATGCGCCTGGGCGAACGGGACAACGAGGCCTACGACAGCTCACGCGCCGAGGTGGCGTTGATGGGTGAGATCAGCCGGCGCAGTGGACGGCCGGTGAGTTTCGGGTTGACGCAGAGCAACTGTCGCCCCGATCTGTACGAGCGGGTGCTCGACTTCGTGAAGGCCGAGAACGCCGCCGGTGCGAACGTGCGCCCTCAGACGACGGCACGCGGCGTCGGCATCCTGTTCGGTCTCGAATCGCGTACACCGTTCGACCGGGCGCCGTCGTGGAAGGAACTCCGCGGTGCCGTCAACGGCCGCAAGTTGCAGATGGTTCGCGATGCGACGTTCCGTCAGACGCTGATCTCCGAAGCCGATGTGCACGGCACCCCGCTCGATCTCGGCGAGGTGTTCGTGCTGCCAGCCGGCGCCGCTCGCTACGACTGCGACCCGGCGTCGTCGCTCGCAGCGATCGCGACCGAGCGTGGTGTGAGTCCCGCTGCTGCGTTCATCGAACTCATCCTCGAGACCGATGGCGCGCTCGTTGCGAGCATGCCGTTCCTCAATCAGGATCTCGGTGCCGTCGAGGCGATGCTCGACGATCCGTTGGTCACCCTCGGCCTCGCCGACGCCGGCGCTCATGTCGGTCAGATCATGGATGCGAGCCAACCGACGTTCCTGCTCACCTACTGGGTGCGTGAGCGCCAACGCTGGACGATCGAGGAAGCGGTGCGGCGACTCACCTCCGACACCGCTGACCTGTTCGGGATCACCGATCGAGGGCGCCTGACCGTGGGTGCCTTCGCCGACGTCAACGTGATCGACTTCGAGGGCCTGCAACTGCCGATCCCCGAGTACGTCAACGACTTCCCGAACGGCGCCGGACGCTATGTGCAGGGCTCGAGCGGCTATGACTACACGCTGGTCAACGGCCACGTTTTCATGGACCACGGCGACCACACCGGCGTCCTCGCCGGCCGGATGCTCCGCTCCAACTGACCGGTTACGCGGTGCCTGGCACGTCGTGACCGGTGCGGCGGCGGAGTTCGACGTAGACCTCGTCGCCGGCGAGCGCGATCAGTGAGTCGGCCATCGAGTCGATCACCTGCTCGTCGCCGCTGAAGGCCTCGGCGCCCTCGTCGCGTTCTGTGCAGCACCATGCCAGCTTGCGTTCGTGATCGCCCCAGTCGGCTCGGGTCCAGCGGCGCACCGTAGCGACTTCGGTGTCGGCGTCGACCTCCTGCCAGTCGATCCGCAGGGGCAGTTGCCAGCACACAGATGGTTTCCAGTCGGTCGGTGACTCGTCGAACGCGAGCGCAGCGATGTGCAGCGCGCAGCCTTCTCCTCCGGCGAATCCTGGGCGATTGAGAAAGATGCAGGCGCCGTCGACGACGCGGGTGTGAGTCCGCGCTGCGTCGCCGAAGATGCCGTTCGCCTCGCCGTCGAGGACTGGATCCGGCACCGCCGTGGCGACATCGTGGAATTGGAACTGGTCGGGTGTGAGCGTCGCCGCATACGCCGCCACGTTCATCGCTTCGGCCTCGCCGGCGGGACCATCGCCGAAGTGGGCGCCGAGCGAGCAGCACCCCTGGTTCAGTTCGGTGGCGTCATGGTCGAGGATGCCCTTGCAGCCGCGACCGAACAGGCACGTCCAGTCCGACTGGAGGAACTCGCGCTCGAAACGCCAGACCGTGCCGGGTCGAACGATCTCGACGAAGGCGTCCTTGATCGACGCTTGGTCGTTCATGACTGCGTGAAGTGCACGGTCCGTCCGCGTGGCCCGAGGTCGATCGGATCGTCCGGTGGCGCATCCCCGAGGCCTGTTCCGTCCAGGACCAACCGTCCCTCGCGTTCGACTGCAATGGCAGCGCCGTCGAGCGACAGAGCGAGCGCAGTGTCATCGGTCTGCACCTGCTGCACGCCGGCCGGATTCATCAGGTCGTAGCCGAGCGGGGTCGTTGTCCCGACGATGCAGCCCGACGCGTCGGAGAGCAGCGGCTCGTCGCCGGCCGCCTCGACGAGGACGGATCCGTCGGTCATGTCGACGACGGCGATCTGGGTCTCAGCGGTCCCATCGTCGCTGATCGTCGCGACGCACGTCGATCCGCTCGGCGATCCGTCGCCGGCCGGGCGCTGCGCTTCGAAGCTGGCGATCGATGTCCCGTCTCCGCCGACGATGGCGGTGCCGGTCGCACCGGAAACGATCAAGCGGTCGCCGGCTGTTGTCACCGTGCCCGATCTGATCGTTCCGATGTCGAGTTGGCCGACGTCGGACGTGTCACCGCTCGACGGCGACATGCTCACGACGGCTCCGTCGACCGTGACGAGGACCACCCCGGTGTCGGTGATCATGCCGGCGCGGACCGACGAGGTCCGGCCCGTGGTGATCTGTTCGCCGTCGTGGTCGAACACGTTGATCGTGGCGGCGCTGCCGACGTTCTGGGCCGTGACCACGATGTCGGCGCCGACGGCGAGCGCGAGGCCGGGGAAGAACGACGGCTCGTCGCGATCGAACGAGAAGAGCACACTCTGGAAGTTCCCGGAATCGGTGACGAGCACGTCGCGTCCCGACGCCGACGACTGGGCGTTGGCGAATTCGTAGCGGGCCCCGACGACCGGAGCGATCGTGTCGGTGTCGATCGTGTCGCCGCTCGGCCCGTGCACGAGCACCGCTCGGGCGCGATCGGATCCGGAGGCGAGCAGCGTGAGAGCGCTTCCGGCGGGTCGGACGATGTCCTCTGCGCCGAGGTCGAACTTGGCGACGTCCTCGCTGTCGATGTCGATCACCGCGACCTGCGTGGTTCCGGCCACGACGAGCGTCGAGTCGACGATGGCGGAAGCGGCCGGGGTGCGCATGCCGGACTCGATGCGAGCCAGTTCCTCACCCTGCTCGTCGTCGACGATCACGCGTCCCGTTCGGTCGTCGACCAGGACGATGCGGTTCCAGTCGGTGCTGATCGCTCCGGAGGTCGTGTCGTCGGAGTCGGAACTCATCAGTTGGCCGACCACGATCGATGCCGTGGCGGCTACGGCGACCACACCGCCGACCACGACAGCTCGTCGGAACAGGTAGTTGGGGCCTCGGCGCGTGTCAGATGCACTCGTCGGTGGTTCGTCCGAAGCAGGCGATCCCCGCGGCACTGACTCTGGGTCGCCGTCGACGCCGTCCTGGTCATCGAAAGGGATCGGTCCGGACGGCATCGATGAGGATCGTAGGCGCACTAGCGTCGACACGCATGGAGTTCTGCTGCCCCCGTTGCACTGGCGACGTCGTCGAGGACTTCTACGGCCCATGCGAGGTGTGCCGCACGCAGCTGCGCGATGCCTTCCGGTCCGAGGGTCGCATCGTCGAGCTCGTCGAATACGAGCCCAAGATGAACGTCACCCCGAACGCCGTCGCCCTCAAAGACGACTGACTCCACACCCCTTCACGTTTGCGTCGAGTTCTCGGTGGCCCGCCCCACGAGAACCCTGACGCAAACGGGCTTGGTGGTGCGGTTCAGTCGGCGGACGTGGGCAGGCCGGCGCTGGGACGGAACTCTGACTGTTGTCCGTCCTTCGCAGTGTCCGCTTGTGCCGCCAGTTCCATCGTGGTCTGGGGGGCGGCCGCAGCCTGGACGTTGGCGAGGATCTTGCTGACCACGGCCTGGGAGGCGCCGGCCGTCAGCTCGGCCTGATGGCGGTTCAAGTACTCCTGCGATTCGCGGAGGCCCGCAATATGGCCATTCAGCTCGGGTATCACGTATCGAACGACGAGGTCCCATGACCGCAGCGTCGGGTGCTCGCCGGTGGGGTGGTGGGGGGCGAGGAACGTTCCGAAACGCAGGCGTGACATCTGGGCGATGGTATGGAGCCCTGAAATGTCGGGCGCTACCG
>Ga0307378_10006678_pt1 | contig 15712 bp, 9 predicted proteins | sample UN1MG_FD_202238 | JGI IMG/M metagenome (GOLD analysis project Ga0307378, IMG submission 202238) | Soil microbial communities from Risofladan, Vaasa, Finland - UN-1 | ecosystem: Environmental > Terrestrial > Soil > Coastal area > Acid sulfate soil | place: Finland: Risofladan, Vaasa | collected... | reverse complement strand
GTTCGGCCTGCGCGCGGCGATGTCGCTTCACGAGGCCAGGCGGCTGTGCCCCCGGGCGGCCATCCTCAAGGGCGACTACCAGATCTACCGCTGCTTCGCCGAGCACGTATGGGACATCTGCCGGCGTTTCACCTGCGGGCTACAGACGCTGCTGGACGAGGCCTACGGCGACGCCACGGGCATCGGCGCCTACGGCGAGCCGCTCGCCCTCGGACGCCGGCTCCAGGGGCAGGTCCGCGAGGAAGTCGGCCTGCCCGTCTCGGTGGGGCTGGGCGCGAATCGCTTTCTCGCCAAGACCGCCTCGTCGGCGGCCAAGCCCAACGGCGTGGTCTGGATTCGCCCGGGCAGCGAGTCGGAGTTTCTCGACCCCCTGCCGGTGGACAGGCTGCTGGGCGTGGGGCCCAAGACCCGCCGCCGGCTGGAGGACATGAACATCCACACGATCGGCCGGCTCCGCGCGGTCCCGCGCGAGGCGCTGCGGTCGATGTTCGGCCTGCGAGGGCTGGAACTGTACGAGCGATGCCGCGGTCGCGACGGCGGGGCCGCCGCCAGGGCGGTCGAAGGCCCACCCCAAGCCCCCGGCCTGTGCCGGCCGCGGCCGCCGCGGAGCATCTCACGCGAAACCACCCTCCACCAGCCTACCTGCGACGAGCGGGAGATCGGCGGCATGCTGTTCTACCTTCTGGAGCGGGCGATGCGGGCGGCTCGGCGCGCGAGGCTGCTGGTCGGCACCGTCTCGCTGAGCATTCGCTACGACGACTGGAAGCAGGCGGCCGCCTCCCGCTCGCTGCCCCGCCCTACGCAATCCGACTGGGAAATCTACGGCACAGCGACGGGGCTGCTGAAGCGCCTCCACCAGCGCCGCGTGGCCATCCGCCACCTGGGCGTCGAGCTGACAAATTTCTCGCCGGAAAGCTCGCGGGCCGCGCTGTTCGAGGCGCCGCCCGAGGTCCGCCGCCGACAGCTCCACCACGCCGTCGATGAAATCCGCGACCGCTACGGCCACGCCGCACTCATCACCGGAAAGGCCATCAACCTGATGGGACACCTGGAGCGAAATGACTATGGATTTGTCCTCAGGACTCCCTCTTTGACGAAGTAGTCCTGTTACCGGCCGACCGGTTAACTGGAGACCGCGGACGGTTGGGAACATGACCGATTCCATTGTGCCACTTCATGTTCGCAGCGGCTACTCGCTGACCCGCGGGACGGCGATGCCCGGCCGGCTCGTCGAGCTGGCGGCGTCGATGGGCTACGCGCGGCTGGCGATGACCGACGTGAACAACCTCTGCGGGGCGACGGTCTTCCACAAGGCGGCCGAGGCGGCGGGGCTAGGGCCCATCATCGGCGCGGAGCTTTCGCAATGTGGAACAGGTAACGGCGGGCAGGGATTCGACAGGCTCCCCCCGAGCAGCCCGCCCTACGTGGTCGCTCTGGTGGCAAGCGATGTCGGTTACGAGAACCTCTGTCGGCTGATCACGCGAAGGCACGTGCCCGAAATCGATGAGGGTGCCACCCACAAGCAAAGCGAAGCGAAGCTTGTGGGTGGAGAGGAGCCCGGCGGGCGGGGATCCGGCGGGCACAGCCCGCCCTACGTCGAATCTGGCGACGGGCAGGGAGATTCGCGCGGCGGGGCTCCCGCCTTCGCCGAGACTACGGCGGACAAGCCCGTCCCGCCGCGCAGCCAACGAGATGTTCAAGAGGTAGCGGGGCAGAGCCCCTACATGCTCGGCGGGCACAGCCCGCCCTACGTCGAATCTGGCGGCGGGCACAGCCCGCCCTACCTGCCGAGCGATGCGGCGGAGCTTCAGGACGGGCTGCACTTCATTGTCGAGGACGCCGGCCTCGCCCGCGCGATGATCGACGCACGGCTCAGCCGCGACCGGCTCTGGCTGGGCGTCGATCCGGCGACGCAGTCACACCGCCGGCTTGGCCTGCTGGCCGACAGCGCCCGCAAGCTGAACCTGCCGCTCGTCGCGACGGGCAAGGCCCTGCTGGCCGAGCCGGGCGACTACGAGCTGGCCAGGCTGCTTACGGCGATCCGGCTGGGCGCGGTCTACGACGCCCTGCCGGCCGACGCCCTGCCCCACCAACAGCCGCACCTCCGCCCGCCGCAGCGGCTTCGGCAAGAGCTGGCCGACATGCCCCAGGCCGTCCGCAACAATCAGCGGCTGGCCGAGATGTGCGGCGGCTTTCGGCTGCTGCCGCGCCGGCCGGTCTTTCCGCGCTACCCCTGCCCGAAGAGCGCCGACCCGGCGGCATACCTTCGCGTGCTGTGCCGTCGCGGGCTGCGGCGGCGATACGGGCGGTGCCCCTCCGAGGGGGCCGAGGCCCGCCTCTCCCGCGAGCTGGGCCTCATCGAGCGGATGGGCTTCGCCGAGTACTTCCTGCTCATTCGCGAGATCGTCCGCTACGCACGCAGCCGCAACACCCCCGTCGCCGGCCGCGGCAGCGGCGCAGGCAGCATCGTCGCCTACGCCCTGGGCATCACCAACGTCTGCCCGATCCGATACGACATCCCCTTCGAGCGGTTCCTCCACGAGGGCCGCGAGGACTTCCCCGACCTGGACATCGACTTCTGCTGGCGGACGCGCGACGACGTGATCGACTATGTCTTTCGCCGCTGGGGAGAGTCGCGCGTGGCCATGGTCTGCACGCACAACACCTTCCAGGAGCGGTCGGCGATCCGCGAGGCGGCCAAGGCCTTCGGTTTCTCAGAGGAGCAGATTTCCAACGCCGAGGCGATGGAAGCCGACCCGCGTCTGGCCCGCATCGCGGCTCTGGCGCGGCGGCTGGTCGGCCTGCCGCACCTGCTGAGCGTCCATCCCGGCGGCATCGTCATGGGCCGAAAGCCCATCGACCGCTACGCGCCGATCCAGCGGGCGGCCAAGGGCGTCACCATCACGCAGTACGACAAGGACGGCGTCGAGGACATCGGCCTGGTCAAGCTCGACCTGCTGGGCAACCGCAACCTCTCGACGGTGCGGGCGGCGTGCGACCTGACCGCCGAGCATACCGGCCGGCGTGTGAACATCGAGGCCGTCCCCGAGAACGACGCCGCCACGATCCGCCTGCTGTGCGACGCCGACAGCGTCGGCTGCAACCAGCTCGAATCGCCGGCGATGCGGAACCTGCTCCGGATGATGCAGCCGGCGGGCACCGACGACGTGATGCAGGCGCTGGCGCTGATCCGCCCCGGCGCGGCGTCGATCGGCATGAAGGAGACGTTCATCCGCCGGCGTCGCAGCCTGGAGGCCGTGCCGACCGGCCAGGCGCAGGTGGACGCACTGCTGCGCTGCACGCACGGCGTGATGATGTACGAGGACGACGTGATGATGGTGGCGGCCGCCCTGACCGGCGGCACGCTCAGCCAGGCCGACCGCTTCCGCAAGGCCATCCAGAAATGCACGAGCGACGCCGAGCGGCTGGAGCTGTCGCGACGGTTCCTCGCCCGCTGCCGCGAAAACGGCGTGGACCTGGACTACGCCAAGGGCCTGTGGGTGCAGATGGCCAAGTTCAACGCCTACTCCTTCTGCCGCGCCCACGCCGCCAGCTACGCGGCCATCGCCTATGCCGGGGCGTATCTCAAGACGCATCACCCGCTGGAGTTCTGGACGGCCGCGTTGAACAACAACCAGGGCATGTACCACCCGCGCGTGTACGTCGAGTGCGCGAAGCGCGACGGCATCGCGTTTCAGCTGCCGGACGTCAACCGCTCGGGCGAGGAGTTCACGATCGACGACGGTGCGATCCGCGTGGGCCTCAATTTCGTGGCCGGGCTCGGGCCGGTGACGATCGAGCGCATACTCCGCAGCCGCCGGGACGGGCCCTTCGACGGCCTCAGCGAGTTCCTCATGCGCACGGGCACGCCCACGGAGGAGGCCCGCTCACTGGTGCTCTGCGGCGCCTTCGACTGGACCGGCCGCACCCGCCCCACGCTGATGATGGAGCTGAACCTCTTCGGAAAGATCGGTCCCCGCTGCGCAACCAGTCAGCGCGGGCTGCTTCCCGCGGTGCCGATTATCCCAAATATCCCCGGCGACTACGACGACGGCCGCAAGTACCTCGACGAGCGGGCCGTCCTCGGCATCTCGGTCCGCGAGCACCCGATGGCCTTCCATCGCGCCCGCCGGAGCGAGCTGCCCGAGATGGTCGACGCCGACAGCCGCGACCTGCCCCGCTGCATCGGCCGCACCGTGCGCCTCGCCGGCGTTATCGAGGCCCAGCGCCGCACTTCCACTCAGCGCGGCGGCCAGATGCTCTTCCTGACCATGGACGATGAGTTCGGCCTGTTCGAGGTGACGGTCTTTCCCGGCGCCCTTGGCCGCAACCGCACGCGCCTGACGCACTACGGGCCATACCTCGTCACGGGAACCGTAGAGGAGCAATATGGAGCGATCACCGTCTCAGCGGGTAAGATCAGTCTGGTCGGCGAGGTCAAGCCCGGCCGAGAGAGAGAAACGGTCGGGGAAATGATGAATGCTGAATGATAAATGATAAATGCTAAATGCTAAATGTCAGATGCCGAATGGAGAATGATGGACGCCAGGTCGCAGCTCGGGTGAGTCAATCGGCATCCGTCATTTGACATTTAGCATTTGACATTCGACATTGGGCATCCGGCATTCGAAATGAGATGAACGCCAGCAAGTACATCGTCGGCACGTCGGGCTATTCGTTTGACGACTGGGTGGGACCCTTCTACCCGCCGGGCACGCGCCGCGGCGAGATGCTGTCGCACTACGCGCAGCGATTCGAGACGGTGGAGCTGAACTTCACGTTCTACCGCATGCCCGTACCGCGGACGCTCGCGCGGATGGCCGACAACACCCCTCCCGATTTCGGCTTCTGGGTGAAGGCCAACCGCGAAATCACCCACGAGCAGCGCCGCGAGCCGGCGGCCGAGTTCATCGCCGCCCTCGCGCCCCTCCGCGACGCCGGCAAGCTCCAGGGCGTGCTGCTCCAGTTTCCGCAGTCGTTCCGCCGCACGGTGGGCGCCCGCAAGTTCCTCGCCGCCGCGCTGGAGGACTTCGCCGCCCTGCCGACGGCCGTCGAGTTCCGCCACCGCTCATGGGAGCATCCGGCCACGCTGGCAGGGCTCCGCGAGCGCGACGTGGCACTGGTGGTCCCCGACGCGCCGGCCATCGCCGACCTCTTCCGCCCCGAGCCCACCGTTACCGGACGGTTCGGCTACCTCCGCCTCCACTCGCGTGACGCCGACGGCTGGTACGCCGGGATGGCCAGACGTTACGACTACAGCTACACCGCCGCGCAGCTCGCCGACATCAACGATACCTGGGCGCCGCTGGCCGAACAGGTCGAGAAGGTCTACGCCTTCTTCAACAACTGCCACCGCGGACAGGCAGCCGCCAACGCCGAGGCCTTCCGCCGCATCATCGGGCAGATCAAGTAGTCAACGGAGCCACCCGCCGCAGCTTCAGCGGAGGCGAGGCAGGGGCGAAGGCGGGTGGCACGGATCGGGCCTTGCGTCGCGTGCAAGGCCTTGCGGGCGCGGCGGCCCTATGAGGCCGCGCTGGCGCTTTCCGGCTCGTCGGGACGTGCCAGGGCGCGGATGGGCTCGCGGACGGCCGGCAGCCGACCGACGAAAAGGATCGCCCCGAGCACGCTTGCGCCGCCGGCCAGCAGGATCGACCCCGGCGCGCCAAGGGGCGTGTTGGCGATCGTGCCGAGCATCAGGCTGCCGACCGGCGCCATGCCCATCATCGCCAGCGCATAGAAGGCCATCACGCGCGTCCGCTTGTCGTCGTCCACGAGGGTCTGGACGTAAGTGTTCGCAGAGGCCATCAGGATCATCCGCCCCACGCCGGCCAGCACCAGGATGCCCACCGAAACCCACAAGGCCCTGGAGAACGAGAAGGCGACCAGCCCGATGCCAAAGATCGTGGCCCCAAGGGGCATCAGCCTGTGCAAGGCCTCCGGCCCCCGCTGGCAGGCCAGGATCAGCGCCCCCACCACCGCGCCCGCGCCGACCGCGCTGAGCAGATAGCCCTGCGTCCGCTCGTCTCCGTGGAGAACGACCTTGGCCACCACCGGCATCAGGGTCGTGTACTGCATCGCCACCAGGGCCATGAACGCCACCATCATGATCGCCCGCCGGATCGGCATGTGGGCGGCCGTGTATCTCAGCCCGTCCAGGAAGCTCCTGACCGGCGAGATTTTCGCCGGCCCGGTGGCGCGAGGCTTCACCCGCATGGCCAGCAGCGCGAAGATCACTGTCACGAAGCTGATCCCGTTGATGAGAAAGCACGGCGCCTCGTTGCCGCCCGAGAGGTAGATCACCAGCCCCGCCAGGCTTGGGCCGACGATGAACGCGCCGTTGAACAGAAAGGAGTTCAGCGCGATCGCCCCGGGCAGGTCGCGCCGGTCCTCAAGCATCTCCACCACGAACGCCTGGCGAATGGGGATTTCAAACGACCGCACCACCCCCGCGAAGACGCCCAGGCCGACGACGTGCCAGAACTTCACGTGCCCGTTGTAGGCGACGAGGGCCAGCACCAAGGCCTGGATCGCGGCCAGGGACTGCAGAATGATCACCATGACCCGGCGGTTGAACCGGTCGCCCAGCACGCCGGCGATTGGGAACAGAACCAGCGTCGGCACCATGGAGTAGAAGGCCAGCTCCCCTGGGGCCGAGTTGCGCCCCGTAATTCGAAAGACCAACCACTGAAGGGCGGCCAGCTGCATCCAGGTTCCGATCAGCGATAGCCCCTGCCCTCCGAAGAACAGGACATAGTTGCGGTGGCGCAGGGCCCGCAGCATGTGGCCCAGATCGAGGCCGCCCCGTCGGGGCGGGCCAGGCGCGTCCTGCGTGGTGCCGTCCGTCGCACTCATGGTAAGCTGATGATTCTATGACAACCGGCGCGGGTTGCCTACAGGCGGGTTCCAGCCCGCCCATCTGCGGGCCGATTGACGGGCGCGACGGCTGCCACTTGCGCTGCCATTCATAGCGGCGCGACGGTCACGGCCGCCGTCCCCTCCACTTGGTCGATCCGCACGTCGCGCCCCGTGAGCTGCGCGATCACGGCTGCGTTGGTGCGAAGATGATCCGTGGCCTCCGAGCAGGTGAAGCGGCTCTCTTCGGGGCACAGGGCGGCCAGCGTGAGGATCTGATCCGCCGCGTGCGGGTCGAGGGCGCCGTCCCCATCGAGGAACGCTAGCATCGCATCGACGGCCTCGTCGGCTACGCGCTCGGCCGGCTTGCCCCGGGCGCCGAGCGCGTCGAAGCCGCCTACCGTCCGCGAGAAGACCGCGCGCACAAAGACGGTCGTGCCCGGCGAGAGCGTGTCCCACCGCTCCTGCTGCACGTCCACGCGGCGCCCGGGCGCCAGAAGCCGGCGCACCGCCCGCTTCGCCTGGCGATCGACGATATGCTCCGGCAGGTCCCCGCCCGTCGCGGAAAGGACCTCGATCCTGTCCAGCTCGCCGCGCGACTCGTATCGCACCGGCGCAAGGTCCTCTCGACCGGCCAGCCCGCGGACGTGCATGGCGACCTCGCCGCCGCCCTTTGGGTAGAAGCCGGCGCGGTTCATCTGGAAGTAGGCCTGTAGGCCCATCGCGCTGGCGAGCAGCCCGAACACGTCGCGCAGGTAGTGGAAGCACGGCGCGAAGGGGTTGTGCGTCCCGCCGCGAACGACCACCTCGGCGTCGTCGCCGCAGACCATCAACGGCGGGATGATCGTCTGGAGAACCAGACTCGTCGAGCCGGCCGTCCCGATGTCAAACTCGTAGCTGCCGCCCCGAGGCCGCCCCGGCAGAAACGTCAACTCGCCCGCCCCCACCGCGGCGCCCCGGACCTCCGCATCGCAGACGGCCGCCGCCGCGCGAACAGCCGCGACGTGCTGCGGCCGCAGGCCCGACGGCTTGCGGCGAGCGCGGATGTTCACGATGCGCAGCCCCTGCCCCAAGGCGGCCGCCAGGCCCAGGCTCGTGCGCAGCACCTGCCCGCCGCCCTCGCCCTGTGCGCCGTCAATCAGGATCGGTTCGGAACTCATCGCCGAAATTCTAGTGCTCTGTCAGCCATCATACGATGGACATGGGTGGCACCCTCAAGCGCAGCTTGTGGGTGGGTGTGGCCGAAGCACCCACAACCTTCTTCGGTTGTGGGTGGCACCCATCAATTGACGGCTGACGGAGCACTAGTGCGACACGGCCCAAATCCCAGGATGAACCCCGATTCGCCACGACACTGACCAGTTGACCAATGGGCCCGTTAACCGGTTAGGCCCGAGGCACGTCTGAGCCGGCACCAGGCGGTACGGGAGGGGGCTTCGACGCTTGCGGCATCGGCTCCCCCTGCGCGGGCTCCGTCTGCGCGTGGTTCCATTGCTTCGTCCGCCGACGCGCAACCTTCTTGTGGAGCTTCTTGACGGCGACCTGAGCGGCCTCCGCTTCCTCCCCCTCCACAACATCTCGCTTGAGCACCTCACCTCGCAGGAGCTGCTCGATCTCCTCAACGTCAACCTTGAGGCCGTCGGCCATCTTCCGAAGCTCGCGCCGTAAGGTCGTCAGCACCCGATCGCTCAGAATCAAACCGCCGATCACGTATCGGTTGACAGCCTGTACCCTCTCATAGAAACCTTCGCGAGCGTTCCTCTTGAGGCCCTCTTTTGAGAGCAGGAACAGTAACTCCTGGTCCTTGCCATTTCGTGGGTTCAGCGACATGAAATCGAAGGCACACACAACCTCGAAGTTCACAGGTTTCTCGAAGCGTATCCGGTACAGTCTCCATTCAACCCCGTTTGTCAGAATCACCCACTGAACGCCTTGATTCGCCCCGTAGTCGATGGCTTGACGAACATGATTGTCCTTGAGGTCGGTCCCGATCGCCTTGGCTTCCACAAGGAACTGGACTTTATCATCAACCTTCATCGCCAGGTCGCAATACGTCCCGCGGATAGCGAACTCGCTGGTCACTTCAACGTACTTATCGTACCCAAACACATCGCCAAGAATGTCGTTCAAGATCGATACCGTATCGGATTCGTTGACATCGCGGTTTCGTGCCACTTGGAGCACTTTCTGGTATTGAGGAACAGCTTTGATGAAGCGGTCGGTCACCTTCTTGGGGATGCTTGCCATTAGGTTGCCCTTTCCGAATGCACTTCCGCGATCAGACAGAAAGACATAGCAGTTTGCCCCGAGCCTCCATCAGATTAGCCAGCGTGAAGCGTGGGTGCAAGCCCTGAAGCAGAGGTAGTTTTTCCGCGCTACGGCGGGTGCACCGGTGTGCCGCGTCGGCCGCGAGCCCCGAAGCCAGCCACGCTTCGCTGCCTGCAATGGGGGCGATCAAGATACCGTAACCAGACGTATCTGTGCAGGGGGGCGAGTTTGGGCCAACAGAGATGACGATTCGCCGCGCAATACATAACCCCCGGTCGCGAGCGACCGGGGGCTATATATCTGATGGACAGTGTCGGTTGTCCGCCAAAGCGGACGGCTGCTCAGGCGTAGGACGCGCCCTCCATCAGGCCGAGGGCCTTGCGCTTTGCGATGCGGTCCTTTGCGGCGCGCCGTTCGTATCCGGAGGCGCGGAACGCCGCCAGGGGATTTGCCGGCACGCCGAGCTTCCTTCGCACCTCACGCAGCATCGGCCTAACGTCCGTGGCGAAGGCCGCCTGGAGGATCTCCTCGGAGGCCACCGTGTCCTCGCGATTCTGGGCCGCGGCGAGGCCCCTGCGGTCCACGCACAGGGCTTTGGCGAAAAGCTCCTGCACGCGGCAGACGGTCTCGATCATCGCCTGGACCTTCGGCTTGATGTTGTGCGACTGGTCGATCATGTAGGCGATCTTCAGGTCCCTGCCGGTTTGCCACTCGTCGGCGGCGATCTCGTTGAAGATGCGGAAGGCCTGATAGGGGTCTATCGAGCCGACGGTCAGGTCGTCGTCGGCGTACTTGCGGTCGTTGAAGTGAAAGCCGCCCAGCATCCGCTCGTCGATCAGCCAGGCGACGATCTGCTCGATGTTGCATGCGGGCAGGTGGTGGCCGGTGTCCACGAGCACCTTGGCCCGCGGCCCGGCGGCCTTGGCGAAGATGTAGCTGCTGCCCCAGTCGAAGAAGTCGGTGAAGTAGGTGGCCGGCTCAAATGGCTTGTACTCAATGAGCATGGTCATGCTCGCAGGCATGGCGTTGTGAACCCTCTTGAGGGCGGCGGTGGCCCAGGCCTTGCGCTGGCGGACGTCGGCCTGCCCGGGATAGTTGGCACCGTCGGCGAACCACAGCGACAGATACTTGCTGCGGGTCTGTCGCCCGATCTTCACGGAGTCCAGCATGTGCCGGACGGCCCGGCCGCGAATGGCCGAATCGCGGTTCGTGACAGAGCCGTGCTTGTAGCACTGGTCCTGGAAGACGTTCGGGTTGATCGCCCCGATTCGCACGCCGTGCCTGCGGGCCAGCCTGACCACGCCCGGGTCGAAACCCGACGGAAAGTCCCACAGCACGTGGACCGCCACGGCGGGAGTCACCCCGGTGTAGGCGTGTGTCGCACCGGCGTCCTGGAGCTTGTCCTCCAGATCCACCGCCGCCGCCTCTTGCATGAACTTGCCGAATCGGGTACCAGTATTGGCATAGCCCCAAGAGGGGACCTCGACGTTGAAACGCAGCAGACGTTTGATGACCCGCTCAGCTCCAGCCGACGACATTCTCCTGGAAGTCCGAGATTTAGCCATGGTGCAATCCTTTCCTGAGGTCCGGTTCGGAGTAGTGTATGTTGGCGACCCGTCGCGGGCAACCATGCCGTGCGTGTCCGCTTGCGTCTGAGGCTCGCCGCCGCGGGCGCCCGTGGGAAAAGCGATTGTGACCAAGCTTACTGATTATCTCGACCAGACCACGCTGAGTGAACTCCAGCAGGCCTTCAGCGGCGCCGCCGGCGCGGCCGTGAGGATTTGCAGCCCTGACGGAAGACCGGTCCTTGAAACGAGTACTGAGGCCGGAGCCGGGCGCGCCCCCGGGCAGCAGCTCGGCGCCCCCATCACCCTCGACGGCGCCGTGATCGGGTCGGTCCGCCTGGGCGGCGCGGCTCCGCACGGCCGGCCGGAGGAGCTGCTGGCACTGATGGCCGAGATGCTGCGGCGGCTATGCCAGGGCGAGAGCCGTCTCCGCGCCCGCGCGAAGGAGTTGGCGGCGCTGTTCAGCCTGACGAGCGAGTTCACCGGCCCGCGCGAGCTTCAGGGAGTGCTCGACCAAGTTACGCGCACGGTCGTCCAGGCCATGCGGGCCAAGGCCTGCACGATACGCCTGCTGAGCGACGACCGCACGGAGCTGCTGATCCGATCGGCCGCCGGTGTGAGTCCTGAGTACCTCAACAAGGGCCCCATCCTCGTCAGCCAGAGCGTCATCGACCGGGAGGTGCTTGAGACCGGCAAGCCGGTGTATATCGCCGACCAGCGGAGCGATCCGCGCGTGCTGTACCCCGCCGAGGCAAGGCAGGAGGGCATCGTCAGCGCGCTGTGCGCCCCGCTGACGTACAAGGGGCGTGCCGAGGGCGTCATCCGCATGTACACCGGCGAGCCGCACGTCTTCGACTGGTTCGAGACGGCGATGCTTGAGTCGATCGCCTCGCAGGCGGCCGCCGCCATCGTCAACGCCCGGCTGCGCCAGGACGCCGTGGAGGCCGCAGGCATCAGACGGCAGCTCAAGATCGCCGGCGAGGTGCAGCAGCGCCTGATCCCGGCGGCGGCGCCGAGCGTCGCCGGCCTGGACATCGGGGCCCTCTACGTGCCGTGCTACGAGCTGGGTGGCGACTTCTACGACTTCATCGACCTGCCGCCGGACAACCTGGGAGTCGGCGTCTGCGACGTGTCCGGCAAGGGCGTGCCCGCGTCGCTGCTGATGGCCTCGGTCCGCGCATCGCTGCGGGCGCACGCGGTCAACATCTACGACATGTCAACCGTTCTCAGTCGCGTCAACCGCGACCTGTGCGCCGACACGCTGACCAGCGAGTTCGCAACGCTGTTCTACGGCGTGATCGACTATCGCACCCGCAGGTTCACCTACGCCAACGCCGGGCACGTGCCGCCGATCCTCGTTCGCGGCGGGCAGTGCTGCCCGCTGGCCACCGGCGGCGGAGTGCTCGGCGTTCTCCCCGACGGCTACTGGGGGCACGAGCACTTCACCCTCCAGTCCGGGGACGTGCTGGTCGGGTGCACGGACGGCCTGACCGAGGCCCTCGACCACAACGATGAGCCCTTCGGGCGGCAGCGCCTCGAGGCAGCGGCCCTGGAGGCCATCGCCGACGGGCGACAGGCCGAGGGAATAGCTCACCACGTGCTGTGGGTAATGCGTCGGTTCACCGGCCTGCAAACGGCATTGGACGACTTGACTTTGGTGGTGATTAAGGTTCAATGAGCGCCGGCCAGACGGCCGATCACCGGGCTGGATACATGAACCTTTGGATTCATGACAACACGCGGAACCTAACCTTTGACGGTGGAGCATGAGTCACTTCTGTCTCCTGAGGGACCCCCAGCAATACGTCGCCCACGACTGGGACCTGCTCCTGGATAGGGCTGATCGTGAGCGCTGGCTGGAGCTGTTCCAGAACCACTTCGCGGAGACGATGAAGCACGCGGCCACGCAGTATGGGCGGAAGTCAGGCAAGCAGACAGTCGCCGCGCAGGAGGAGTTCTTCAAGGCCATCGCTGACCTCCGGGCCAACCCGCATGGGCTGGCCAACGGCAAGCTCAACATCATGGAGCTGTGCCGGCTTCGCGAGGGCGTCCTGCGCAGGCACGGCCTGAACGACCCCTTCGGGTATATCAAGGACAGAGAGAACCGCTCGGCGATCCAGCTCTACGAGCCGGCGGTACGCGCGTGTCACGCCATGGACGCCGAGGCCAAGTGGCTGCACCTCATCAAGAGCGTCTTCGCGGGGAACGTCTTCGACCTGGGCGCCTTGCAGACGATGAACTACGCCAACGAATCGCCCGACTTCCTGGAGATGGTCGAGAACACCAGGCCCCGCCCCTGGCTGGTCGACGACTACGACCGGCTGGCCGCCGACCTGACGCCCGCCCCCCCTACCAAGTGGTCCAAGACGGTGGTCTTCGTGGACAACGCGGGCACGGATTTCATACTCGGCGTCATGCCGCTGGCCCGCGAGCTGGCGCTGTGCGGCACGAAGATCGTCCTGGCGGCGAACGAGCTTCCCAGCCTCAATGACATCACCGCCGATGAGACGGTGGCCGTCATGAGACAACTGGCCGAGGGCGACGAGGACCTTGCCGCGCTGATCGCCGCGGAGATGTTCGAGGTGGTCTCCACCGGCAACGACGTGCCGCTGATAGACCTGTCCGAGGTGTCCGACGAGCTGAACGAGGCCGCCGATGGGGCAGAGCTGGTGGTCCTGGTCGGCATGGGCCGCGCCGTCGAGAGCAACTTCGACGCGGCCTTCGCGGCCGATGCGCTGAAGCTCGCCCTGCTGAAGGATCCGTCAGTCGCCAAGCGCGTCGGCGGCGAGGTGTACGACTGCGTCTGCAGGTATGAGCCGCTGCCGGATCGCACGGGAGAAGCGTGAAGTACCGGCTGCTGGCAATCGACATTGACGGCACGCTGATCGGCGCCGACCAGCGAGTGCCGCGGGACGTCCGCGAGGCGGTCTCCGCTGCAGGCGAGGCTGGGCTGCGCGTCTGCCTGGCCACAGGCCGGTCGCTGGCCGAATCTCTGCCCGTCTGGCGACAGCTCCCGCTGCGCCCGCCCTATGAGCCGCTGGTCACCATCGGCGGCGCTATCGTCTGTGAGCCCGACACCGGCCGCACGTTGTACCAGCGAGTGATCCCCCGCCAGGTGGCCGTCGAGTTCGGCGACGCGCTGGAAGGCGAGGGCCTCTCGGCGCTGGCCTTCGTGGACGGCTGGCGGCACGGCATCGATTACTACTTCGCCGAGCACGGCGACCCGCAGGCCGCGCAGGAGGCGTGGTTCTCGAAGATGCACGTACGGGTCCGCCGCGTGAATCGCCTGAGCGACGATCCGCAGATGCCCTGCCCGGCGCGGATATCCGCCGTCGCCGAGCCCGATGCCGCCAGACGGACCGCCGAGAAGCTGTCGCCCCCCTTCGCCGGGAGGCTCAACGTCCACTCGATCGTGGCCCCCAACTACGGCGTGACGGTGGTGGAGGCCTTCTCTCACGAAGCCGACAAGTTTGCCGCCGTGGCCTACGTCGCCCAGGCGCACCGCATCGCCGCGGCCGGCATTGCCGCCGTCGGCGACGACGTCAACGACCTGCCGATGATCCGCCGGGCCGGACTGGGGGTAACCTTCACGGACGCCAAGCCGGACCTCCGCGACGCCGCCGACCACGTTGCCGACGACGGGCTCGCCGCATTCATCCACGAGCTGATCGCCGGCCGATTCGACGGCTGAGGCCCCGCCGGCTGCTTCTTCGGGCGGGTGCCATGCTTCTGGCGCTGTTTCCCAGAAGCATGCTTGTCGTCTCGCTTCGCTCGTCCCGTCGGGACATGGCACGCGGCTACTTCTTCGGCTGCGGCGGCGCGATCTCCCCGGGGACCGGCACGTGCTTCAGTGTGTTGACGATGTTGAGCGCCCCCGGGCCGCCGAAGCGCATCTCCAGCCGCGGCTTGGCGGGCGCCTTGCCGCGAATCCGCAACCGATGCGTGCCAGCCGCCAGCGACACAGGGATGAACCTCCACTGTCCCGGCTTCGTGCCGGACAGTCGCCTGGAGTTGAGTTCGATCACCAGGTCCATGTTCGTCTTCAGCTGGAACTGGTACACGTCGTGTTCGCCGACCGTGAGGCTGGCGCGGATCTCGAAGCCTTCCCCTTCCCTGACGCCGGCCTCGTTCAGCCACCCCGCCTTGTACTTGTCCGCCACGGTCTTCCGCCCGGCGGACGACAGCACCAGCACGCCCTTGATGAGCTTCTCGCCCGGCGGCGCCTTCGGCGGCATCGTCGGAATCGGCGGACGGACTTCCAGCTCGATCGGCTCACCGTACACAGGCGCTGCCTGGTCGCCTTCGCCGGCGATCTCGCCGATGGGCTGAACGCGCACGCGGCCCTGGCCCAGGACGCGAGGGTCGATCGTGGCGGCGCCGGAGGCCCCGTCGATATGCGCGACCTCTCGGCCGTTGTGCACGAAGCGGATTCGCTTGGCCCGATCCAACTTAGCCCCGATGATGACGGGCTTGTCCCACGTGAGATACTTCTGCTTCGGCGGCGTTACGACGAGCTTCGCCCCGCGATTGCTCGCAACCAGCGGGAAGATCGTCCGCCCCTGGGTCTGGATCTCGCCGCGGGCGACGCCGACGACGCGGAGCTCGTGGTACCCGTCGGCCAGCTTCGTCGTGTCCAGCTCGAAGCTCTCGCCGCTCGGGCGGATCTCGCGGCGCGCCCCATCCACAAACAGCTCATACCTGCCGATCTGCGGGCCTTCTTTCGCCGCAGCCGGCGCGATAGTCACCTTGCCGGCGACCGTCGAGCCGGCCTTGATCGCCTCGCCGCCGCCGAGGCACTTCGCCTCCACTCGGGGGATCCTCGCCCAGGGCTGGCAGAGCGGGTCGCCCACGATCAGGAGCTGATACGGACCCGACACGGATTGATAGAACGCCTCGGCCAGCGAGCAGCCCCGCGCGTAGTGCACGTGAATGAAAGCCGTCGGGAACTTGGCCGAGATGGCGTACGGCTCGGCCACCGTGCCGCACGAGCCGGCCGCCCCGTGGCGGATGAACTCCGTCAGCGGCGT
>Ga0307378_10006675_pt1 | contig 15718 bp, 11 predicted proteins | sample UN1MG_FD_202238 | JGI IMG/M metagenome (GOLD analysis project Ga0307378, IMG submission 202238) | Soil microbial communities from Risofladan, Vaasa, Finland - UN-1 | ecosystem: Environmental > Terrestrial > Soil > Coastal area > Acid sulfate soil | place: Finland: Risofladan, Vaasa | collected... | reverse complement strand
GTATTCATCGAGATCCTTTCGGAGCACGTCGCGTTGCTGCGGATCGGCCCGCAGATCACCGGCGAACGTCGTCTCGCGGGAGACGTCCTGCGGGGGAAGACCGAATCGCCTGGCGGTTGCCGCTATGACCGACCGCTCGATGCGCGCGGCGACGGTTTCCGGGGGGAGGTCCGCCAGATGCCCGGTCGCCGCACCCTTTCCGATGAAGCTGCCGGATCCGGCCGCGCTTTTTCCCACGGCCGTTGCGCCCAGCGCCGCCAGCATGGCCGCGGCCGCCTTGCCCAGGAACGTGCGGCGGTGTTCTTGAGGAACGCTGGTCCGGGCGATGATCGCTTCGAGTTGGGCGTCGGGCACGGCGTCGAGCATCATCGACTCGGCGGCGTCCAACTCCAGGTCAATCTCTGCGGCGGCTTCCCTCCGCCTTTGCAGCAGCAGCGCCCGAAACGCCGGATCGACCGACGCCTTTTTCACCAGCACCTCGATCCCGCGGGGGATCGGTTCTTGTCGGTTCTTCATGATTGCACCACTAACGGCTCGAGCCGGGGCGGATGCCGCCGACGCCGCCGCGCCAATCGGACGGGCCCGGCGGCGGCGGGTCCGGCCGGATTCCCATACTTCCATAAGACGGCGGCGGATCGGGACGAGAGCCCCGCGTCACCGGCGAGGGGATCTCGTACGGCTGCGGCTGCTGCTTCGCCTCGGCATCGCGACGCCGCTTGACGGCCGCGCCCGTGTACTCGATCACGTCGCCGACGGTCTCGGCCGCCTTGAACGCCGTCCAGGGGATGTAAACGCGAAACGCTTCGAGGAGGTCCTGCCGCAGATCGGCAAGCTGCCGGGCGGAAACCTGCAAGTCGTCGGCCAGCGAGGCTTCCGGCGTGACCTCGGGCGGAGGCACCTGGAGTCGCTTGGCGATGATCGCGATCACCTGCGGCTGGACGGCGGTGATCATCTCGACGTGATCGACCAGGTCGCCGACCGTGCGGAACCTGGCGAACGTCGCCTCGGCGATCGCAATGCCGAACTCGCGCTCGACGGATCGGCAAATGGCCTCGCGCTGAGGCGCCGAAGCCTGCAAGTCGCCGGTGAAGGTAGTCGTCGCGGAGATGCGTTCCTGGGGAACGTTCATCTCGTTGGCGACGATGGTTTTCACCCGATGCTCCGGAGACGCCGGTTCTGGCAGGTCCGGCCGAATTCCGGTGGGAGCGGGCATGCCGATGCCGGCCAACGCGGCGCCGGTCGCACCGGTGGCGGCCAGCATCGCCCCGGCGGCCTTGCCCAGGAACGCCCGGCGGTGTTCCTGCGGCACGCGGGTTTGCGCGATGATCGCTTCCAGTTGTTTTTCCGGCACCGAGTTGAGCATCATCGACTCGGCGTCGCCGAGGTCCAGGCCGATTTCCGCCGCGGCCTGCGAGCGCTGTTGCAGCAGCACGGCCCGAAACGCCGGATCGACCGACGCCTTCTTGACCAGCACCTCGACCCCGCGGGGGATCTTGAAGGAACTCTGTTCGCCCAGGGTTCTCTTCCCTGTCCAAAGAGGTTATGCCCTTATGCTATTCATCAGTAGCCGTCTTGCTCCGCAAGACGAGGCTTCATCTCGCGGAGCGAGATGGCTACTTTTCGCGTTTCGTCTCCTCACTGCGGGCCGGTGGACCATCGCCTGGCCCGGGCCGGCTGCCGCCCTCGGTGGCGATGGGCGGACGGCTGGGCCGCTCGGTCTTCTCGGCGGTTTTTTCGGCGGTCTTCTCTCTCGGCGGCTCGATCTCCAGCGGACGGTCGGGGGCACAACCTTTGGGACAGCCGGCAACCGTCAGCGCAACGGGGGCCAGCACCGCGGCGGCCGCCTTGCCCAAGAACGCCCGGCGGTGTTCCTGCGGCACCGTGGTCCGGGCGATGATCGCTTCGAGCTGTGCTCGGGGTACGGCGGCGAGCATCATGGCTTCGGCCGGATCGAGTCTCAGGCCGATTTTGTCGGCCGCTTCGGCCCGCTTGGCCAAGAGCAGTTGCCTGAAGTCGGGATCGATCGAGGCCTTTTTGACCAGGATCTCGATGCCGCGGGGGATCTGGCCGACGCTCTTGCCGCTGCCCGGGGGGCGACCGCCGACGATCGTGGTGCGAACGGCCTCCTGTTCCACGGGCCGATCGGCGTGGAACTGGGGCCCGGAGATACCTTGCCGCTCAGTCATGGTTCTCCCTCCAGAGAGTGGGGGCTGAGAGAGTGGGGACTGGGTCCAGCCTCGTTCAGTATACCGCGAAGCGGTCCGCCGGGCAAAGCTGCAAAAAGCCGCGACCGGTGGTCGCGCCTTCTTGCCGTCGCGCCCTCTTGCCATCGTGGCGGATTCCCGCTTTTCTCGCCGCGTCGATGTGCCCTTGCGGGGATTGGACGCAAGGGGAAGAGCAAGAAGTTCCCGGTGGTTGGGGGGATTGTGGAGTCGGGCGCGACCAGCGGTCGCGGCTTTATGGGCCGTCGGGGCCCGCTTCCTTGAGTTCGCGGAATTCGTCGAGCGTGCTGGCCGGCTCGTCGGAAGGAAGATTGAGGGCGTCGTCATGGGCGCGGCCGTCGATCGAGGTAGCGTCCTCCCCGTTGCTCTCGGCCTCTTCCTTCTCCTTTTCCTTGACGATCTGCTCGCGGCCGAGGTGGATCTTCTCGAAGGCCTCGTTGGAGATCACGTAGTACCAGTCGGCGAAGCGGTCGTTGAGTTCCTTGGCCTTCTCCTGGCCTTTGGTGATCTTCTCCTGGTGCTCTTCCCGCAGCTTCTGGTTCTCCGTTTCGATTTCCTCGCGGCTCTTCTTCTTCTCCTCGGTTCCGTCGTCGGAGTCGGCGTCGGTGGACGTTTCGTCGTTGGGACCGGCCTCATCGGTCGTCCCTTCGTCCGAGCTGCCGTCGGTCTTTTCTTCCGTGGAGGCTTCCTCGCCGGGCTGTTCGCCTTCGGTCGTTTCTCCTTCGGTTTCTCCTTCGCCGGTCTCGCCCTCGGCGGGCGGCTCTTCCTCCGGCGGAAGCGGCTCGTAGTCGGGTACCGGGATCAGGTCCTGATCGAACGTGACGGTCACCAGCAGATAACGGTTGTCGTTGAGTTCATCGGATTCTTCGTCGGTTGCCGAGGCCGCGTCCGGACTTCCTTCTGCGCCCTCCGCGGCGTCTCCCTTCTTCTCTTCCTCGGCCGCGCCGGCCGGCTTCCCGAATCGCAGCCAATAGACCAGGCCGTCCTTGAGCGAGACCTGCAGGCTTCCCCGGGCCGGAGCCAACTCCGGCAGGGGCATCCGCTGCGCGTCGAGGACGGGCCGGCCCTCGGCATCGGTCCGCTGGACCAGATAGAATCCCCGCCGCTCCAGCGACTCCTGGGCCGACTCGGAGGGAACCTGGTCGATCTGCGGATCGGTTTTCAATTGCTCCGCCAGATCGGCCGGTTTCAGCTTGACGTCGACGATTTTCAGATCGCCCAATTCGTATTTCAGGTCGTCGAGCTTGTTGGAGTTCGGTTCCTCCTGGTCGGAGAGGGCTTTGGGCAGCCACCTGCCCGCCGTCTCGTCGAACTGGTGTTCCTCCACCAGCGACCATTTCGAGTCGGCGTAGTCCAGCACGAACTGATTTTTCCTTTCGCGGAAGAAGTCCGACATCACCGAGCCGAGCGGACCGGGCACGAGCCGTTCGCCGGCCGTCTGGTCGACGATCCGCAGTTGCGTGACGTCGAAGGTGGTCAGATCGAGAAACTTCTGCTCGATCCAGTCGGAGAACTTGGCCGAGAGCCGACCGGTATCGACGGCCACCGTGAAGACTTTGTCTTCGCCCACCTTGCGCACGTAGTATTGGTCGGCCGGTTGCCCGTCTTGCGAGAAGGGGTCTCGCGATTGCGACTCCGGTTGGCTTTTGAGCTTCTTGCCGAGGATCAGCGAGACGAGCTTGTTGCCGTTGGCGTCTTCCATGGTCACGCGGGTGCCGACGCCCTCGTCCATGGAACGGACTTCGTCGACCGGATCGATCACGCCGTAGAGGTTGAAGATCTCCCGCTGATCGAGGTTCTGTTGGTCGCCGCCGTCCGAGTCCGCGTCGCTTTTTTCGCCCTCGGCCGCCACGAGGCCTGGGGCGTAGGCCGTGCGGAGGATCTTCAGGCCGGTGAGGCTGTTGACCACCTCGATGCGGCGGTCCTTGGCTTTTTCGCCGGTGGCGTAGTCGTCGTGCGAGGCGATCGTCCACTGGTCGCCGGTCTGCACGAGCCGGATGCGATTGGTCTCCCACAAATCGGCGTCGGACTTTTCGGCCTGGACGATTTCCAGGCCGGCGACTTTCTCGAAATCCTCGGCCTTGAAGTCAGAGAACAACAACTGCCCTTCCAGGTTGATCGGCTCATCCGTCGGGGAGGCAGGGCCGGTGAAGTGCGCGATCAGACCGACCGCCAATGCGACGGCCACGAAAATGGCGGTTTTGGTGATTTCGTTCATGTTTTTCTCTCCCACTCGACAACTCGGCGTGCGAGCACGCCGGCTAAATGTCTTGGTTCTTGGGTGGGCCTCGTTCTTCGATCCACCCTACGGGCTTTTTTCAGCGGAGGCGGTCGGCGGAGACGCCTTCGCGTTCTCTGACGCGGCGGGTGATGAAGACGACGATCGCCAAGAACAGCGGCAGGATCGGCGGCAGGACGACCGCCCGCCACTTATACCCGTCCTGCACTTTCCGGATCTCGGCGTCGCGTCCGATCTCGATGCGTTCGATTTCCGCGTCCCGCTCGTCCTCCAATTCCTGCGTTCGGTCGTCGATTTCCTTTTCCCGGGCCTCCATCATCTTCTCGGCCTGTTTGAGGAAGTCCTCGAAATCGACGCCCTCGCCCTGGTTGCCCTGTTGCAGCTTCTTGGCCAGCTTCGCCTTGTCTTCTTCGAGTTTGCGTTGGATCTTCTCGATCGCGTCCTGGAAATCCTTTTGGGCCTTGTCGCGGGCCTCGTTCTTCTCCTTCAGCGCTTCCTTGGTGCGTTCGGTAATCCGGGTCAACTCGCGGTGTTTGGGCCGCCGGGTCCGCAGCGCCAGGAAATCTTCGTTTCCGGCCAACGCATCGACGACGTTCATCACGAAGGCCGTGTTGTCGCAGTCGAATTCCATGCCCAGCCCTTCCACCTCGCCCTGCTCGGTCCACCGGTAGATGAGTTCGTTGAGCAGGTCGATATCCGCGACCAGCACGACGTCGATCTTCGGCTTTGCGTCATCCTTCTTTGCCGCGGTTTCATCGTCCTTCTCGTCGCGCGATTCGGCGGTCGGCTCGCCGGTGATGCGGGCGGCCAGGACATATCCTTCTTCGGGACCGGGGACCTTCGGGGCACGCATGTTGATCGTCCATTGGGGGCCGCCCATGAACGAAAAGCCTCCCATCTCCACGTACGGCTCGATGGTGCCGCTGTTCGGGCCGGTCCGCACGAGCGGCTCGAAGTTCAGGATGCCGGACTTCTCCAGATACGTCGGAGAAATGAACATCACCATCTGCAGCCCCGAGGTGATCGCATCCTTCGCGTTGAACGGCTCTTTCGCCCCGCATCCCGTGCCGACGTAAACGAGCATCTCGCGGGCATACCGGCTGACCGGCAGTTTCGGGAAGGGGTCGTAGTTCTGCCAGACGGTCGTATCGGCTCGAGTGGGTTTGGCGTCCGTCTCGGACGGATCGGGTTCCACCCCGTCGTCGCGGCTGAACTTCACGCCCAGCAACTGCCACAGCGGCTTGATGTCGGCCTTCTCCAGCGTGTTGTTCATCATCCGCATCTGATACTCTTGTTGGCTCCGCGGGGGCGGAAGCGGGATCATCGTCCCGTTCATGGGACCGAACGTCAGCGGGAAGGGGTCTTCGAAGATGGCCGTCGGCTGGCCGCGGCGGATCGCGTCCAAGAGGTTCTCCAACTGCGGCTGCGCCAACATCGAAGGTTGCACGACCAGCAGCACGTCGTATCCTTCCTCCTCCTCGCCGTCCTTGGCGGCCTTTTTTCTCTCGGGAATCGCCGAAGACGGATCGACGACCTCCACCTCGTACTGCTTCTTCAATTCCTCGATGATCGGCTGGTCCTGCCCCTGGCCGAACCGGGCGCACAGCGGGATCGAGCTGGCCCCCTGGACCACTCCGACCCTGGTGCGCTTCTGTTGGGTTACGGCGAAGAGCGCCTGAACCAGAGCGTACTCGGCCGAGACCCCGCGGTCGAGGAACGGAACGATCGAGCGTTCCAGCCCGCAGGTGAAGGCCACGCCCATGTAAAGGTACGCCTCGGAACGGGTCCCTCGCTCCTCGTCGAAGCGCTGCTGGTAGTCGATGCCGTAGAGCGTCTTGGCGCGGGTGGCCGCCGGGGTGAATCGTTCGGTGTCGTAGACCTTCTTCTGGATCAGGCCTCCGCCGAGAAACTCCAACTCATCCAACTTCGCCAGCAGATTCAATCGCGTTTGGACGTACGCTTCGGGCACGTCGGGACTGATGAAGGCCTCGATCTGGACGGTTCGCTTGGGCTCGGCTTCTTCGAGATTCTTCCCGACCTTGTCGATCAAGTCGATGCTGTAGGAAGAGAGCCTGGTGAGTTGCTCGCTGGTTACGTCGGCCCGCAGGGGGTGGTGGTGGAAGAAATAGATCGCGCCCACGGCGATCACGGCCAGGGCCACGGCCCGCAGCCCGTAGTGCAGTCCCAAGGCGTACCAGTCGCGTCCCCGCAACCAGTGCCGGCGTCCGATCAGGACCATGCACAGGTAGAGCATCACGACGGCGATGGTCAGAAAATAGGCGAGACCGGAGAAGGCGAGGATGCCGCGGCCGAAGTCGGCGAACTGGCCCCCGATGCTCCAGTTTCGCACGGCACTCTCGGCCCAGGTGGCCAACACCAGAGGCGCATTGAACACGGCGCCCAGGACGTAGCTCACGGTGAGGTTGCCGGTGAGGAACGAGGCCACCATGCCGACGGCCAGCATCGCCAGGCCGATCAGCCAGTAGCCGAAGTACGTGGCGCAGAACAACCCCATGTCGGGATCGCCCAGATAGGCCAGCACGGTGTAGTTGCAGACCAGCGAGAAGATCAGCGAGATGGTGTAGATCGCCACGGCGGCGAGATACTTGCCCAGCACGATGTCGAAGTCGCCGGCGGGGATGGTCAACAGCAGTTCGTCGGTCCCCTGGCGGCGTTCTTCGGCCCAGATGCTCATGGTGATGGCCGGGACGAAGACCAGCATGATGAAGGGGAACCAGTAGTTGAGCTGGTCGAGGTTGGCCAGGTTCGAGTTGAAGAACTCGTAGGGCCAGAAGGCCGCCAACGAGCTGAGCAGCACGAACACGCAGATGAACACGTAGCCCGTCGGACTGGCAAAGTAGTTGACGAAGTTTCGTACGAAAACGGCTCGCAACACGTTGACGTTCATGATGGATACCGAACTTGAAGTTGAGGTTGGAGGTTGTATGTCCCGACGGACGGCCTATTTCTTGACGGCCCGCATTCCGGAACCGCAGAGCTGACGGAAGTGCTCGTCCAGGGCGACGCCGTCGTCGGTCAGTTCGCGGAACGCGCCGTCGTAGACCATGCGGCCCTCGTCGATGAACAACACGCGGTCGGCCATCGCCTCCACTTCCTGGAGGATATGGGTCGAGAGCAGGATCGTTTTCTTCTGGCCGAGCTTGCGGATCGTCTCGCGGACCTCGTGGATCTGGTTGGGGTCCAGGCCGGCGGTCGGCTCGTCGAGGATCAACACGTCCGGCTCGTGCAACAGCACCTGGGCCATGCCCACCCGCTGGCGGTAACCGCGGGAGAGCTTGCCGATCGGCTTGCCGATCACGCTGCCCAACGCGCAGAGTTCCACGACCGCCTCGATCCGCTGGCGGGTACGCACGGTGGAGAGCCCCCGGGCGCGGGCGAAGAACCGCAGCAAGCTTCGCGGGCTCATGTCCGCATAGAGGGGCCCGTTTTCCGGCAGGTATCCCAGTCGGGCGGAACCGGCCAGCCGGTCGGCGGCCATGTCGTGTCCGGCGATCCGCGCCCGGCCGGCCGAGGGGGCCAGATAGCCGGTCAGCAGCTTCATGGTGGTGCTTTTTCCCGCCCCGTTGGGGCCCAGGAAGGCCACCACCTCGCCCTGGCGGACCTGAAACGAGACGTCGCGAATGGCCGCGAAACTGCCGAAGTACTTCGTCAGCCCGAGGGCTTCGATCATCACGGAACCTTGCCCGTCACTCATGGCTCGTCGCTCCGAAGTGCGTGAAATCGAGGGTGTCTTGGGCCGGGGGGACCGGCCACGGGGTGCTCAAATCCCGTATTATAGTTTGTTGTTCGAGGATGGCCAGAGGGAGAGGGACCGAATCGTAGATTGGTTTCCGCGAAGAGCAGAATCCGGCGTTTTTCGGCAGAAAAAGAAGAGGCCACCCTCATTATGTGCGAAGCACGTCCACACACTGAGGGCAAGCTGTGGTCTTGAAAACGACCGCCATTTGGCCTGCAGTAACCCGATTCATCGGGTCTGCCGGAAAATCCCGGCCGCATGAATGCGGTTACTACGAGCCCTACCCGTCCCCATCGATGAACAATCGGTTGCGCAGGGCTGCCACCTCGTTGGTTCGGCCGCGGAGGGGCCCGGGCAGTTGGGTCGGGTCGAGCCATCCCGGCTCGGTGAACAGACGGGCCGGGTGGGGGAGTTTGCGAGCGCCGGCGAGGCTCTTCAGCAGCGTTCTCGCGCGACGATCCAGTCCGTGGAGCTTGCACAGACCGTCAAACAGCCCGGCGTGGCTGTACTGACGCCGACGGTGAAGCACGCGAGAACCGAAATGCAGGGCGAGGCAGACGGCGGCAATCACACCGGCGGCCAACAGCAAATAGAGGAAGACCTCACCGATGGACGCACGGCTGGCGCGACGACCGCTCCAGCCGTACTTTCTCGCTGCAAGGAGGACGTCTGCGATCAGCGGATGGGTGAACAGTGTCCAGCTTGTCATGAAGCGACCACCTCCGGTTGTTCCTGCCCTTCTGCGTCCGCTTCCTCGTCTTCGACAACCTCCAACAACGACTGGCTGATCCGCTGGAGGCTCTTTTCGGCGGCTTCTTTGACGACGAAGCTCCGATCCAGCAGGGCATCTCGCAGCGCTTCCCAGGTGGGCAACGTCTTGCAGTCGGCCAGGGACTTCGCGGCCGCCACCCGAACTACGTGATCCTCGTCGGATAGCAACAGGATGATCGTTTGCTCCAGGTCGTCGGCCAACCCGGTGGCCACGGCGGCCTGAACCGCCCGGCGACGGCGGACCGGCGACGGACCGGTCATCTCGGCTTCCAGCTTCGACTTGCACTCCCGGTCGATTTTGCTGACCACGTGGCCGGCCGTGGCGATCAGATTCTCGGGCATGTTGTCGAGGTTGGCCAGGAAATGGCAAAAGGTGAACTCGGGCATGGCCTCGCGGAGCGCCCGGTGGACCTCTTCGTCCCGGCTGTCGACCATGCGAATCATCAAAGAGAGTGCTCCGGGAATTCTCCGCGAGCGGACTTGTACGAGAAGGTTGGCGCGAACCTGAGGGTCCTCATCGTTGAGACCCTTGATGACCAGGGTGTTGGCTTCGGGGCCTTCGAACTGCCCCAGGGCCTTGGCAGCGGCCCGCCGCCCGGCCGGTTTGGCCTCCATCAGAAGATAACCGATCACTTTCAGCGCAAGGGCCCGATCCATCGACGAATTCACGACGATTTGCACCGCGCCCTCCTGGGCCGCATCGTCGAGTTTCCCGAACACTTCGTGCCCGGGCAAGGCCCAGGCAATCGAGTCGAAGCGTTCCAGCGTTTCGACGACCGTTTTCGTCGGGTGGGAACCGACGGTCCTGGCCAGATGGCCGACGAACTTCGCATCGCAACGCCCGCAGATCACCTTGGCCACCACCAGCGGCATCTGCGGGTCTTCGAGGAACGCCAACAAAAGCCGGGTCACGCCGCCTCGCGGACTGTAGGACAGCGATTCGACGATCGCGTGGTGACTCCTTTCTTCGGGCCGCTGGAGAAGGCGCCTCAGCACGACGCTTTTCGATTTGGCCAACAGCAGCAGCGCCTCGACGATCTCCTTCCGTTCGTGCCGGTGATATTTCTTCACCGCGTCCTCCAAGGCGCCGGTAATGCGAATCCGCAGGTTCTCCTGGTTCTTTCGGGCCGGTTGGTCGTCGATGCCGCTCAGTTCGCGGTAGAACGATTCCGTCAGTTTCAGCACGGTGTGGGCGACCAAATCGGTATTCGGGTTCTCCTCGTTCGACAAGACGGAAACCAGGGCCGGCAGGACTTCGTACAAACGGAAGGCGACGATCGCGTTGCACGCGCTGGCGCACGATTTCCCGTCGGCATTGCGCACGGTCTCGCCCACCACGTTTTTCAGCCGCTCGGGACGCTCGCTGACGATCGCTCGGCAGTGCTCGTCGAGCTTCGGCAGACGGCGGAATACCTCGCGGTGGCCCTGCGGGTCGCGGCGATCCATCAACGTCCGCAAGGCCAGGTGCTGCGTCGGTTGGTGCGAAGCGTCCAGGCCGGCAATCAGGACCTCGAGGGCCGCCTCGTTTTCCGTCTTGGACAGGTAGTCGAAGGTCTTGTTCAAGCTGGCGCCCATCGGCTACTCCGTTTCGCAAACCAAGAACCTGCCCGCAATGTCCGGCCCGGCTATCATTAAGGTAGGTCATGCTTTTCCGGCATGCGGGAGACTTTGCGGCATCGGGCATCGGTCATGGCGGTTGTCCGGGCTGAATTGGTTGCTCCGGATAGGATGGCTGGAAACGTCGGGTCTGCCGCTTCGGTAATTCGGACGGCAAGCGGTGAGTGGAAAACGGGGACTGGCTCCGAGCCGCCCATGGCGCGAAAGTTGCGGAAAAGCGCTGCCGGCTCGGTGCCTGTCCCCTTTTTCCACGGGGTCCCGTCTCGCCAACGGCGTCTCGGCGTGTTAAACTGAGCCCATGGTCATTCCCGCCCCCCGATACCTGGTTCCGTTCCATCCCAAGCGAATTCCGCACTTCTTCACCGACGTTTTGATCATCGGAGGAGGACTGGCGGGACTTCGGGCCGCCCTGGACGTCGACGCGAAGCTGTCGGCGCTGGTGATCACCAAGGACGGATTGCGCGAATCCAACAGCGCCTATGCCCAGGGCGGCGTCGCCGCGGTCCTGGCGCCCGACGATCGCTTCGAAGATCACGTCGCCGATACGCTACGGGCGGGCGGCTCGTTGTGCGATCGCGCCGTGGTCGAGCGGGTCGTTCACGAAGCGCCCGAGCGGATCAAGGAACTGATCGCTTGGGGTACGAATTTCGACCGGGTCGGCGACCGGCTGGCCCTGGGACGCGAAGGGGCCCACGGATGCCAGCGGATCGCGCACGCGCTGGGTGACGCCACCGGCAAGGAAATCATCCGCGCCGTCACCGAACAGATCGCCAAGTCGAAGCACGTATCCATCTGGGAAAACACCTTCACCATCGACCTGCTCACCATGGACGGCGTCTGCCGCGGCGCGCTGGTTTGGAACCGCCGGCACGGCAAGACGATGATCTGGGCCAAGCAGACCATCCTCTGCACCGGCGGCGCGGGCCAACTCTATCGCGAGACCACCAATCCCGCCGTGGCCACCGGCGACGGCATGGCCGTCGCCTATCGGGCCGGCGCCGAGCTGCGCGATCTGGAATTCGTCCAGTTCCATCCCACGGTGCTTTACATCGCCGGCGGCAGCCGCAACCTCATCAGCGAGGCCACCCGCGGCGAAGGGGCCTACCTGGTCGATCGCTACGGCCACCGGTTCCTGGGCGATTACGACTCGCGCGGCGAACTGGCGCCCCGCGACGTGGTGAGCAACGCCATCGTCGCCCAGATGGAACGCACCCGGCATCCCAACGTCTACCTCGACCTGACCCATCTCGACGCCGAGAAGATCCGTGCCCGGTTCCCCGGCATTGCGCAAATCTGTGCCGAGTTCGACCTGGACATCACGCGAGACCGGATTCCCGTGCGTCCCGGGGCCCATTACATGATGGGCGGAGTTTCGGTCGACGCCGACGGCCGCACGACGCTGCCCGGCCTCTGGGCGGCCGGAGAAGTCACCGCCAGCGGTCTGCACGGGGCCAACCGCCTGGCCTCCAACAGCCTGCTCGAAGCCCTGGTTTACGGCGCCCATACGGGTCGGGGCGCTTCGCAATCGGCGACCAAGCTCCACGACAACTACAGTGCCCTGATGCTGGAGAACCCGCAGATCGAATCGCCCGGCGAGCCGTTGAACCTCAGCGACATCCGCAACTCTCTGAAAAGTCTGATGTGGCGCAACATCGGCGTGCGGCGCGACGCGGAAGGACTCTCCGAAGCCTCCGAGAACATCGACCGCTGGTGCCGCTACGTACTGGCGCGTCAGTTCAACGATCCGACCGGCTGGGAGTTGCAGAACATGCTCTCGATCTCCCGGTTGATGATCCAGGCCGCCCTGACGCGCGAAGAATCGCGCGGCGCCCACGTCCGCACCGATTTCCCCAAAACCGATGATCCGCGATGGAACCGCCACGTGACGTTTCAGCGTCGAGCGGGCGATGAGTGAAGTCGGCCGCTCGTTTCTGGGCCACCGATCGGCTGCTGATTCTCGACGCTCTTGCGGCGGCCACGAGCGGTGGTATATTTAGGGATCGAGGTGCGGGAGTAACTCAGTGGTAGAGTGCTAGCTTCCCAAGCTGGACGTCGCGGGTTCGAATCCCGTCTCCCGCTCTAAACTTAAATCCTGCCGAATCCTGGAGTTAGGATACCTGCCTGCGTCGGGCAGTGCAGCCTTTAAGCCCTGGAAAAAGTGGTAGTCACTACCACTTTTCTGGCTGAAAGGAACCGCATCATGTCCGTGAAGGCTCGCAGAGTCCCCAGCTACCGACTCCACAAATCCACTGGCCAAGCCCGCGTAATCATCAGCGGGAAACATGTCTACCTTGGCAAGTACGGTACCCCCGAAAGCTGGGAAAGATACCATCGTATTGTCGCGGAGTGGCTCAATTGCGAATCCGGGGCGATCTTCGTGACATCCCAGGACGCGTCGCATGGCCCGAGTCCGACCATCGACGAATTGATTCTGGCGTATTGGCGACACGCTCAGGCCTATTACGTGAAGAACGGCGAAACGACCGGCGAGACGGGCAATATCCGTGCAGCCCTTCGCCCTTTGCGTCGCCTCTATGGGTCGACGAAGGCGGTCCAATTTGGCCCGGACCATCTGGAACTGGTTCGGCAGTCCATGATCGCTGCCGATCTCTCGCGGAAAGTCATTAACGCCCGCGTCAGCCGAATCAAACGGATGTTTCGCTGGGCGTCCAAGAAGCGTTTCGTTCCGCCCGAAATGTACCATGGCCTGAAGGCCGTGGATGGCCTGCTGCGGGGTCGATCGAACGCTCGGGAAACGGAGCCTGTCAAGCCGGTTCCCGAAGCTCACGTCAAGGCTGTCCTGCCTCACCTCGTTCCGCAAGTTGTCGCGATGATTCGGGCGCAGGAGTTGGCCGGCATGCGTCCGCAGGATATTCGCAATATGAGGACCTGCGACTTGGAAACCTCGGGCGACGTTTGGGTGTATACGCCGCGGACGCACAAGACGGAACATTTTGGCCACATCCGCCGTGTTGCCATTGGCCCAAAGGCCCAGGCCGTCCTTCGTCCCTTTCTGAAGCCCGAGGCCCCAGATGCGTACATCTTCAGCCCCGAAGAGGCCGTCGCGACACTACGTGTGAAACGAAGAGAGAACAGGAAGACGCCGTTGACTCCAAGCGAGAGAACGCGAAAGCCGAAGCGAAATCCAAGAAGGAGGCCCGGACGCCAATACGCGAAGAGCAGCTACGAGAATGCTATTCGACGAGCGTGTAAGAAGGCAAAGATACCGCATTGGGCACCAAATCAACTCCGGCACAGTTGTGCAACGCGGGTGCGTCGCAAATACGGAATCGAAGGAGCTGCGGCGGTTCTCGGCAACAGTTTGGGAATGGTGGCGGAGGTTTATGCGGAAGCCAATTTCCAGTTGGCGATAGACATCATGCGAGAACTGGGCTGATCTTGGGAGGGGCTCGGGCAGCCAAAGGAGACAATGGTCGAGCATTCCTCAAATGGACATGCAGTTCTCGGTGCGGCTTCGCGGGCACGTTTACCGACTTCTTTGACAATGGAATCGTCTCGACCATGGCCGATAGTAGCACGGCCCGAAACGCTAAGCAAACTTTTTCAAACGGTGTTCTGGCCGATGCAGCAACCAGAGCGGCATGTCCGGTAATCGCACTTTGCGGGAGCAGAATTCCGAACGTCTGCTATGAGCACTCCGGCCCATGCGTTGTGGCTGCACTGGCCTTTTGCTGATAGATCCACGAATGGGCGTCGGCAGACGCCTTCATTAGGTTCGGCAAGTCGCGGTCTTCAAACGACGAGGATTCTCCCCATTGCTCGCCGTCCTTGTAAACCCGACAGAATGTCGTGTTGTAGAAGTACCCGGCCGAGCTGTTGTTGGCCCAAATGGCACAGGAGACATTTCCGTAGCGAATGGCGTGAACAGGTTTGTTGTTTTCCATGATTTCCTCCTTATGTTCGATATTGTCTCCGTTATGGCCGGAACCATGGCATGTGTGACGTATCGTTATCGGCCTCGGGAATACTCGGCCAGGGCTTTCTCCACAAGGGCGCTAAGCGAGCACCGGGCTTCCCAGGACCAGTCACGGTACTCGGCGGCCAATTCGCTGGAGATCCGCAATGTTACCTTCTCCTTCCGACAACGCGTGTCACCCTGTCGCCCGAGAGGGCGCCCCCGTCGGGCACCTTGCACAGCAGAACAGCCGTTTGCTGTTGCTCGTCGAGCGACCGGGGCGGATGGGACCCGGGTCTTGGCCTGTTGCACTGTCTCGTTGGCGCTATCCATACTCTGGGTCGGCGACGAAATCAGATTTCCGAGGACGCCGTCTATGCCTCGAAAAGATCTGCCGTTCATGCGATAAGCATCCGTAATCCTTCGGCAACGTGAGCGTAGTCCGCCAGGGCGTTGGAGCGATTCAACTTCGGAAGAGTACCGGCAGTCGTTGCGTAAAGCAGTCTGGCATCTGCCCGAATCGAACCCAACACGTTATGGACCTGGGCAATCTCTTCCTGCACACGGCCCGTAATGGCTCGCCTGCTATGGCAATTGGTCAAGATCGTTCCGAGGACCGTCAAGTCCGGATTAACGTGTTCCTGAATGGCACGGATCGTCATGTCTAAATGGATGACGGCATGAAGCTCGAAGCCGCCTGGCTGAACAACGACAATCACGCCTCCTGCCGCAGACAGGCAGTTGACGGCGAGGATTCCCAAGGACGGTGGGCAATCCAACAGAACGACCGTATTCTCGCATAATTCCGTTCGTTCCAGAGCGGTTCGCAGGAAGTACTCGCGTCCCGGTTCGGTGATAAGCTCCGATTCCACGCGGGAAAGCTCGATCGTGCTGGGGCTCAAGCTGAGATTCATCGTCACGGGCTCGACCGGCAATCCAGCCCGATTCGTCAGGGATGCGTAGAGCCGGTCGTTGGCGTCTGCCTGCCCAAAGCTTCGTGTCAGACTGGCCTGCGGGTCCATGTCAACAAGATGAACCCGCAGGCCTTCGCGGCTGAGCAGTACGCCGAGGTGTTTTGCCTCAGTAGGACGTTGAGCTTTGACGATGTGCTAGAGTTTAGCACAGCCCGACAGGAGAAGCTCGATGTCAAAGCGAAAGTATTTCACGCCTGAGGAGAAGGTGGCGATTGTCCGGCG
>Ga0307378_10006674_pt1 | contig 15719 bp, 17 predicted proteins | sample UN1MG_FD_202238 | JGI IMG/M metagenome (GOLD analysis project Ga0307378, IMG submission 202238) | Soil microbial communities from Risofladan, Vaasa, Finland - UN-1 | ecosystem: Environmental > Terrestrial > Soil > Coastal area > Acid sulfate soil | place: Finland: Risofladan, Vaasa | collected... | reverse complement strand
TCTGACCATCACCATCTGACCATCACCATCTGACCATCACCATCTGACCATCACCATCTGACCATCACCATCTGACCATCACCATCTGACCATCACCATCTGAAAGGCATCGCCCGATGACCCTCACCGAATCCCGCTCCACCCATGTCGCCCCCTCCAACGATTTCGAACAGGACCACACCATGTACCACTCCACGCTCATCGAACCCCGCGACTCGGCGCTGCTCGAGCCACGAGAACCCGACAGTCCGGGACCGCCCGGCGAGGAACCGGCCCGACGACTGGTCGCTCGCTGCGCGGACGGCCACGGCACCCTCAGCGCGTTGTTCTTCTCCGACAACGTGATCGACATCGCGCGCGCCAAGGCGATGTGCGGCCTGTGCCCCCTGCAGGCCGACTGCCTCGCCGGCGCGCTCGAGCGTGAGGAGCCCTGGGGTGTGTGGGGAGGTGAACTCCTCTCGGGTGGACGCATCATCGCCAACAAGCGTCCGTGCGGGCGGCCACCGAAGCACCCACGTCCCGAGCTGGTGATCGACGAACTCGGCCCGGTCGACATGCCCGTCGCCGTCGCCTGAGCCCCCAAACCCCACGTTTGCGTCGCGCTTTCGGTGACCCTGTCCACCGAAAGGGCGACGCAAACGTCCCTGGCTGACGCACCGGTGAACGAACGCGAACAACTCCCCGGGGCGAATCGGCGTCCGACGCGGGTGTCAGTAGCCTCGATTGGGTGAAGATCCGTCCACGACTCCTCGTCGGATCGCTGATCGCCGCGATGGTGGTGATCGGTGTGGCCGTCTGGATCCAGAGTTCGGGCAGCGACGACGCCGGCTTCGACGCAACCCTGCGAGATCCGCAAACCGTCATCACGTTCCCGAACGACGGACTCGGCAACGACGATGTCCAGGGAGACCCGTTCCCCGATGTCGTGCTGATCGACGGCGACGACAGCGAGGTCAGCACCGCCGAGTTCCTCGGCGAGCCCCTGGTGGTCAACCTCTGGTACTCGACCTGTCCGCCGTGCGCGAAGGAACTGCCGGAATTCGCCGAGGTCGACGCCGAGACCGATGCCGTCAGGTTCATCGGCGTCAACACCCTCGACTCGCTCGAAGTGATGGGTCGCTTCGCCGGCGAGCGCGGCGTCGTCTACGACCTGTACCGCGACGAGTTCGCCGAACTCGCCGACGCGATCGGTGCCACGGCGATGCCGGTCACGCTGTTCGTCACCTCCGACGGCACCATCGTCGAACAGACCGGTGCGCTCGACGCCGACGAGTTGCGCGCGAAGGTGGCCGATCTGGTCGCTGTCGACGAGGGCTCCGCATGAGCCTGTCGTTCATCCGGGGCATGGTCGCGGCAGTCAACCCCTGCGGGTTCATCCTGCTGCCGACCTATCTGATGTACTTCCTCGGTCTGCAGGGCGCGATGCCGGGCTCGCAGCGCGCCACCATGCGACGAGCGGTGATCGTGAGTGCCGCAGTGTCGGCAGGGTTCCTGTCGGTGTTCCTGGTCGCCGGCGTCATCTCCTACAACTTCACGAGCTGGATCAACGAGAACGCCAAGTATGCGACGGGTGGCATCGGGGTGGCGCTGCTCGTGCTCGGCGTCGCGATGCTGTTCGGCTACAAGCTGCCGTTCATGACTCCGAGACTCGACGCCGGCGGCAGTGGCGGACCCAAGCAGACGGTGAGTGCGATGTTCGTGTACGGCATCGCCTATGCCGTTGCATCGATCGGGTGCACGATCGGGTTGTTCATCGCAACGGTGTTCAGCAGCAGTCGCCGCGACGGGGTCGTGTCCGGCGTGGGCAACATGCTCGCCTATGGCGCCGGCATGGCGCTGCTGGTCAGCGCGCTGACGATCGCGTTGGCGTCGGCCAACACCGGCCTCCTCAAACTGCTTCGAGGCAGCCTGCAGTACGTCGATCGGATCGCCGCGTTCTTCGTGTTGATGTCGGGGATCTACCTGCTCTGGTACTTCTACTGGGTCGACATCAAGGAGGAGGGCGATCCGATCACCGATTGGGCGCTCGACCGCCAGGCGCAGGCCACGGCGTTTCTCACCGAGCATTGGCAGGTCGTCGGCCTGGTGATGGTCGCGATCGTCGGCGGCGCCATGGTCTACGCCTGGTCACGTCCGAATGCGGCGATCGATGCGGAAGCAGCTCCCGTCGACGAGCCCTCGTCGTCCGGAACCGCCTGATCCCTCGGCACCCGATGGCGGGACGTTCGACTACAGGTAGTTGATCGCGCGGGCCTGAGCGGAGAGTTCCTCGCGGTGGTCGGGATGGGACACGGCGATGAGCGCCCTGGTCCGCTCGCGGATCGATCGTCCTCGCAGTTCGGCGACGCCCCATTCCGTCACGATCTTGTCGACCGTGTTCTTCGGGGTGGTCACCACATCGCCCGCAGCGAGCTGCGGCACGATCCTCGACGCGCCGTGCGACGTCGTCGAGTGCAGGACCACGAACCCCTGGCCGCCTTCGGAGTAGGCCGCGCCTCGGGCGAAGTCGTTCTGCCCCCCCGACGACGAGTAGTACTGACCGCCGATCGTTTCCGACGCGCACTGGCCGAGGAAATCGACGGTGAGCGTGGCATTGATCGACACGAAGTTGCGTTCGTTGGCGATGATGCGGGGGTCGTTCACGTATCGCACGGCGTGCAGCTCGATCGCGGTGTTCTCGTGGAGGAACTGGTGCAGACGTTCCGTCCCGAGCGCGAACGTTCCCACCGCCTTTGTGCGGTTCAGGCGCTTGCGGACGCCGTTGACGACGCCGGACTCCATCAGATCGACGACGCCGTCCGAGACGAGTTCGGTGTGGATGCCGAGGTCCTTGTGGTCCGTCAGCGACGCCATGATCGCATTCGGGATCGCCCCGATGCCGGTCTGGATGGTGGCGCCGTTCGGGACGCGTTCGGCGACGAATCCCGCGATCATGCGGTCGGTGTCGCCGGGTGCTGCCGGCGGCACCTCGACGAGGGGGCGGTCGCTGCGACACCACCCCACCACCTGCGACAGGTGGACCTGGTTGCGTCCGAACGTGCGCGGCATGCTGTCGGTGACCTCGAGAAAGAACCGGCCGCGGCCGATGAAGCTCGAGGTGTAGTCGGCCGACACGCCGAGCGAGAAGTAGCCGTGACGATCGGGCGGCGACGCGGCCGCGACGACCAACGGATCATCGGTGCGCATCCGCATCAGCGCATAGACCTCGGAGAAGTGGGCCGGCACGAGACCGATCGATCCGTCGTTGAAGTACGGACGGGTCACGTGTGACAAGAAGTACGAGATGTGCTTGAGGCGCGTGCCGTACTGACCGTGGAGGTACGGGCGATCGTGGATGGCGTGCATCTGGTGGACCCGCACCTCGTCGATGCGCGGGTCGCCGGCTGCGGCGGCGGCGTCGATCTGTTCCATGACGGCGGTGGCCTCGCCGTTGCCGAGCGGGACGATGATCTGCGTGCCCGGACTGATGTGCTCGAGCACGTCAGCGGGTTGGTTCGGCGCAGTGTGGGGTGCCGTGGTCATGGTCTCTACGGTAGGGGCCGTATGAACGCCCCGGAACCATCTTCAACAAGTCTGACCTCGCCGGCGGCGCCGATCGACCCGTCGCTCGTGCCCGTGAAGCCGGCGGCGACGGTGATGCTCGTGCGTGACGCGCTCGATGGTGCGCCCGGCGTCGAGGTGTTCATGCTGCGTCGAACGGCGAACGCAGTCTTCGGCGCGGGGATGTTCGTGTTCCCGGGCGGGCGCGTCGACGGGGTCGATGGTGCCGACGACATCGCCCGCTTCTGCCACGGCCTCGACGACGCGGCCGCAAGCCGCCAGCTCAGCGTCGATCACGGCGGGCTTGCGTATTGGGTGGCCGCAATCCGTGAGTGTTTCGAGGAGGCCGGGGTGATGTTGGCGACCAGACGCGATGGCGGACCGCTGGCCTTGCGCAACGAGGATCGCCACGAGATCCACGACAGCTTACTGTCGCTGGTCGAGCTGTGTCGTCGCGACGACCTCGTGCTCGACTTGTCGACCACGTATTACGTCGATCACTGGATCACGCCGATCGGTGAGCAGCGACGTTTCGACACCCGGTTCTTCGTCACGGAGGTGCCCGGCGACCAGGAGCCGTTGCACGACGACAAGGAGACCGTCGAGAGCCTGTGGGTCCGTCCGGCCGAGGCGCTGCGGATGCAGGCCGCTGGCGAGTTGATGATGATGCCGCCGACGATGGCCAACCTCAGATTTCTCGAACCCCACTCGACCGCTGCGGCTGCGCTGGCCGCTGCCGCGCTCGTCGAGAACCCGCCGTGCGTGTTGCCCAGGATCCGACGCGATGCCGATGGCCGCATCACGGGCGTTGCCATGCCGGGCGACGCCGACTACGACGACCTCGGATGACCCGCCCGGCGAGCGGCCGCGTCAGCGGGTGACGGTGACGGGGGTGATCGTGTCGACGTCGCGGGCGGTGCAGCCGGCCATGTCGACGTCGTCGGGTGGCGTGGGGGGTGCGATGTCATCGAGCACGCGAGCGGCGATCCTGCGGAACTCGTCGGCAGCGGCACCCGTGCCGGCGAGTGAGACCGGATTGCCGGCGTCGCCACCCGCAGCCACGGCCGCTTCGAGGGGCACCTTGCCGAGCAGGGGTGCATCGATCGCGTCGGCGAGTGCCTGTCCGCCGCCTTCGCCGAACAGGGCATACGACTCGCCGTGGTCGCACGTGAAGGAGCTCATGTTCTCGATCACGCCGACGACTTCGAGGAAGCTGCGTCGTGCCATGTCGGCAGCACGTTGAGCGACCTTCTGGGCTGCGAGCGCAGGCGTGGTGACCACGATCAGCGACGTGCTCGGGAGCATCCTCGCCAGCCCCATCTGCACGTCGCCGGTGCCGGGTGGCATGTCGATCAGTAGGTAGTCGAGATCGCCCCACGCGACGTCGCGCAGGAACTGTTCGACGGCTTTGGTGAGCATCAGGCCCCGCCACATCAACGCCGTGTCCTCCTCGACCAGAAATCCGGTCGAGACGACCTTGAGCATGCCGTCGCCGACGGTCCGCTCGTTCGGCACGATCCGGGGCTTGTCGGATCCCTCGATCTGGCGAGCTTCCATGCGGTCGGAGATGCCGAGCAGGCGAGGCACCGAGAACCCCCAGATGTCGGCGTCGAGCACACCGACGGTCTGGCCGGCGTCGGCGAGTGCAGCAGCGAGGTTCACCGTGACCGAGCTCTTACCGACACCTCCCTTGCCGCTGGCGATGGCCAGCACCTTGCAGCTGAGTGAGATCTCGGTGTCGGGCGCGTTCTGACGGGCGTTCCAACGGGCCTTGGTCATCACCTCGGTGCGCTCGTCTGCATTCATCTCGCCCCACGAGATCTTCACGTCGCTGACGCCGGGATGCACCGACACCTTGGCCTCGACCTCGCGCTTGATCTCGGCGCGCAGCGGACAACCACGAATCGTGAGCTTGACGCCGACGGTGACGAGACCGGCGGGTGTGATGTCGACCGACGGCACCATCCCGAGCGACACGATGTCGGCACCCAGCTCGGGGTCGATCACCGTGGAGAGCGCGGCGATCACTTCGTCGTGCGTCGGTGGGGCGATGCCGGTAGCCATGGCTGGCATTTTACCGGCCATGACCGTGTAATCTCCGGGTGTGGTTCAGGAACGCAGGAGCGCGACGTCGGCAGTGGCGGGCCCACCGCAGCTCGACCTGCTCAAGGCGCTCGGTGACAACACTCGCTATGCGATCTACCTCGAACTTGCTCGGTCCGCGCGCCCGCTGGCCACCGCCGACATTTCCGAGTCGCTCGATCTGCATCCCAACACGGTTCGCCCCCACCTCGAACGGATGCGGGAAGCAGGCCTGCTCGACGTCGAGGTCGGCGGTCGTGGCGACGTCGGACGACCCCAGCACCGGTACTCGATCGCAGCGAATGCGCCGTCGCTCGGGTTCGAGCCGCCGACCATGCCGGTGCTCGCCCGAATGGTGCTGGCGATGGCGGCTCGGTTGCAGGCGAGCGCCGACGACGCCGAGGCGGTCGGCCGAAGTGAGGGAGCCGTGCGCGCTCAGCCCTACGCGCAGGCGCCGTCGACGCTCGAAGCCCTGGTGTCCGACCTCGATCGACTCGGGTTCGACCCGGTCGTCACCGACGCAGCCGACAACCCCGATGCCGCGCTCGTCGCATTCAGTCACTGCCCGTTCGCGGAGCTCGCCGAGGCGCATCCCGAACTCGTCTGTGGGCTGCACCGCGGGCTCGTGGCCGGGTTCGTCGCGCAGATGGGCGACGCCGAGGTCGACGAATTCTGCACACTCACCAGTCGCACGCCGTGTCGTGTGACGGTTGCTTCCCGCTAAATTGAAGTACCTGCAACCAGGAGGTTCCCGAATGATCACGCTCACCGATTCCGCCGCCGTCAAGGTTCGTCAGCTGCTCGCCGACGAAGGTGCCGAAGACCTGGCGCTGCGCGTCGCTGTCCGACCGGGTGGCTGCAGCGGATTCTCCTACGAGATGTTCTTCGACGGCGACATCGCCGCCGACGACAACCAGGCCACCTATGGCGACGACGGAACGGTCAAGGTCGTGGTCGACCCGGCCTCGGCGCAGCTGCTCGAAGGCGCCACCCTCGATTACAAGGACGGCCTCGACCAGTCCGGGTTCGCCATCACGAACCCCAACGCTTCGCGCACCTGCGGGTGCGGCTCCAGCTTCTCCTGAGCCGCCACGCGCCGGCGAGCGCTGCTCAGGCTGAGGCGCGTTCGAGCACGTCGACGAGTTCGGTCTGGTCCCAAACGGCATCGAGTCGTTCGATGACCGTTCCGTCGGTGGCGATCACGAACAGCGCCGGCTCGAAGGTGAGCATGGCGGCATCGACAGCGGGGGCCGGTGTGGTGGCGGTGTCGTCGGTGTAGACCTCGGCGTGCACCCAGGTGAACGTGTCGCCGAACTGGTCCTGGACAGCAATCATCGACTCGAGCGCAGGTGCGCACGTGCCCGTCTGACAGAACGCCGGAGTGCCGACGAGATAGGCGACCGGCTTGCCGGCGAGGAGTGCCCCGGTGAGGGTCACGTCGTGGAACGGGCACGGCTCCGGTTGACGTGTGCAGATCGGGTCGACCCCTCGGTCGTCGTCGAAGGTCGGCGTGTCGAATGGAGGCATCGGGTCGCCTGGGCCCGGGACGGGGACCGAACCGGGCTCCATCACCTGGAACGCCGCGCCGTCGGGCGGCCCACCTTCGACGACCAGGTAGTAGAACCCCGGGGTCTCCATCGGCACGCGGAAGCTGTAGTACGGACCGGACTCGAGATCTCGACGAACAGCTGCGATCGAGAGTCCGAGCGGCATCCCATCGACGTCGGTGACTTCGGCACTCAACGTCTCGGGTCCGTCGGTGACGATGCGCGCGTCGGCGCCCGCCAAGCTCACCGGGAGCCGCTGGAGGCCGGGTTCTTGGACGTTTTGCGGGAAGCGCTGGGCGAGAACGTACGTGCCGAACGCGATCGAAGGAGCCGCCCCCTCCGACGTGTCGGCGGTGTTGGCGGTGGCGGCATCGTCGGGGGAGCTGCCTTCGGCATCCGACGATCCGTCGTCACTCGAGCCGCATGCCACGAGGAACGCGCTCGCCGCAGCGCCCCCCAGCAGCATGCGACGCGAGACTCGGAATGGTGCGGGCTGCGAAGCGTCGGTCGTGAGGGGGAGTTCCATGCGCCAATGACGATAACGCCTCCTGTGCGGGCGACCCCGACGGCCCCTGGCACGTCGACGGTGTCTGGCAGTAGGTTGCTGCGCCATGAGCAAGCCCCTTGGTCCCTACACCCCCGTCGTTCGCGCCGGAGACTTCGTCATCGTGTCCGGACAGGGCGGAATGCGAGATGGTGTGAAGGTCGACGGCGGAGTTCGCGCCGAGACGGTCCAGACGATGCAGAACGTCGCCGCGCAACTCGCAACGGTGGGTGCCTCGTTGAGCGACGTCGTGAAGACGACGTGTTTCCTCACCGACATGGAGAACTTCGTCGCCTTCAACGAGGCCTACGCCGAGGCGTTCGGCTCGCACCGTCCCGCGCGCTCCACGGTGGGCGTGGCGGCATTGCCGGCCAACTTCCTCGTCGAGGTCGAGGCTTGGGCCTACGTTCCCCAGGTGTGATCGCACCGACGCATCGCTGCGAGTGGGCGCTGACCGGTGGACCCGCGATCGGTGACGCCTACGTGCGCTACCACGACGAGGTGTGGGGCGTCCCCGAACGAGACGCCCGGGTCCTGTTCGAATTCCTGATCCTCGAAGGCGCGCAGGCAGGCCTGTCGTGGTCGACGATCTTGCGCAAACTCGACGGGTACCGGCGCGCCTACGACGGCTTCGATCCGGCGGTGATCGCCGACTATGGAGACCGTGATGTGGCACGTCTGCTCGCCGACGAGGGGATCGTGCGCAACCGCGCGAAAGTGGCCGCGTCGATCCGCAATGCACGTGCCTGGCTCGAACTCGACGATCCGGCGTCGTACCTGTGGGGCTTCACGGGCGGTGAGGTGATGCAGAATGCCTGGCCCGACATGGCTGCGGTACCGGCGCAGACCGACCGATCCCAGGCGATGAGTCGGGACCTCAAGCGTCGTGGCTTCACGTTCGTCGGTCCGACGATCTGTTACGCGTTCATGCAGGCCACCGGCATGGTCAACGATCACGTCGTCACGTGCTTTCGCCACCGCGACTGCGGAGAGCTAGCCTGACTCCATGCCCGGTGCCATCGCCATCGTGATCGTCCTGTTCCTGATCCCCATCGTGGTGATCATGAGCGGCGCCGTTGCCTCGGCGATCATCGGCGAGGTGTTCTACCGAGACGGTCGCTTCCGGTTCAAGGACAACGAACTCCTCGATCTCCCCGACTGAGGTCCACGATGTGCCCGGCACGGCGTGTACGTGCGGCACACTGAGCGGCATGCATTCTCATGATCGGGCGACCGAGGAGCTGACCGAGGCAATCGTCCGATACTCGATCGATCGGATGCGGCTCGATCCGCCGCCGCTCGATCACCCCCGATCGCCACAAGAGCTCCGGGAGGCCGCCGGTGTGACGATCACGCCGGGCGGCATCGGCGGCATCGAGGCGTTGCGGGTCTTCGAGGACGTGCTCGCCCCGGCCTGCATCTCGGTCGACCACCCCCGATTTCTGTCCTTCGTGCCTGCGGCGCCGACCGAAGCGTCGATCCTGTTCGACCTGGTCGTCGGCGCATCGAGTGTCTATGCGGGTTCGTGGCTGGAAGGGGCGGGCGCAGTGCATGCCGAGAACGAGGCCTTGCGGTGGATCGCCGACCTCGCCGGGCTACCGGAAACCGCCGGCGGGGTGTTTGTCAGCGGCGGGACTGCGGGCAACCTGAGTGCGCTGATCGCGGCCCGGTGGCGGTGGCGGCAACGGGCCAACGGTGTTTACGACCGCACCCGCGGGCTGATCATCGCGTCCGCAGGCGCCCATTCGTCGATCCTTCAGGCCGCGCGAGCGATGGATGCCGACGTCGTCATGGTGCCCGCCGATGAAGGCGGCCGCATGGCAGGTGGTGCGCTGCGCGCTGCGGCGGCTTCGCTCGATGACCTCGATCGCGAGCGTCTCTTCGCCGTGGTCGCAACCTCGGGTACGACGAACGTCGGTGTGATCGACGACCTCGATGGCGCGGCCGATGTGGCCGCGTCGCTCGACATCTGGTTCCACGTCGACGGCGCCTATGGCGGAGCGGCCCTTGCCGCGCCCAGCGTCCGCCGGCGCTTCGATGGCATCGAACGGGCCGACAGCTTCATCGTCGATCCACACAAGTGGTTGTTCGCTCCCTTCGACTCGTGTGCGCTGCTGTACCGCGATCCTGCGGTTGCCCGTGCGGCGCACACCCAGCACGCCGAGTACCTCGACGTGCTCCATTCCGACGATGCCGCGGACGAACCGTGGAACGCGAGCGACTACGCCCATCACCTCTCGCGCCGAGCGCGCGGTCTGCCGCTGTGGTTCAGCCTCGCCACGTACGGCACCGACGCCTATGCCGATGCGGTCGAGACCACGCTTGCCACCACGCGTGTCGCCGCGCGCCTGATCGACGAATGCGTCGACACCGAACTCCTGATGGAACCCGAGCTGTCGATCGTGTTGTTCCGTCGGGTCGGGTGGACACCCGAGCAGTATCAGTCGTGGAGCGACGCCCAGTTGGCTGCGGGCCGGTCGTTCATCGTGCCGACGGCGTGGCAGGACGAGGTCGTGCTCAGGTTCTGCATCGTCAACCCACGAACCACCGAGGATGACATCCGCTCGATTCTCGACACGCTGGCGGGGGCGCCCACGTGACCACGAGCGCTCCAGGGCTCGCCGATGTCGTCATCGCCAATGCGCGCTGCGTCGCCACTGTCGATGCCGACCGTCGAGAACTCGAGGGCGGCTGGGTCGCGATCACCAATGGACTCGTCAGCGACATCGGCACGGGCCCGGCGCCGGCGGCGTCCACCGTGCTCGATGCCGGCGACTGCCTCGTCACCCCCGGTCTCGTGAACGCCCACCACCACCTCTACCAGAACCTGACCCGTGCGTTCCCGCCGATGACCGACAAGCCGCTGTTCGGGTGGCTGCAGTCGCTGTACCCGCTCTGGCGCGGGCTCGACACCGAATCGGTCCACGTGTCGGCGTGGGTGGGCCTTGCAGAGCTCGCCCTCGCCGGATGCACGACCTCCACGGACCATCTGTATCTGCACCCGCACGGCGCCGGCGACCTGTTGACGGCGGAGATCGAGGCCGCCCTCGACCTCGGCGTCCGCTTCCACCCCACCCGCGGTTCGATGTCGCTGTCGGAAAAGGACGGCGGGCTGCCGCCCGACGATGTCGTCGCCGACGACGACGAGATTCTTGCGGCCTGCGAGGAGGCGGTGCACCGTCACCACGACCGATCGTTCGGCGCGATGACCCGGGTCGCGCTCGCGCCCTGCTCGCCGTTCAGTGTCACCGAGGACCTCATGGTTCGTACGGCCGAGCTCGCCGAGCGACTCGACGTTCGACTGCACACGCACTTCGCCGAGAACGCCGAGGACGACGAGTTCAGCATCGCCACGTTCGGGTGTCGACCGATGGAGTACCTCGAACGCACCGGTTGGTGCAGCGACCGAACGTGGGTCGCTCACTGCGTGATGCCCGACCACGACGAGATCCGACGCCTCGGTGCGGCCGGAGTCGGAGCTGCGCACTGCCCGTCGAGCAACATGATCCTGTCGTCCGGCATCGCTCCGGTCGTCGAGCTGCGCGCCGCAGGCGTGCACGTCGGCCTCGGCGTCGACGGCTCGTCGTCGGCCGATGCTGCGTCGTTGTGGTTGGAGGCTCGGCAGGCGATGCTGCTCGCGAAGCTCCGCAGCGGTGCCAGCGCCGGGACCGCACGGATGGCGCTCGAGATGGCGACGATCGGCGGGGCGGGCTGTCTCGGCCGCCTCGGCGAGATCGGCTCGCTCACCGTCGGCGCTGTGGGCGATGTCGCCGTCTGGCCGCTGACCGGGCCGTCGTTCGCCGGTGCGCTCGCCGATCCAATCGAGGCGTGGTTGCGCTGTGGACCCGTCTCGGCTCGCCACACGGTGGTCGCAGGTCGGCCAGTCGTGCGCGACGGTTCGCTCGTGTCGGCTCGGGTCGACGACATGCTGGTTGCCCACGACCGCCTCGCGCGCCGCCTCCAAGCCGGGTGATCAGATCCGTCGATCCGGATGCGATCGCACAGGTGTGACCGATGGCAGGTGACGCCGTTGGACCGGCGCCATTGACCAGACTGTGACGTCGTGAGAGTCCGTGCCGTCATCGCGTCAGCTGTCGGCGTCGCTGCGGCCCTGGTCGGTTGTGGCGCAAACGACTCGGGTCCGGTCTCGTTGAGCCCTGCGGTTCCGCAGCCGGCGATTGTGGTGTCCGGCGATCCTGCCGCGATCAGTGGCGCGGCGGATTCGAACGCAGACGCAGCCTCCACCATCGATTCGGTCGTCATGATCGGCGACTCGATCACGAAGGGGTCCATGGCGTACCTCGACGAACGCTTCGGGCTGCTCGGGCTCGACCATACGATCGAGGCCGAGAACGGCAAACGGATGGCCGTGTCGTCGCCGAGCAATCCGAGTGGCGCGTCCGTCGCAGCGTTCCTGGCCGAGAACGGCGACGGGGACCATTCCGACGAGGTGTGGGTCGTCGCACTCGGGACCAACGACGTCAACCAGTACGCGAGCCCCGACGAGATCGCCGCTGCGGTCAACGAGGTGCTCAACGAGGTGCCCGACGACGCTGCGGTGGTCTGGGTCGACACCTACGTCAGCGAGCTCGCGGAGGCGACTGACGCGATCAACTCGATCATCCGTGAGCGTGTCGAACGACGTGGCGACAGCGTGGTCGCTCCCTGGACGGCATTCGTGGAAGGCGACGGGGTCCTGACGCGTGACGGTGTGCACCCGACGAGTGGCGGCGCCGACGTCTTTGCGTTCGTGGTCACCGACACCGTCCGCGCCTTCCTCGACCGGTGACTTCCTTCCGAGCGTGAACGGTGGGGCCTCAGGTGTCCCAGCGTGACTGACCGAATCGGTAGCCCACCGAGCGCACGGTTTGGATCAGATTGGCGTGTTCCTCGCCGAGCTTGGCGCGCAGGCGGCGCACGTGCACATCGACGGTGCGTGCACCGCCGTAGTACTCGTAACCCCACACCCGACTGAGCAGCATCTCGCGAGTGAACACCTTGCCGGGGTTCTGGGCGAGGAACTTCAACAGCTCGTACTCCATGTAGGTCATGTCGAGCGGTCGACCTGCGATCGAGGCCTGGTAGGTCTCGAGGTTCAACGTCAGCTCGCCGTATTCGACCAGCTCGGCACGGTGCATGTCGATGTCGGTTGCCAGTAGGTGCCGAAGGCGGGCTTCGAGTTCGGCCGGATGGAACGGGGTGAGACAGAAGTCGTCGAAGAGTTCGTCACGGTGCTCGAGGTCGCCGAGCTGCCCACCGCCGACGAGCAGCATCACGGGAAACGTGCGGTCGCCGCCTTTGCGAATGGTGCGCAGGAACGCCCAACCGCCGTCCGGATCCGTGCCGATGTCGACGATCGCACCGGCCCATCCGCCCGGTGGAGCGTGCTCGTCGCTGTCGCTCGTCGAGATCGCCTTCCACGTGTAGCCGGCCAAGTCGAGTGTGCGCGCCAGCTCGGGTGTCGCCGGGTCGGGAACGACCGCCACCATCGAGTCGCGTGAGGACACGATCACAACGTCCCGAGGTAGCGGTCTCGTTCGAACGGGGTGACCTGCGTCTTGTAGCTGCGCCACTCGCTGCGCTTGTTGCGCAGGAACCACTCGAAGATGTGCTCGCCCAGCGCCTCGTGCACGAGCGTCGAGTTCTCCATCACGACGAGTGCATCGTTGAGCGACTGCGGCAGCTGGCGGATCCCGAGCTTGGCCAGCACGTCGTCGCCGATCTCGAACAGGTTGGCGTCGGCCTCGTCGGGCAGTTCGTAGCCCTCGCGGACGCCGCGCATGCCGGCGGCCAGCATCAGACTGAAGGCGAGATAGGGATTGCAGGCCGGGTCGGCCGAGCGGTACTCGATGCGCGTCGCCATCGGGTTGTCGCGCTTGGGGATCGGCACTCGAATCAGTCCGCTGCGGTTGTTGCGGGCCCAGCTGATGTGGACCGGCGCCTCGAAGCCCGGCACGAGCCGCTTGTAGCTGTTGACGGTCTGGTTCGTGACCGCGGTGATTTCGGCTGCATGGTGGAGCAGGCCGGCCATGAACGCCTTCGCGGTGGGCGACAGGAGGTAGCCGTCGTCGGCGTCGTAGAACGCGTTGTCGTCGCCGCGGAACAGCGACAGGTGGACGTGCATCCCCGATCCCTGGACACCTTCGAGCGGCTTGGGCATGAACGTGGCATGCACGCCCTGGTGGGAAGCGACCTCGCGCACGGCGAGGCGGAACGTCATCATGCTGTCGGCCATCGTGAGCGCGTCGGTGTGGCGCAGGTCGATCTCCTGCTGGCCGGGCGCATCTTCGTGGAAGCTGTATTCGACCGGAATGCCGAGCGCTTCGAGCGTGCGGATCGTCTTCTTTCGCAGTTCGCCGGTGACGTCGCTGGTCGTGAGGTCGAAGTAGCCGCCCTGATCGATGGGCACCGGTGGCTGGCCTGGTACGAGCGGCTCGAAGTAGAAGTACTCGACGTCGGGCGCGACGTAGAACGTCAGCCCCTCGTCGTGGGCGTCCTGGACGTGGCGGCGCAGCACCTGGCGGGGATCGCCCTCGAACGGTGTGCCGTCGAGATGGTGGATGTCGCAGAAGATGCGGGCCTCGGCAACCTTCGGATCGCCCCATGGGAGCAGCTCGAACGTGTCGGGATCGGGCATCGCCAGCACGTCGGCTTCCTGGACACGCGAGAACCCGTCGATCGACGAACCGTCGAAGGTCATTCCGTCCTCGAGTGCGTTCTCGAGCTCGGCGGGCGAGATGGCGAGGCTCTTGAGCGTGCCCAACACGTCGGTGAACCACAAACGCACGAGCCGGACACCGCGTTCCTCGACGCTGCGCAGGACGTAGTCGCGCTGATGTTCCCGCATGTCACTCATCTCCTGAGTCTCTCGCTGTTCGGGTGGAAATGCGACAGGACGGGAGCCGCAGCCCCCGTCCTGTCCGCAATCGGTGTTCTTGGTTCATTGCCTCCGGGCGGTGCCCCGAGGCGTCACTTCATGGCGCCGCAGACGGTCTCCACCATCAGGCGAGCGACGACGTAGGGATCGATGTTGGCGTTCGGGCGCCGGTCCTCGAGGTAGCCCTTGCGATCGACAGCAACCTGCCACGGAATGCGGATCGATGCGCCGCGGTCGGACACGCCGTAGCTGAACTGGTCGAAGCGCTGGGTCTCGTGCGCACCGGTCAGGCGATCTTCGACGCCCTTGCCATAGCTGGCGATGTGCAGGGCGGCCTTCTCGCCGAGCGCCTTGCAGCCGGCCTCGATGTACTTGTAGCCGCCGTCCTCGCGCATCTCCTTGGTGGAGAAGTTGGTGTGCGCGCCGGCACCGTTCCAGTCGCCCTTCGCGGGCTTGGCATCGAGGGTTGCGGCGATGCCGTAGTCCTCACCGATCCGGTAGAGCAACCAGCGCGCGATCCAGAGTTGGTCGGCGACTTCGAGCAGCCCGACGGGACCGACCTGGAACTCCCACTGTCCGGGCATGACTTCGGCGTTGATCCCCGAGATCGCAAGCCCAGCAGCCAGGCAGGCCTCGAGGTGATCCTCGACAAGCGGTCGACCGTGGATCTCGTCCTCGCCGACACCGCAGTAGTAGCCACCCTGCGGTTCCGGGAATCCGGCCGGCGGGAAGCCGTACGGACGCCCGTTCTTCATCAGCGTGAACTCCTGCTCGATGCCGAACATCGGCTCGTGCTTCTTGTACTTCTTGGCGGTCCTCGCTGCCGCTGCGCGCATGTTGGTCGGGTGGGGCTTGCCGTCGACCAGCATGACCTCGCACATCACGAGGACGTCGTCGCCACCGCGAATCGGGTCCGGGTACACGGCGACAGGCTTGAGCACGCAGTCGCTCTTGTCGCCCGTGGCCTGGTTGGTGCTCGAGCCGTCGAAGCCCCAGATCGGCAGCTCTGCGCCGTCTGGCAGGATCTTCGTCTTCGAACGAAGATGGTTGGTCGGCTCCTTGCCGTCGACCCAGATGTATTCAGCCTTGTAAACCACAGTTGTCCTCAATTCCGTCCAAGTGTTCGGGG
>Ga0307378_10006673_pt1 | contig 15719 bp, 19 predicted proteins | sample UN1MG_FD_202238 | JGI IMG/M metagenome (GOLD analysis project Ga0307378, IMG submission 202238) | Soil microbial communities from Risofladan, Vaasa, Finland - UN-1 | ecosystem: Environmental > Terrestrial > Soil > Coastal area > Acid sulfate soil | place: Finland: Risofladan, Vaasa | collected... | reverse complement strand
AGTTCATCATCGCGTCGGTGATGAGCGGAGAGAGTCCAAGCATCTCGCCCCGTCGGTCGGCAGCGAGGTTCTGGTTCTGAACCTCCAACGCACCCAGTTGACTGGCGATGTCGGCACCGCCTCCGGCGATCTGCCCGCTGAGATCCGTCGAGAACGGTCCCACACCTTCCTGCATCGCGACATTGGACTGCCCCATTTGGGGGACCATGTCGTTGAAGAAACCCCTCATCGCTTCGTCGATGACAGGTTGGAGATCCGGCTTGAACCCGGTTTGCAATCCCTCGTTCAGTGTCGAGTTCACACCACCAAACAGAAGGTTGTTACCCAGGAGTTGCCCCATCTTCCCGGCCTCCAGACCCATCATCGCCCCACCGAGTCCAGGGTTGGTCTCCGGGTTCACCAAGTCCGTGAGGTTCGAGACGAGATCGAAGGGGTTGAGGATCCCACCTTGGCCCAACCCGAGAGCATCAGGCGAGTAGTTCATCCGCCCCGCCACCGCTTGGCGGGCTTTGTCTTCGGGACTTTCGCCGCCGCCAAAAAGGCCGTCGAAGAGACCCCCGAACGCGGGGTTCTGGGCGAACATGTCCATCCCTTTCATCATCGCGTCGGTCGAACCGCTGAGACTGTTCGTCAGCGCGTTGGTCGCCCCACTGAGACCGTCGCCAGCCACGCCCGCTGCCCCGCTGATCCCGGTCCCGTTCAGGAAGTCACTGAACAAACCGCCACCACCACCACCGCCTCCTCCTCCTGCTCCCCCACCACCACCACCACCACCTTGGGCGATCTGGGAGAAAGGACTGAACATGTTGAAAGCTCCGCTGAAGGGATTGTTCTTGCCCAAATAAGGATTGCTTTGCACCACTTGGGACAGACCAAACGGATCGACCAATGAAGACGCCCGATTGCCTTTGATCTGACCGCCCGGTCGGTAATCCCCGAGGCCGGTCATCTGGAACCCACCCTTGTCTAGCCCGATGCCGCTACCGAAGAACGCATTTGCGAGTAGGGCCGGAACGAAGGACAGACTGCTGGTCTGACCTGTTGAGCCTTGACCCGAACTGCTACCACCACCGCCACTGGCCATGATTATCCCTCCCGCGACAAGGCAGCTTGGGCCAAGTCGTTAGACATGATCTCGTTTCCGTACAGGGGGGCAATGTGCTGCTGGATGTAGACCTGCGTTCCGAACGCCTTGGCGACCCGCTGTCCGTGTTCGTTATCCACCCGGACGTAGGTCTCGACTGCGTCAAACCCCAGTTCGCGGCCCCGCTCCGAGATGAAGGCGAACAACTTAACACCCAGGCCCTTGCCGCGATGCGAAGGCTCGATGTAGACACCCCAGACATTAGCCAACTTCCCGAGGGTTGTATCCCATGTGTCCGGGCTGGCGAACTCACCTCCCATGCAGACACCGACCGCCTTGCCTTCGACCTCGGCGATGGCGACGGCGCCGAACAGGCTGCCCTGGATGTAACTCTCGAAGTAGTCGAGGAACTTGTAGAGGTTCGCTGTGGTGGCCAGGAGTTTGGAGCCGTCCTTCTCTTGTTCGAGGATGTGGGCCCCCCACAGTTGGAGGAACCGGGTCCTGTCCTGCATGGTGGCATTGCGAATCACGGGTCATTCTCCTCGGGTGGCCTTGGTGAAAAATAGGGTTACCAGGACGGGGTGGTCGGCATCGACAGTGATGGCAGTTCCCGCGAGGACGAGGTTCATGCGGAGGGTGATGGCTTCCGCTGCCACCGTTCCCCCAATGAACGACACGTCCACCGTGTACAGGCTCGTTCCGTCCCCCGCCTGTCCGTCGTGCATCAGGGCGAAGTGGATCCAACGACAGTTCGGCTCCCCCGCGACGGGCACCGAGTAACTGGTGTCCGAGAAGAGGTTGTGGGTGCAGACCGCGTCAGTGATACCGGCAGAGGTGAGTTCGATCTCGACCCAGCTTCCGTTGACATTCGAGAGCGTCCCGTTGTGCATCCCGGCAGCCGACATGTCCCCGGCACGGAGACCCAGGGCATACTCGGGGTCCTGGGGGTTACCGGGCTCACCGAACTCAACATGGTCGTCCACCACGAGGAGGACCTCGTTCATCTGTTGACGGAGAGCGTCTATCTGGTCCTCAATGGACCCGCTCCCTGTCATCACTCTGGCTACTTGCCCCATCGTTTCCTCAATTACCCGTCAGTGAGTAGCGTTCTCGTGATTCACCTACCGCGATGTCAAAGTGGACACTCCGAATCCTCACGGGGTGAAAGCCTGCTAGTTGGTAAAAGAGTTGGGTGGCCGTGAAGTTGAACGTGGCCCACGTTGTGGAGATGTCGTCCACAACCCCCTCTAAGCTCCAATAGATGCTCTGGGACTCACGACCCTCTGTGCTGTCACCTCCCACTCTCATCGTCACGTTTTTAGTGCCGCTATTTACCTGCTCCACCCAGAGTTTGGTAGCGGTCTTCAGAGTGGTGGGGTCACCGCCAGAGGTCAGCAGGGAAGTGGCGCCCCATCTTGCGCTCTCCAAGGCGCGGCTGAGGGTGTTCCATCGCGCATGTTGAGCGTAGTCATGGACCAGCACGTCACCGAGGAGAGTGCCGTGGTGCATGTTCTTCAAGCCGAACTGTGCGCCAAGCATCTCCCAACTCCAAGAGGTCAAGCCTGGGGTACTGAGACCTGCCCACGTTCCATCGGGAGTCCACTCGCTGCCCGGGACGAGTTCATCCCACAGGACAGCAGCCCGGAGCTGGGCGTTGACCTCCCCCCAACAGACGACCGGGTACTCGTCGATGAAGACTCGGTTGCCACGGGGGTCGAAGTTCCAGACCCTCTCATTGTCCGTCTCACCGACGGCGGTGAAAGCGATGCGGACATAGCGTCCATCGTAACTGACGACGCAGCGATCCTTCTTGTCGAGGTCGATGGTGCGGTAGAAGGTTTCCTTCCACTTGGGGAGTTGGACGCCCTCGACGTTGATGACACCGGCTTCTGTCCACCGACCGGAGGGATCGAGGAAGAACCAACCGTCATCGAAGATGCCGAAGTGTTCCTGGTTGCCGACAGAGACGACGGAGTGGGTACTCAGGAGTCCTCGCTTTTCACGAAGTAGCTGCACCCGGTCTGGCGCAGTCGCCACATCTGTGGTCCTGATGAACGCCACTCCATCTTCAAAGTAGGCGACCATCATGTCGGCCAACTTTTCCAGCCGGAGGAGGTCGCCCGCGAAATCCCGAACGTCGAACGCGCCCGCGCCCGGTCGCAATGCGTAGGGGTCCGCCGTAAAGAGGGCGGTGCGTCGGATCCGCTGCCGGTGGTGGGTTCCGGCCTCAACGGTGTGGCCGAAGTACAGCCGTCCACCGAAGTGTTCGACGGTGGCGGCGCGGAAGTCATCAGTGAATTGGTTGGTGAGGGGCTCGTAGGCACCGTCCTCGATCAGGAGGGCGGGAGCCGCGACAGCGTCAGGGACCGGATACATCATCACCTGATCCTGGAGGTTGCACCACACGAAGACGGGCTCAGAGATGGCACCCGAACCATCATTGCCGGTGATAACCGACCGACCAGGGGCTCCGGCAGGGAACTCAGCCCAGTCAGAGAGGAAAGCGCGGCTCGCGCTGGCCTCGTTGGCTGCCGTCACGTTGGCGTGGAGGCAGTAGGGGACTCTCTCCCAAGTCCCGGCCGAGGGCAGGAGTCGCCAGAGTTCCGTGGATCCCACAGTGCTGTCATTCCCACCCACGAGGGCGAGGAGTGTGGGGCCCTCGTACTCGGAGCCGGTGGTCTTCGCTCCGGCGGCTGTGGTCCGGTTGAAGGCCGCGAGCATGGTGATGGCCAGGAAGCCAGAGGCGGGCGCTGCGGGGACACTGTCTGTCGTCAGTGGGAGGTTGGCGCCGTCCACGGTGCTGAACCCCGCATCGTGCATCAGGACCTCACCGTGGCCCCCTGTGTCCGGTCGAGCCACCAGCCCGTACATGGCCTGGAACGCCGAGGGGCTGGCGTGGTCCGGCGGAAGGTCCGGGCAGTACCCCTGCCACGGAGCCCGAGCCGTGATGCGGACGATCTGCCTCGGCGCCTCAGCCTTGGCGACCCACTGCTGGAAGATGTCCTCGTTCATCGGGACCAGATGTGAAGGCACGCGGGTCTCCTAGAGGGGCGGGTAGGCGATCATCCAAAGCTGCGATGACGTGGCAGACGGTGTGGCATCTGTCGGGTTGTAGAGGAACCGACCCGGCGCGTCGGGGATCGTCCCGGATTCTGTGCAGGCCAATGTGTAGGTGGTGGAGGTCCCTGCTGTTGGGTTCAGTTCGATTGTTTGGAACTCGAACCGAAAGATAATGTCGGATGCGCCCCCGGCATCGATGTTCGAGACTTCCCCCACTGTCGTTCCTGTGACAGCCGCATTGTCCTTTTCCAACCGGCACAGGACACCGTCACTCGCGCCTGCTGCACCACAGCCACCATCACAACCGATGGACAACGTACCACCCACGTTCACCATCCAACCTTCCGTCGGTGGAACCCAAGTGATGGAAAGTTCTGGGACATCCACCCAGGTCCCTGCGTTGTGCGTGACACCGTCGATCTCGCAGGTCCCAGTTCCGGCTCCGGTACAGCAAGGCTGGGGATCGAGAGCGTTCGCGCAACTGCTATTGAGGAACTCAGACAGAACGAATGTGTCCTTGATCGCGACGATCCCAGCCTCGGGAACCTCGACGTCCTCCTGTCGGTAGACCGCAATGTGGTCCCAGGTGCAGATGTCCCCGGCTGCTGAGTTGAGGAGGTTGATCTGAACGGAGTCGATGGCGGCTGCGGCGGTGACGAAGAAACTATCCAACTGGGCGAACGCGGTGTTGTCCACCGAGGTCATCGCGCCAGCGGCGATCTCCGTAAGGGCTCCCGTTGTGGTCAGTTCACATTCGTCCGCTCCGGTCTCCAAAACTTGGGCCGTCACGCGGTAGGTGGTGTTGGCCTTGAGGCCCGCGATGACCTGGGTGATGCCGTCCCCATTGGCGACAGCCGTCACCTCAACCTGACAGCCTTCGCCTTGGAGGCCCGTGCCCAACGGGTCAGCGACGTAGTCGATGGTCTCGGTCGCGACGTTGGTCCATTGGCTCGGAGGCGTGGTCGTAGGATCGGGAGTGACGCAACCGTCCCACTCGAAGTCCCCATTTGTGGCGAGGTTGCCTGAGGAACCGCCAGCCTTCACTCGGGTTCCAGGGGTGACAGTCGTATCGGCTGGGGTGATTTCACTCTTGGATGCTTGCCAACCGCACTCTCCCGTCACTGGGCAAACACCCGCGTCCCCCGCCACACCGACGTAGACGAACAGTTTCATGTCGTCGTCGTCACAGGATCCGGTGTCCGCAGCAGTACAACATGTGTTTGTGCCGCCGGTTGCGGGGATCCCGGTTCCGTCATCCGTTCCCGCGCCAGTGCAGTCTTCGTTCGCCACACCGTCCGCGCCATCGAGGTCGATCCAGCAGCGAGCAGCACCCACGTCGTCGAAAGCCCCAGCGGCCGAGTTGCTGGAAGAGTTGTCGAGGTCCGTCTCACCACCACCGGTCGTGTTGTCGTAGTCAGAGAGACCATCAGCGAGCACGGTGGGCGCGGCGTCCTGCATGAAGCAGCGAGCCGATCCAAGTCGGTGGAGACCGTTGTCGTCGCTGAGTCCGTCATTGACCCCGATGATGTGTTCGATCTCGATACGGTTGCGAGTCTCGATGCGGGTGTCACGGATCTTCTTGGCGCCCTGGGCGGCTGCGTCATTGTTGGCCGGGGAAGCCTCGAACGCTGCGTCCCATGCTTCCTGGGCGGGGGCGCTCATAACCCACATCTGGGTAAGGATCGTCCCTGCCAGCACTGTCAGTAGTCGTTTCATCTTAGAACCCCATCGCAGGTTGAAGGACCATTTCCGTCTCGAAGCCGTAGTCTTCCGCTTCGAGTTCATTCTTTTCGCCAGCGTTGTTGAGGAGTCCCATCGCTTCCTTCAGGGTGATGAGGGACATGGCCCGCATACCGAGGTCCGCCTCGGCAAAGGCTTGCATGAACTTCAGCAGGGGGCGGTCGTAGTAGCGGTTGATGACTGTGGTCGCGGTGGTGACGAGGAGATCAGGTTCCTTCGTGTAGCCGACCCGGAGAAGTTTGCCGTTCTCGTTGGAGCCGGGGACGCCCGCGATGATGAGGTTCGTTCCGTCGATGGTGAAGAGGAACGGACGCGAACTGGTCAGGGTCCTGGACTCGAACCACCGGATCCCCCGAGGCTTCAGCTTCCGCTTGTTGGCCAGATTGGAGTCTGCGGTGGCGTCGATGTAGGAGACCCACCGTAGGGCCACCGGAGTGTCGGTGCCAATGGTGGTGACGTCGTATTCGTTGGTGCCCGAAACGAGGGTGATGGTGGCGGTGGCCTGCATCTCGCGGAAGTGGTGGACTGAGGGGTGGCACATGTAGGTGTACGCTTGGTTGATCCACCGGTCAATTCTGGTGGCGTTGGTTGCGTCAGTATCCGTTCGGTTCGACAGTAGGAAGTTGATTTCCGTGACGAAGTTCTCGTAGGTCATTGCGCCCATGCGTTACTCCACGTCCGGGATTTCGTCGTCAACCACACCCTCGCCCGGCGGAGGTGTGAAGTAGTCAGTATCGAGAGGGTCGGCCGGATCGTAGTTGTCGGGGTGGACCTTGATGCCATCTCGGTAACCGTCCTCGACTGCTTCGTGGGACATGTAGGGTTGGCCGGTGATGTAACAGTGGACTGCCCGGCCCCGGATGCCCATTGGCTGATCCATGAAACCGGTATGGAAGCTGGCAACCTCGCCTGAGAACGTGGCCGAGGTGATTGCCATCGCGATGGCCCCACCCGCATCGAGGTGGAACTGAAAGAGCCCGTTCCAATCGGGTGGGGAGATGATGTCGCGGAATGGGTGGATGGAGGCGGGCATCGGAAAGTTGGTGTAGGAGCCCAGGTAGGCGCTCCCCGGAGTGTCGAAATCGAACTCGTAGATGAGGTCCCAGGTGGAGCCATTGGCGTTCTGGACCCAGGAAGACGAGAGGGTCGTGAGTTTCTCGATGAGGATGGACTCGTCGGCCAAGTTCCCAGCCCGAGCGGTGTAGGGGCTGTTCGCGGTGGTCCACGGCTGCGGGTTCAGGACCATGTAGATATTGACGATTGCCGAGCGGGTGGTCAGGTTGGTTGTGATGGTGAGGGTCCAGGGACGGGACGCAATGCCCGCGATGGGATCGGCGACATGGGTGAACGGGAGATCGGGGCTCAAGAGGATGCCGCCGTTGTTGTAACTGAAGCCAAAGTCGAATGTGAGCCCCACCTCGTCGAACTTTGTGACCGTGACGGGAAGGGCCAACGGGACCCAGGGATAGGGCGCCCCGAAAGCCACCATCACATACCCGGAATCACTGGTGGAGAATGTGGCCGTGGTGGTCACTTGCCGAGCCTCAAGTTCACATTCTCGCAGTAGGTAATTATCTGCCCCATCCACACGCGGAAGTTCGCGTTCAACCGGCTGTGGTTGTCCGCGTAACTCCCGATGGCCGTCTCACTCATCACCGGACACCTCTCTACGCCAAGCGGTTGGGGCTGCCTGGGCCAGAGCGCGCAACCGACGGAGCTGAGCGGAAAGACCAATAGGAATAGGACGACCAGCCGCTTCGTGAACCCGGTTGTCGGCCTCAATGGCCCGTTCCATTTCCTTGATGACTGCATCGACGCCTCCGAGTTTCTTGTTTGCTTTGCTGAGTGCCTTGACGCCCACGATGACCAACACCACGGAGGCCATAGCGGCCAAAACGTAGGCAATGATCGTGTTCATCCCTGGAGTCCCGTCTTCGTCACAACACGGAGAATCATGTTGATGACGCCGAGAATGGCTACCTGGGCCTCAGGGTCCATCAACTGGGTGCCCATGATCGCTTGGGTCACGCCAGCGATGGCGGCGAGGACATTCACCCACAGGGTCTTGCTGAGATACCACTTCTTGTTCATGTCCATCTCCTATTCGACGGGTGGAGGTGCAGGTACGGGTATTGTGATGACGGCATCGACGCCTTCGAGTCGAGTCGGGAGCCCAGGACACTCGCGGGGGTCAATCTTTCCCTCTCGGCACAGGCGGTCCAGTTGGGCGGCTTCTGCCTGGGCAACCGTGGCTTGACGGATGTGGATACTGGTGAGCTTCTCGACGGCTTCCACGAGGGTGATCTGTTCTTCGTGGTCGCCCTGAGCCATCGAGACATGCTCGAAGAACCACCAGCCCAGGCCGCCAAGGGCCAGGGTGACAGCGAGGATCTTCTGAAAGCGTTCGAGTTTCACTGACTGACCTTCATTATGGCACTGATAGCCATTCCGATGATGGCACCTAACATGGAGGCGCCCCCCATCGCCATGTAGAGGGTCTTCCGCATGGCCTGGATGTCCCGGCGAATCTCTTTGATCTCGGCCTGCATGAACATCTGACAGTGGGAGGTATTGCTTTCAGTGTTTGAGTTGAACCTGCGCTGCTCCTCCCACCAAGCGTCAATCCTGCCATCATGCTGATGAACCCATGCGATGACATCATCAAGGTTTCGCAAGGTTCCTCTCACTTCGTCCTCACTTTCCGGCGCTTCGGGAATCATGGGCTGTCCCTTTAACAACTGGTGACAAAGATCCCTGTCGTGTTTGGAAAATCCATCTCCATTTCCAGACATTAGTCAGTGTATTCTCCCCATAGGATGACTCGCACAGTGGGATCGGTCACTTCCGACTCGCACGCTGCGGGGATTCCAGCGAAGTCATTGAAGCCGAGGACGATGTACTCTCCGCGATCCAAGGCAATGTCCACGTTGTGGCGGCACGAATCTCCAGTAGCGGTTACTCCGTTCATGGGGCAGTAGTTCCCGGAGGACGCTACTACATTCCATGTGTCAGCTCCGGGGCTGTCTTCGGTGTACACGGTTACGTCGCAGATACCGTTCTGGTCAACAGTGGGTATGAGAATCATGACCTCGATCTCCGTGATCGTCACATTGCGCTCGGGAGCCCACGAGGTGTACTCGTAGGAGCAGCCGCCCAAAATGTAGTTGGTGAAATGGGAGTGCCACGGAACGCACTGACCGTCGGTGGCTGTACCGGTGAGCCGGATTATCTGCGAGGTCTCCACGAGCTTCACCTTCCCTGCAAAGGCGGGTAGGGCGAACAGCAGGGACGAGAGAAGTAGGAGTAGAAAGGATTTCATTGGGCGGCTCCGTTAACGCCGAAAGAGATGGATGCTGAAGTATGGGACCAGTTGGCGTCACCGGTAGTCGTGCCAGTAGCTCCGGCGGTTGGCTTGTAGCCAAACAGTATCTGTACACCACCTCCGTCACTGTAGGAGCCTTTGGTCGCGCCGATCAGGTTCAAGATGTTGGCGGTCTCAGTACGCGGGTTCCATAGGGTGGTGTTGACTTCACTCGAAACCCAAGAACCCGCATTACCGTCGTGAGGGGTGGCAAAGATGACGAAGACTAAGCTGTTGTCGTTCTCCGTCACGAAGCCGGGAATGGTCAGCGACGTGGTGGCGGTCTGCGTATTCGTGCTGACGTTGTTTTCAAAGGGGTCGGCGGCGTTGAAGCTGTCTTTACTAACTGCTATCGACATTCCGACGACGTGGTCTCCTGCTCCACTATCCACCACGGCGCTGGGGGTGGTCGATGCGATGATCTGGTAGAAGATTGTGAGCGCGGTGCAAGTATCGGCGTCAGGGCAGCCAGCGCCCGTGCCAACAGGGGAGCCAACAGGGAGTTCGGTCCAGCCTGCCATCGTGGGCGCCGTGTCGTTCGCCGACTCAACGAACACAAGCACGAGGTCGCCAATCGTGAGTTTTGACGGCATCCCGACGGTCCATGTAGTCGTTGATCCGAGCGCGGTGCCGTAGTCTTGGATGATGGGGATGTAGGTGAGGCCGGTCATGTCGGGCGCGGTGGTCGAGGTGAACGCAGCGAAGTAGTCAGGGTCGGGCACCAAGCGAGTATCAGTCCCCAAAAGATTCGGAACCAACAGGAGCAGTAGTAGTAAAAACAAACGTCGCATTGAAGCTCCCTATAAACCGGAAAGCGTGTTCTTGATGAGTACCAAGTCAAACGTGCCGCTGGCTTTGCCATTATTGGCCGACATCACGGAAGTTATGGAGATGTCCGTTTTCTCACTGAACTTAACGGGGGGAGAGTGGGTAGTGCAGGCGTAAGTACCATTGCCGATCTCGTAGAGTTCCTGGACACGGGCAGCCGCTCCGGCAACTGATTTTCGGAGTCGGAATGTCGCCTTCGCATTGGCGACGGTGGCAATGTTGCTGGTGCAGAGTTGGGTGAGAAAAGCGTTGTAACCGGCCGGGACCGTGTAACAGGCTTGGAGCGTTTGGTTTTCACCAATGCGAATACCGGTGACCAACTTGGTGGCCCGGTTGTCGGGGATTCCATCGGGGCCTGCATCTACCGCGTCGGCGTTGATGTAGATGTTGCCGAGAGCGGGGTTGGCGCTGCTGACGTAGGCCCGGTTCACCCGCAGGAGATCGACAGTGCCGATCTTCGTCAGGGCCGCACCCGTCGCACCCACGGTGGCCCCCAAGGCTTGTTCAATGGTGATGATGTTCCAGTCGGCGTCCAGGACCTCAATGGTGACGGTGACTGGCTTCGCACCATCCGAGGCATCCGAAGGATCGTCACTGGAGATGTAGAAAGCCGTGGCCGTGGTGCCTACATCGGCGAAGCAGCGAATGGGACCACCCAGATCGGAGCCTTCGTAGACCGCATCTTCCGTCGTGTCCGCGTCGGAGTTCCGGCCGAACTTGTTGACCGTGTAGCGGGGCGAACCGTTCGCAGCGTTAGCGGTGTTGAACAGATCGTTATCCCCGGCACCGGCCAGTAGGGGAAACAAAAGAACCAGTAGGAAGAAAATTAGTCTCCGCATTTTGTAGTCCCCAGGCTAACCATTAGAACAGCCCCGTCTTCTTGGTGTAGAAAAACATGCGAATGTCCACGTCAGTGCAGCCCGCGTCATCTGCGATGGCGGTGAACAAGAACCGGTCGAGTGGTGCCTGGGACAAATCGACAATCACACGGTTTGTCGTGGGGTTCATTATCACCGCTGACGAGTCGATGTTGTAGCCGGGAGTTCCACCTGTGATTGGACCGGTCGTGAACGTGTAGTCCGGGGTCGCCGCACAGTCCAGGTTGGCCGGGTCCTCTTCATACTCAAGAACGAGGATTTCCGGCAGACCTGGGACTGAGGCGAAATCGAACTCTGTACACGAACTGTCTGCCGCCGCCTTGGCGTCACAGAGTTGAACACAGGCGATAGGGATCAAAACCCCCTTGTTGAAAAGGGGGATGGCTGCATCGGCTGTGTGGCTCATGCAACTGTCGCCATCGGCTGCGAAGGCCATCGGCGTCAGAAGGAAGGCTCCGATGAGCCCCCCAAAGCTGAGGAGCTTCTTCATGGGAGTCTCCTAGTAGATCACGCCGTTGGAGTAGGGCCAGGTGAGTCCCGGTCGTGTGATGCCAGTCAGGATGTAGTCGATGTGCATGTCGGCGAGTTGGGCGGGACCGTTGATGAGACCGATGGTGAACGAGTGTTGATCCGTGGCATCGAACGGGATCGTTGCGAGCCGCAGCCGATGTTTGCCGTCGTACCAGAAGTCCGTGAAACCGGTTCCTGCGCTGGCGTCAACAACCCGGCACCGAGCCGCGTAGGTGTGCCAGTTCGGCACGGTGACCGTCATGGCCAGTTCGCTGACCGCCGGACTCATGGCCGTGCCCGCTGCGGTGATGGCCGCGTTCGTGGAGACACAGGTGACTCCACCGAGTTCGGCCTTCACAAATCCAAAGCCTCCACCCGCCGGGACGCCAGGGACGCCCGTCGCGTCGTCGAGCAGGTCCGCGTCGTTCACGAAGAACCCCAGGATGTACTTGGAGTCGTTGTCCGTTGCGGAGTTTGAAACGCTACCGATTCGGGTCTGGAAAAAGATTTCCTGCCCGTCCATCAACGTGGTGGTCTGGGTGAACTCGGGCATGATCTTGAACGTGCTGCCCAGGCTCGTTGCCGTACCGGCGATGTTGAACTGGAGTTCCGAACCCGAGTCGGCCTTGGTGCCAGGATTCAGGAACAGAGCCCGGTTCGCACCAAGGATCGTTTCGCTCGCGGCGGTCGCTGTGTTCTTGTCGGTGACCGTGAAACCCATCGTTTCGATCTGAGCATCAGCGGCCTGCTCACCGAACTCTTCGTACCACACCTTGTAGGCGCTATTGGCGAGGTCGGTTACTGCGTGCGGGACCTCTTCGAGAGGGCCACGACTGTTGTGGAGGGTTCCGGCGTGCCCTGTGCCGCTGATTCCTGTCTGTCCGTTCCGACTGTGCATTCCCATCTGTTTCTCCTAACTGGCCCGAAGGCTGGCGCTATGCGCTGGCTAGTCCCAGGAACCGCTGGGTCGGTTTGTTGTCAGCCGTCGGGGCTGACGATAAAAGTTGCTAACCATGTGTCGGCTGACGAATCAAGAATGGGCATCAGACCCGTTCCCGCTGCTCTTGGATTGCCATAAGACATCATCATCCAACAAGTCCACTCAAGGCAATTACTGGGTGGCCCGCCTACATCCGGGAAGGCGATGACACTCAGGATTCCATCTGTGATACTGTTGGGAGTGGTGTTCCACGCATTGGTGTCAATGGTGATACCCGCCACGTCGAGTTTGAAAGTCGAATTATTGAACGTCGCGGGTGCTTGGGCTGTGGTTTGAATGAAGAACCCATCAAGGTCCGCACAGGTCGCGGCACAGTCTCCAGTCACGTCAACCCAGACGTACTCCCAAACATCGGGGACGAGATAGGCGGGGAGAATCGACGTGGCCTCGGCTGCTCCACCATCGTCGAGGACCACTTCAAGATCCCCTGATGCGTAAGCGACACTGGACTTGATCCACATGTGGATGCTGGCTGAACCCACAGCGGCGTGGCCTGTGATGTCGCAGTCGAACCCTTCAGCCGCCGCAACACTGGCATCGAAGGTCATTGTGTAGCTATAGGTTCCTTCTTTGTAGTCTGTACTGTCCAATGCTTCTGTACCACCACCGATGGGAGCACAAAGGGTGTGAGAAGCCTTGAGGATTTCCACTTCAGCCAGACCATTACCCATCGTGCCCAGGGCGTTTTGGGTAAGCATGACCGGACCAGCCCACATCCCACCATCGGTGAAAACCGGGTACGAATTGTGGACGTTCGTGTTCTGGGGAGCCCCACAGTTGTAGGTAGCGCAGGAAGCAGCGGGGACTGCAACGACCCTGGGACTGGCGTTGAGAAAATCCGTGTAGCCGTCGCCGTCAATTAGTATTCGTTCCTCGGCCGATCCTGCTTGGGTGGCCTGGATCTGGAGATCGCAGTCCTCCGTACCGGAGCCGGTGTCGGTGCAGTTCACGGCCATCGTGACGTGGGCCATGTCGTCGTCGGTGGTGTCCGCGTAGTCGCGGAAGTCGAGAACGATGGTGCCAGTGGCAGAGTTGACGAAAGAACCTGTGCCAGCGTTCAAACCGTCCAGGTTGAAGTCCAGGCCCTCGGTATCGAGGATGACCGATGTCCCGGTTGCCCCACCTAGAGTCAAAGCTGCCGCCCCGCCTGCGAGGATGTTCAAAGCCGCAACAGCATCATCGTCTGCGGCGGTGATGGTGACCGTGCCCGCCGTGTCTTTGGTGAAGGTGAAGGTTCCGGCCACCGCTTCGGTGAGAGTGCCGTCGTTGGCACCGACCCATGTCCCGGAAGCTCCACCAGAGGGTGAAGTGACGATCCAGGCGGAGCCGTCAAATTCGCAGACCGTCAGCGTGCCCCCGCCCCCGGTACAGACTCCGGCACTGGCCGCGTCCACGACTCGGGCTCGAACTCCCGCCACTTGAGGAACACAGGTGGTGAGGAGCGTTGCGGCGGTGCAGGCCGGGGGAAGAGTGTTGGTGTTCCCCTGGGCACCCGCGAGAGTGGGGACCAAGAGGAGGGTCAGGAACAGAAGGAAGCGTCTCATCTCAATCTCCTAGATGATGAACCGGAACAGGACCCAGAGGCCCGCTCCCGGAAGGACGTTGGGGTCGGCGAGGTCGCGTCCGTCGATGTCACGGACTCCGGTGATCTCGGCCAGAATGTTCCCGGTGCCGGTGTCGAGAGACCAGACTCCAGTGGCCAGTGTGAGGCCCGCTTGATCGCCGATGTTGGTGAGAGCGGGAACAACTGCTGTCCCCAAGCCGTCGGTGGCGAAGTTCTTGGTCTTGTACACCTGATCTTTGGAGATGCGGTAGACGGTGACCCGACTCCCGACTCCAGCGGATCCGCCGGTGAGGTTGGTGGGTGTGCGGTGACAGGCGATGCCCGTGATGGTGGATGGATCGTCTCCTGCCTCGGAGAGCGTTCCACCAGCCGCCAATGCTACGGGCTCGCCTGCAAGGAATGTCTGGCCAGCGGTGACGGGGAACGCAATGCGCTCGCCTTCACACTGGTACGGCATGAAGTCTCGTTCGGACATTACGGTTCTCCCGTAGAAAATGAGTGGCCCGGTATTTTAGGTCGCCGGGACCTCCGACCTCTAACTGCCCCCCGTGGCAGTACCCTTTTATGCGTTCGATCCCCAGAAGCCGCGCCACTCCCGGAACATCACAGATGCCCGATAGTGTCCGTAGAACTTCTGGTCGAACGAGTCGCTGTCCTTGGCACGGTCGAAAGTCAGAGACTTTCTGTTGTTCCAAGTGAGGTCCGCGTCTCCGGCGAGGAACCACGCCGTCTGGCTGGACAGGTACGGAACACCATTCACATGGCACGGTGTGATACCCGACCGAGACGACACGACCGTAGATCGGTCGTTGTCCGAGGAACCCGACCGGAACTCCGTGTTCAGGAGAACGTGGGCCGTGTGCTGGAGGTTCGGATGGAAGATCAGCTTGGTCTGCGTGAGATTGATGTATCGGTCTTCGTCCGACGTGGTCGTCGAAGCCTGGGTCATCAAACTCTCCAGACCCGTCACCGAGAGGGCGACTGCGGGCGACAGGATGTTGCTCTGTGCCGTGGCCGTCTTCAGATTCGAGTGCGTGGAGATGCACAGGGCCTCTGCTGCCCCACCGCCACCGGCCAATCCGGTGTAGGTGCTCCCGGCGAACGCATCGTTGACCAGTGACCATGCCAGACGCTCCTGGTGGTCACGAGCCGAATCGCCGAGGTCTGCGGGCATCTGGCTGATGATGTCGTGCTGATCGTCCTCCGACATCTCCATTGTCACGCGGAAGCCCAGTGCGTAGGTCGTGTGGACCGTTCGCACCCGGATCCCGGAGACCGGATCGTCGAAACCGACCGGCGTGCCTTCTGCCTTGGTGTGGAAAGTGCCCAGACCCGCGACACGCATCCCGTCCTCGTAAGCCTTCGTCGAAGTCTTCGTGTTGAACAGCATGGTGTACATCAGGTCGATCATGCCGAAACTCTTGAAGAAGATGTCCTTCTCGTCTCTTTCGAGGAGTTCCGGGTGGTTGAAGGTGAAGGTTCCCATTAGGCTGCTCCAATCCCGGAGATGAGTTCAAACACGATCCACTTCCCTGTGGTCGTGTCGGTAGCCCCAATCGGCTCCATCCGTGAGTTGAGGACCTGATGGACCAGTGCTTGCATGTCCACGCCCGCAACACCCGCCGTTGAGAGGATTTCCCAGTTCGCGGTCAACGTCGTTGCGTTGGAACCGTGTACTTGGAAGGACTCCCCAA
>Ga0307378_10006669_pt1 | contig 15721 bp, 18 predicted proteins | sample UN1MG_FD_202238 | JGI IMG/M metagenome (GOLD analysis project Ga0307378, IMG submission 202238) | Soil microbial communities from Risofladan, Vaasa, Finland - UN-1 | ecosystem: Environmental > Terrestrial > Soil > Coastal area > Acid sulfate soil | place: Finland: Risofladan, Vaasa | collected... | reverse complement strand
TTAAGGTGCTGCAATCAATAGCGCGTCAATAATAGTAGGGTCTACCTTATACCATTGGTAACGCTCATTCTCTGCAAATAACGTCACTGGGTACGCTTGCCCCGCTGAACGTGTATTGTTTGATGTTGCTGGATTTGCGTTTAGTCTCAAACCTTGGTCAGTACCTAACGCCCACCAATCGTCGTTAAAATCTTGACAGAAAGCAATTAAATTTCTGCGACCTTCTGCCATTAACATAATAGCGTTACGTTTGCGCAGGTCAATTCTACGGAATCCCATTTCAACGGTCTGCGAATAGCTGTGTGTGTCTGCTACTAAATCCCCAACCCATTCTTGTGAGAACATAGACGTATCTTTAGGGAAACGGAAATCCTCGAATTTTGTTGCGCTTGCCATTGTTACGGCTGAAATCTGCCCATCTGTATCAGGGTCGGCTGTGTCTGTTACTGTTATCCCTGTTACATCCTCAAAGTCTGCTACTAAAGTGCGTTTCATCGCACCAAGGTTGTTATCCCCGCAGTCATTTGGAACGCCAACAAGTGTATTACAAGTTGCCATATTGTGTGTTTTTAATGATTAAAAATAGGGGAGAAGTTACCCCCTCCCCGCTATCTCTTACGCTGCAAATAAGTGAGCGTAAATCTCCTCAGAGTTAACGTACGAAGGTTGGAATTTAAAGTCAACACGTACACCAATCTTACGGTCAAGTGTTGTTTTCATGAAGTCAACAATGTTGAATCCTAGTTCCTCATCCATTAAGTCTTGAATGTTTAGCAAGTTGCTCCAATAAGTGCAAATGATAGTATCATCGCTCGCTCCGTCTGCTTTGTAAACATCTGTACCTTGGAATTTTAAAACATCTCCTTCAATGTAGTACAAACCGCTTGCCTTGTTATCTGAAACCGCATCCGCTAAAGCATCGTAAACGTTAGTAGATACGATATAAACGAAATCCGATTTACGTCGAACTGCTTTTCCAATAACGTTACGAGCTTGTTTCAATTTGTCGATTACGTTAGCGTCTGTGATTGCAGAAGCAACGCCACCGTTTCCAACTGTTGGAACTAATACCGAAGCATCTGCTGCGATCAAAGTCTCTAATCCATCTACTCCGTTAGCGGCTACCGTTCCAGTAAATGTAATTTCTTCCATTTGCTCGGTTACTTCGCTCTCCAATTCAGAGTAGAAAAAGTTCATAAATTCGAACTTATCAGAGAAGTTATTCGAACCTTTCGCAAGTTGGTCAGACATAAACGCCTGCTCCAATTCGCTAATATTTACAGTAGTTCCATACATCAAAGGCTTAACCTCGTAAGTCTTTTGAACCGCTGTAGTGTTGTCTGGATCGAACGCAGTCGCACCCGCTTTGATTGCAGTTGCAGACGTTGTTAAACCTCCTAACTTAACACGGTCTTTTACTCCCAACAAAGAACGGAACTTAGAACGTGTGCGCTCCTCGCCAATCATTGCTTTACGGAAATACTCCTTTGCGTTTGTCGTGTACTCTGCCGTAGCGTCTACGGTCATAGCCATTTCAATCTCCTTGCCTTCCGCATCTACTTGCGTTCGTGCAATACCTTTTTTTGCTTCTTCAAAATCTTGTTTTGAAAGGTGGAAAGATGTTCCCCCAATTTCAACTCTCAAATCGTTTACTGATGACATTTCTATTTATTTTTGTTTATTCCTTCGATTCCGTCAGAGATTCTTTTCCATATTGGTCGGTTGTCTGACATTTCAACCGTTACTTCTTCTTCTTTTGGTGTTTCAACTGCGCTCTTTAATTTTGCAATTTCCTCCATTAGTTGCTCTTGCGCAGCTTCCAATTTTGCAATTTTATCTTCTTCTGGTGCTTCTTCGGTTGCTGGAACTTCTGCCATTTCCTCTTTCGGTTCTTTGGCTTTCGGTTCTTCGCTTGCCATTTCTTCTTTCGGTTTTTCTTCTTCCAAACCTTCTTTTTTTGCAGCTTCTTCCGCTACTTCTTCGATAACTTGTTCTTGCTCGTCGGTTACTTCCTTCTTTTCGATTACTGCTCCATCTTTTACGATATAAACAGTGCCGTCAATAAGATGCTCACCATCAGGCAAAACAATTTGTTCTTTCTCCATTTTTGACATTTTTATAATTGTGAGATTCATTAACGCTTCAATACTGTAAGCGTGCTTTTTATTGCCTTTTATTTCCTTTTCCCAATACTCCTTATCTGTAACTTGCGACAACACAAACCATGTACCAACGGGGCAACGGTTAATATCGAAGCCGTATTCTGTATAGGCTTTATCTTGTGGGCTTTCAGTTATCCATTCATCAACTACGTGACTAGGTGCAACACCGCCCCTGTGGGTATCTTTGAAAAGGTCTGTTTTTTTTAGTACGCCCTTATCGTTTGCCATACTACGAAGTTCAACGATAGTGTCTGAACTGAACCGCATATTATAACGCCCTATTTCATCGCTTCTAAATATGTCTTTATCTGGAATCAATAAGGGCGCACAAACTTGCATCTTCTCATTGCTCGATAGATATGCGTTAAGTGTGCGAGCGTCTTTGTCGTCTAGGAATCTTTCTACTTGTGGAACGCGTCCAACCTTGCGAACCTCATTATCTTCATAGTCCTCAAAGTAAATCTTTCGCTTCCAAAAATGACGGCAACCGTACGAGCCTTTGTAATCCCAAATAGAGTAGTTTCCGAACTCTGGATTTGATAGCCCGTTCTTAATTTCTTCCTCTGTATATATTCTGCTAAGTCCTAGCACCTCCGCACAAAAAGAACGGTTCTTGTCGTCTTTCGGGCCAGTATACTCATAACGAACTAACCACTGCCCTGTACCGTCTTTATTGGTAACATCGTTGAATGATTCCGCGTCCGTTGGTTGATTCATCTCAACGCTAACGTTTTGCAAATATTCTTCTTCGGATACTTCTTTCCAGTGTGAAGGCTTTTCAGTACCGCACCCTTTTAAGTATTCAAGTATATGTTTTTGAGTATTCTCATCCGCTACTATACGCGGGTCGTGAGCGTTTAGATATATTCCAATTTCTTCTACTGCGGGGTCGGAAACATACGCAATGTTCCCTAGTCCGCTTGCCATTGGTCGCCCTTCTTTGATAGGCTTTAACGTGACGTAATAAGTAGCGAGTTTATCCATTCAATACTATATGTATTTTTTTGCTAACTGTTACGTTTTAGGTAGCTCACTTGATTGAGTGATATGAATAGGTTTTGGTTTAGTACGCTATCAAATTTAGTGAAGTCATTATTCGAAAGTAGGTTTAGCATTCTCTCCCATTGGTTACTTGCGCCCTTCTCACGCTCTGCTTTTTCTTTCTTGTATATCTCCAATTCCTCCGCGTCTAATTCGTCGGGGTCTACATCTTCGTGAGGGTCGTTAAATAGTTCATACGATTCAAATAGATTCTTTCTAAATTTCAAGTATTTAGCGCACGCTCCTAGCACATCTTTTGCGGGGAGTTGGTCTACTAATTCGGCTCTATTGTGAATGTTTACGTTTCCGTATTTCTCCCATTCATCCGAGTACAAACCGCCACCACTATGCCGCAAGTAAATGATTGATGAAATCAAATGCAGGTTGCCTATGTAGTCATTAGAAACGAACGCTTCTAAATCTATCCACTGCCCAAGCGTCAACGCTTCAAAGTTTATTAGCGTTAACTCAATATCTTGAATGGCTATCTTATTACTGTAACGCTCCGATACTTGTGTATGTGGCTCAATACGTTTGTATTCCTCGACTATCTTCGTGCTATCCCAATTCTGAACCTCGTATTCATCCAATGATCTAACTATCGAAATAGTATGTATCATCTTATCAAATACACCGCCTTCGGTTAGTGCGTTTATGTCCCTATACTGGCTTAGCGTGAGCATTAGCTATGCGTTGAATGTGTTCGGCTAGTTTGGTTTGAAGCTGAAAGAATACAGGTGCGCCCTCTTTTGCTGTTAGGTGCTTACCGAATAAATCTGCCTTGTGTTCAATATGTGCGCTTGTATAGTGTTCAGTTGCCGTTAGGTCTGAATCTTTGTAACAAATAGCAAACGCATGAACCGCCCAAGCTCCTCCCTTTTTAGCGGCACGTTCAATCATTGACAAATCTTTACCCGATAATTTCAATGTGCCGTTAACAACGTTGGTGGTGTATTCTCTACCGTTAACATTTACAACCTCTGGCACTTCGTTTTTAACGTTTGTAAAGTTGGAATTTTCGACTATTGAAATTAGTCCGTCCTCGTCTATTACATCGGATAAACCTTTATCTCCTAGCAAGTCAATAACCAAAATCCAACGCTCCAAATATGCGTCAATGGTATTCATTATATCGGATACTTTCGCAAGTTCCAAAAGAGTTATTTCACTCTCGTCATTACGAAAATTATACTCCTTTCCTTCGTGGGTGAATGTTATCATTTTTTTTTATGCTAAGGTAAAACTATTTTCGACTTGAACCAACTCATTGCCTTTGTTTTGTATATCTGTATAGTCCACAACCATAACCTTTTCACGCATTGTGCTACCTCCCGCGTTTTGGTTTATCCCTTCGTTGATATTCATTGTAGGTGTTTGCTCTGCTTGCTGAACTGAACCAAACGATGCCGCAGGTGTTGACGTTGCACCACCACCACTTGTAAATGATGAAGCCGTGCCACCCGCGTTAAATTTTGACTTTGCGATGTTCGCGATTTGTAACGCTGCAAAACCTCCAGCTATACCCGCTTGGATACCTTTTAGAACAGGACCACCGGGAGCGTTTGCGTATGTACTTAACACTGCCTTGTATCCGTCCATTGTAGCCTGTGCAATACTTGCCGCCTTGTTAACGTTGAAAGCAACCTCCGCAGCCTTGCTACTTCTATCTGCGAACAATTCAGCCACACCTGAAGCGAGTTTAATGCCGTCTATTGCCATTTTTGCTTTAGCTTCTGCTAGGTCTTTAGATTCTTTTTTCTCCCTATCGCTTAACGCTTTCTTTTCATCTAGTGCCTTTTTGTCTATGGCTAGTAAATCATCTTGCAACTGTTGACGCAGTTGCTTTTCAATTTCATTAGTCAACAATCCCTCCTCTTGCAATCGTGCTAACTTATCTTCAAACTGTGCCGTTCTTATTGCTTTCTCTTTCTCGTAGCCTTCATCCATCATTTCAATAGCGAGGGCGTCTTGTTTTGCGTAGAACTCCTGCATCCGAATAGCTTCCGCTTGTTGGTCTGCTTCGCTTTTTTCTATACGATCTTTTTCCGCTTGCAAAATCTCTGCTTGCACCTTCTGCTCTGCTTGTATTCTTTGACTTCCATACAACTCAATTAAACGCGCTCTTTCACTTTGGGTGAGTTCCTCGTTTAGTTTAGCATCTTCGATAAGTCTATCGTAGTTTAGTTGTATCTCCTTCTGTTGCTTATCGAAACCATCAGCCATTAAAGCGAGTTCCTCATCTTGGATTTCGCGTTCAATCTCAATACGAGTGTCACGGTATGCTTTGTAATCTTCAAAGCGTTGTTTACGGTCTGCTTTAAGTTGTGCAAGTTCTTCGGCTGCTTGCTCCTTTTGCTTTTCGATAGCGTCCGAGCGCTCCTTTTCTGTTTGCGCGTTGAAGTATTGAACATCACGAAGTGATTGTTTATATTCGGCTCTTTTATCACGTACTGATTTAGCAAGGGCGACCATTTCTTTATAGTCTAAATCGCCTTTTATCTTCTCTGCTTTATATCGTTCTTTTAATGCTTCTAACTGCGCTTCGTTGGTGTCTCGTAGCCTTTTAACTTTTTTACGCTCTAGTGCTTCCGTGTCTTTCCCAGAAAGTTCAGCCATCCGAATCTCGTGATCTAGTGCGGCTGTTATTCGTGATGTTGCTTCCTCGTATGCTCTAGCGCGTTTCTCTGCTGCTTTTGCGCTTGCTTCCGCCGCGTCTTGTTCTGCGTAATTGGTAAGACCTAGCCAATCCAAGAAGTCTTTTAACTGTTGAACTACCCAGCCAATAGCGTCTCCGATTGCTTCGAATATTGCGGTAAGAAATCCTAACTCGTCCATTAGTTTAACTATCGCGGCAATTATTGCGAATACGATAGCGGCAATCAAAAACAAAGGATTTGTTAAAAGTGCCTTGCCTAAATTTAGGAACACGCTACCTAGTTGTTTGATGGATTTAATAGCCGAACCGAAAGAAATGTTACCAGCTGCGTTCGCAAGGCTTCCCGCTTGTTTACTTGCTGTCTCAAAGTCTAGTCGCATTAATGACGTTCCAACGTCTGCCAAACCGTCACCGAATACCGAGAATCCTTGATTGTCCGCTAATATATCTACTTGCTTATCAACCTCGATAATGGTTTTACGCATTCGAACCGCTTCCTTTTGCAGCATTCGGAACTCGTCTGAATTTGCTTCGCCCGCCAAAGCCATTTCGTACATCCTATCCTCTAACTCCCCTAGTCGTGAAGATAAAGGTTTCACGCCTTTGTATGCTTCCTCGAATGTAGCGTCTAAATCCCTATTAGATTTTACCGCGCTATCTGTTGCTTTCTTAGTATCTCGAAGTTGTTTATTGTAGTCTACTAGCTTACTTTTGCCTTCCTCAAAAGACTTTGATAATTTCTCTGCTTTCTTTGGGTCGGTGGTGTTATCAAGTTCCTGTTTGGTCTTTTTTAACTCCTCTCGAAAGGCTTTAATACTATCGCCTTGAATGTTTAGTTTAATATCTATTTGCTCTGCCATGGCTTTAATTTGGGTAGTTTTCTAAAATATAAGCATCAATAATACTTATTATCCTATCTTTAAAATCCTGTGTTACGTATCCTGCTGGATTATTATTTTCAGTAACTACTACAGCTTCTGCGTATTCCTTTGCAGTCTTCCACCATCCTGTACTCCCCAACATTATAATTAACGGTAAGTACGCCTGTTCAATTTCTTGATTTACCGCTCTTGGTACTCCGTTATCAGTATTTTGCAATAACTCTGCTGAAAGTGAATCGATCATTTCTCTAGCATCATCCCGCCTGTGTTTGTATTCAGGCGCCTGAATAGTTATAAAATCGTTAGCGTCATGATCATTAATTACCTGAAGTATAATAGGTTCATCTTCAATATTCACCCCGTTAAATGTATACGAGTACCCAATAGAAGTAATACTAACTATTTCTACTTCTTCCGCTTCAATTTCTTTAATTAAAGTCGTAGAGTTAATTTCTTTTGTTATTTGTAATACTATCATTTTACTTTCCAATATTCACAAGATGCCTGTAATATTTCGAGGGTTGCATTTCCTGCGGATACCGCCCCTCTTATCTCTATATTAAAAGATGAAGTCTCAGTAAATGTAACGTACCCAAACTCACTATATCTCATTTGTTCATCAGCATCTTTACGCTCTCTTATTTCAACCTCTTTAATTTTCACGCCGTCAACATACATTCCCAACATTGAAAGCGCGGTTCCTCTATTATTAGTATATATCGCACTAACGGCAAACCTATATTTTCCCTCTGGAATATCCGACACTCCCAATTCGTAAAGCGTTGTAGTCGGATCGTTGGCATTATACCCTGACGTAGAAGTGGTAGATGTTCTTATATCGTTTACATCCTCTGTATTATATTGCCCGAATGGATAGTCAATATTTAAGCCTGCTTTCTCTACTGTTGTTTCATTCCCGATTATCGTCGTTTTAGAAAACCCTGAAGGAATAGTATTATTATCCCCCATAACTTTCGCACCGTTAGCGTTTACCGTGTTCTGATTACCTTGGATAAACACGTTGTCACCCGTCACAAAATTATACGCTCCCTGTATCTGTACTTGCCCGCTGCCTATTACTATATTTGTATCGTCTGCTACATCGGTATAAAAGTCCGTCACAACGTCATCATAAAGTATATTCGGCTTAATTGGTGGTTGTGGATTTAATACTTTAAGTCCGCTTTTTTCGTCCGCTGTAATTAAATCTACCTTTGTTAACGTTCGCTTCGTTGCGTTGTAGTTATGGACTTTCTCAATATAAAAGTATCCGTTATCTTTTATATAAATACTCCAATCTAACCTCGTTGAAAGTTTCTGAAAATCTAACTCAGTCAAATCAAAATACGCGCTTAGTCTACTCCCTTGGTTTATCGTTGTCGTTTCGCGTTGGTGGTGTAAGTTGTATATATAATTCGAGGTTTGTCCAGCTTGGAAAGCGTGAAATATAACCTTTGGCGCATTAAAGCAAATCGAAAAGTTTGGCGTAAAATCACTGTCAAACATTGAGGTCATGTTGTACTCTGAAATGAAAGCGAGTTCGGACGCATTTGTTACAATGTCGTCATAGAATGGATATTGGTATATCGTTCCTAGACCGTTATGAAGTAAAACACGGAGATTCCCTTCGGGGTTTATACCGTTAATTGACGGCAATGGGAAACCTAATCCCGACTGAACGGATGGCGTAGGAGAATACATCACTTGGTTAACATCAGTTCCAACCGTGTACTCGTTATCTAAAACTATTAAACTCTCTCCGTAAGTATCTGTAAACTCATTTTGATACGCTTCGTTTATCGTGTCCTTACCTTCTTTGTACTTAAATACTTGGTCTCGTTTAACCTCGTTGTTTAGGAATGTGATACTATTAGGTTGTGCTTCTTGTAACTTGTCAGTCCAATCCCATAACTGCCCGTCATCGTAATACTTATCCCTAGTCTTTACAATTATGTTACGCTCGTTATCGGGGTCAGGAACAGGATACAAATTATACGTTTTCATAACCGCGCTAACAAGGTCGCGTTGCTTTATTCCTTTTGGAATAAACTTATCAATGTCTACCGCTGAATTTTTGACTAACTCCGTAATATCGGGGACTGCCTTAAACTCTAAATTCGTTATGCTTATATCGAACTCTAGTCTCACATCTTCTCCCGTTGCTTGGTCTACAAATTTACAAGGAACATTAACTAGCAAGGAAGAAGTATCAAGGCTTACAATGGATGAAAAACCCCCCGTAAATGTGTCCATTATTGCGCCTGAAAAATTGAAATATCTACCCATTACAACCGCGTGAACATCAAACTTTTCGTTTGCGTCAAATATACCTAGGTTTGCAAATGATGCGTTTGTTCCACTTCCTAGTGATTGCCATCCAGAAGCGTAAGTGTATGTACCTCCGTTAGTAAAATTCACAACCGTTGTACCAGCGTCAATGTATGCCGTCTTTGTGTTGTCCGTTGTGCTTTGCGCTACTAGCGTTATTTTAACCTCGCATCCAGATATACCTCCTAGTGTGTTATCAACTTCCCACGAAACAACCGTACCCACGTCGTCCTTTGCTCTTACGTCTATGTCATAATCGTACGAAGTGAGTATTTGGAATGTTCTACCTTGTCCTCCTAGGTTTGTTAACTCCCCTGTAAGAACATCGTATTGGCTTTGAGGATCTTCTAAAATAGTATCAAGAACTACTTTACTTCCAGCATTTAGACAATAGTCGTTTATTGCGTTTGCGCTCGTGAAGTCTAGTACTGGTATCCATCCAAATGGATATGTAGGCATTTGTGTTTCGTCAATCAAATACGTATCACTAGCCAAAGTACCGCGAACCGTGTACGACTGTTTGAGAAATTGGCTGATACTATCATCTCCATTTTTACCGTTGTACGGTATAATACGCTTGTCTATTTGCAGTGTGCTTTCGTCATATTGGTCGAACGTAAAGCTGTAACCGTTTGACGCAAATATTTTCTTCCAATATTCCCACTCGTATATTGCAGGCTTGAAATCTCTAAGCGTGTAAATATTATCTTGCTTTGCGTATTGTGGATATGTGTACCCTTCGGTATTACTCCATGAAGCAATGATATTTGTACGGTTAAACGTATGCGATAACTCGGGAAATGATAAGTCCGTAAGTTCCTTGTCTCCCATCTTATTAAAGAAATTGGAAACCTGATCGAACACAACTATCTTATATTTCAATCGCTTGCCGTTGGTCGCTCGGTTCTCATTGACGCGAATAACCTCTTTAAGCTGAATAAACCCCTCAAAGTTTTCTACTCCATTTTGAATAACGGAGCAAATCGTTTTTTTGTTACGGTCAAATTTATTGTTAGATAGGTCTATGTCAAAGTACGAACCTAATAGCGTCGTATTGTTCTCTGTGCCGTCTATCTCTATAACTTTCGAGAATCCTCCAGAGCGTTTGCCTTGCGATGTAATCTCCTTAACCGACAAAGTAATAGGGAAGTCCGTACCCTTTGGAAGCGTTAAAAACCCTGTTGATAATTGTATTCTAGTGCTATCCATTTACTTCATCTTGTACTGACATTCTAAACTCAATAGAAACCTTTCTATTTCTTTGCGTGCGTTTCTTGTGTAATGGTTGGGAAGTGCTTAGTATCTCAATCGCTTGCCAGTCCCCCCCGTTAATAGATACATAAGCCTGTGGGGTGCTTAGTAGCTCCCTCATATATTGCGATTCCGTTTCACTTAATATTCCAGTGGAAACCTTGTAAGAAATACTCTCGTTAACATCGTAAGACTGTACGCCCTTATCTGTTGTTTCGTATCCCCAAGCGTCATCCGTAACCGTTCCGTATTTCGTTTGTATGTTTTGGCGGTTTACTGTTTGCGTTAGATAGTCGCCTTTGTTAAATGGTATGGTAACCCAACTACTCAAACGATCTAAAAAACAAATATCGTAAGTGGTATATAGGTCACATTCACCATATAAATTAACTGTTTTTATTTCGCTTTTAATCACTCCAACAATCCCCGAAATCTGTTGAACAGATACCGTGTAACTATCTACCGTTGACAAATCCAATCCGCCCGCAAATGGAATCCATGATCCACCGCTAAAAGTATCTTCGATAGTTGCATCGCTTGGAAGTATGTTTATGCTTACAATATCTGTAAGACTAGATAGTGAGTAGCGATAAGACACCAAGTCAACAATAAACACAACGTAATAATTCGAAGCGGATAAAACGTCCCCAGCGAACCACGTAGGCATATTACGAGAGATTCTAGCCTCATTCGGTAGGGTTGTTAGGAATTGTTTACCGCTCCCGTTTAATTGATAGTTTGAATAATCGTATGTGCTAAAGTTAATGAAACCTAGTGCGCCTTTAAACGCTTTGAAAGGTGCGCCCAATAAAGCTGGAAAAACACTTTTTAAACCGTCTGCATAGGTTACAACACCCGCAGAAGTTGCGCCCGAACCTATCCAAGTTAGATCGAACACCGTGTAATATACTCCCGTATCTAAAAATACATCGAGTACCGTATGAATACCTTCTAATTCATTTCTAAAAGCTGGGGTATCTGCTTGCGCCACATTTACAACATCTCCCGCACTAAAGCCTGGGTTTGTTGCTCCGTGAGATAACATTGTTCGGGATATTCCACTAGGGTTAACCGAGGGGTCTGATACGTTTGGCCATGTGCCCGAACCCGCAAAACCGTAATCTGTAAACGCTACATTTACAAAGTACTCTTCCGCTACATTTACACGGTACTTGGTTTGATGTCCGTCTGGGTTGTATACTTTCGAGGTTTGGAAGTCATTAAACATAGTGGACTGTATAATCTTTCGAATATCAACCTCACCGTATCCACTAACGGGAATAGGTTTTAATTTATACGTTACTATCACATCGCTGCTAGCATCCTCTACAACATCGACGATATAACGGAAACCCTCCTCTGTCTTATTGGTGCTATCAAAATACCAATACATAGGATTGTATGCGGGGGTTAATGCTTGCGGGCTATCTATTACGGTTATTGCCATTACTTAAATTGTTCGTCTATTCTATACTCAAATATTGTCGCTACTACTTTCTCTAACTGCTCTACCACTTTCGGACGAGCCATGAATGCCTTTGTAATATTTCTAGGTACTCTGCCACCTTTCCATTTACGTGCCTTCCTTTCATCTACAAATTTATAATATTCCGTTGATGAAATTTTAAGGCTAATATCGTCGTCTATGTCATCCCATCGTAGTTTTACAATCTTCGAGACGTTTCGCATACGTCCTGTGTCAATGGCTTTTTGGCGTATTATTTCCTTTTTTAACTCGGTATTAAGCACCCTCGTTGCAGTTCCTAACCTTCGCCAAACGTCCTGTTTTGTTGCCATCTATTACTATATGTATTTTTTCTAATGGCTGTTACTAGGAATTTCGATATGTCTTTCTTGGGATTCTCATATAACTAGCCTTGGTTGGTCGGGGTCGCTCGTATTCGTTTGGAAGTAGTAGCGAATCCCGTCAATCGCATGGTTGAAATTGTCAATCGGTTTGTTTAGGCTCACATTATTCTTGTCAACCGCCCATGTGTATTTAGCGAACTCATTGATAATATTGGTAGACCTTTCAGTAATTACTATGTTCAATTCTTGCATACGTGACACGCCGAAAACGATACTATCCGCGCCCTTCTTTGCATCTTGAACCCTCCAACCGTATGTTCTTAACTCTGCGTTTGACTTCATCTCTGCGCTATCTCCTGTTATCGTTGTGTACTTGTCGCACCCTATTCGTTCCATTTTATCTGAAATGGCTCTATTCAAAAGTCCAGTTTCATAGATCAACTCATCCAGATACCATGTATTGTCAGCGTAATAAATAGCCGTCACCGCTGTGGGGTCGTTACGATAGCCATAATCTAAACCGTACCCCATTAAACGTGCGTGCGGTGGTATATCCTTGCACGTAGTCCAATTCTCGAATACAACCCCATCTAACGCTCCAACCATTCCCAAACCGTATACGCGCCACTTATTCGCCCAATATTTCGACTTGATGTTATCCTCTTTAAATAGCTTCTCAAACGGCAATGTAGGGTCGTGGAATCCCTTCTTTTTATAGTCTCGGATACTCTTAACCTCGGACGCTGGCAGATACTCGTTATCCTCAAAGGTAAGCGTTAGAAAGTTGTTTTCGTTTATGTAGTCATCACCCCAAAATAGCTTATCGGGGTTATAGTCAATAATAGTGATTTTTGCACGTGAGATAAACTGAACCGCTGTATCAATATCCATTTTGTCCGCTTCGTTGATGTACAGAATATCTCTACGGAATCCCTTACCAACATCATTAACGTCTGCTCCTAAAAAATCTAAATAAGAACCATTTGCGTACTCGTGTTTTGATTCCGAACGGTTGAAGTCTTGAATGTTTTGAATAACTCCCCAGTCCTTGCATATTTTCGTATAATCACGTATTACGGTACGCTTCATCTTTGAAAGTTCACTGCTTAAAATAGTAGCTTCCTTTTCGCTACCGAGTAACGACTGAATTATAAGCTGAACTATTGACACGGTTTTACTTGCTCCTTGCCCGCCACGAATTACAAAAACGTCCTCGTTTAGATTGTTGAGGATTAAGTCGCGTATTTTAAAGTACGCCTTTGTGTATAAGAATTTGTTATCGCTCACCAATGTCAGGAAGTGGCGGGATATTTAACCCCCCTTTGATCTCGTTTTCTTTCTTGTCAACTAATCCCGTGACGCGTGCCGTTAGATTACTGTTGTAGCTTCCTGTTAGTCCTCCGTCTATCTGTTCTGCTCTTATTTCCTCCTTTACGCGCGTAATGATACTACAATAATCATCATACGCTCCATCTGTATTAAACCAGTAGTGATGCATTTCAACGCTGTAATGCTCTCGACAATACGAGAAAAAACCCTCTATAATCAAAGGTCGTTCAATAGGTGTGTTAACTCTTTCACCGTCCTTACCAACGTACTCTACTTTCATTCGTGGGTTATCCTTTACGTTCTTTTGATACGCTTGGAAATACTCCCAAATAAGTTCGGGTTCTTTTATGTATTTATGCTTCGCCATCTATCGTAATAATTTTAAACTCTCTACTTAATTGGTCGGATAGCATATGCTCGTTTACGCTGGAAAGAAATTCGTTATACTCTCTGACTTGATCCGCTTTAATTTCGGTTTTCAGTCTTTCGGTGTGTGCGTTTTCTTTTATTCTTATGACGTTCTGCCATGCGTTACCAAGTGCAAACGCTGTAAATATTACCGCTATTGCTATCCAAATAATCTTACCATTGTTGTTGAAAACACATATTTAGACCGTAGTCGTAGTATGTAGAATTATTCACTATGGTATCATTTCCTGTGCATTCATTCCGAACGGTGTACGTAAAGTATTCAGCAACGTATTGATTGATATTTGTAATCTCTCCGCAGTTGCATACGACTACGCCCGTACTCGGTTGTGTCTGTGCTGTTGGTTGTGGATTACTTTTTTTGCATGATACAGAAGCTAAAAGAACAATGCTAATCGTTAGTATTTTCTTCATCTTTTTTCGGTTTTGATTTACTTACGAACTTTGTAAATCCAGCGTCATAGATTCGTTTCAAATACTCCTGTGAATATTCTTCTCCGTGTCTTAGGGTTGCGTTTATTCCTGTACGCTTATCGTCTTTAATGCGTACTATTTCGCCCTTTTTTACTTTTAGTTTATACATTTTCTAAGTAGTTAATGATTTCTTTTTTTGTCATTTCGGGGTCAAGCTCGGGGTGCATCTCCAAAAGTTTCTTTTTGCTCATACCTTTGTAATTCGGCGCGGTAACTTCTTCTTGTTGCTTTCGTGCCTTTAGTTTAAATTTCCCTTTCATATTGTTTTACTTTTTGTTTAAAATCCTTAATTAGTGTTTGCGCTCCTCTGTGCGTTACGTTGAAATGTTTTACAATGTCTCGAATAGATCGTACGTTTTTATTCACGTACGCGTCAAAAAAACGCTTCTCGTGAGGTTCTGCGTTTGCGTAGTATTTATTAAGTGCATATTCAAGACGTTGTAAAAGTACGTCATGGTTGCTTTCTTGTTGGTCGTCTTTCGTGTCGGGAATGGTTAAATCATTCGAAATACACTTGTTGACTATATTATAATTGCTGTTCACCCATCTGTATTGATTTGATGCAGCTAACGCGATAAACCCGAGGATATTACTTTGATGCAGTTTTTTTGCTTTCCGTATGCAGATGGTATAAATATCAGAAAGCATATTTGTGTCGTTAGCTGTGATACTTTTAAACGCGTTCGATTCTATTACGCTTTGAATCTGCGTAATGTTCTCGGTAAAAAATATATCAATTTCCTCTTTTGTCACGCGTTAAATATACGATTATTTTATCAATTCCAAACTATCACTATTTTCGAACGGTGTCGCGTATGATCTTTTGAAGTTGTCGGTTTGCTCTTGCTGGATACGTTCTCTCTTTGCTTCATTGATTAGCGTCACGCTGTATATAATAGCTATGAATCCGAACACTACTGCGAACAGTCTGAGTGCTAATTCTTGCTTTTGTTTTTTACTTAGTTTCATTTTAATATGTTTACTGGTATACATATCCCTTTGTTATGAGAAATGCTCGGACTGAACTTCCTCAATAATATAAAATTTCTCCCACATACTTTTTGCCCATTCTTCGGCTTGATGTCTATGTTGAAATACAGCTATAATTTTATTTCTTCCAATATCCAAGCGTTCTGCATCTGGAATTACTGCAAAAGCACTTCTCATAACAGCACCTAAACAAGATGGCTGGTTCAGTTCTTCGTTCATAGCTTTGTAGTCTCTTTCATCCATTTTTCTTCGTATTAAAGTTTCGAGGTATTAATCAGCCACCTCGTTTAGCTGCAAAACGTTAACGGCAATAAAAAATACGTTCACTAAATTTCGTCATAGTCAATAACATATTGCTTCAATTCGTAATC
>Ga0307378_10006667_pt1 | contig 15728 bp, 12 predicted proteins | sample UN1MG_FD_202238 | JGI IMG/M metagenome (GOLD analysis project Ga0307378, IMG submission 202238) | Soil microbial communities from Risofladan, Vaasa, Finland - UN-1 | ecosystem: Environmental > Terrestrial > Soil > Coastal area > Acid sulfate soil | place: Finland: Risofladan, Vaasa | collected... | reverse complement strand
CGACAAGGATTGGCCCTACGACGCCACCAAGGACACCCTGCGGAAGATGCTCGGCGACCAGATTCTCCAGTACCGCAACATCATCTGGTTCCTGACCTCCACGGGCCTCCGCGACGAGAAGGGCACGGCGAAGCCGGGCTACGAGGCCTTCAAGAAGGGCATCGAGACCTACCGCAAGCGGTAATGGCGGGCGCCAGGATTTTGTGGCAGACACGGGTGGCATGCCCAGGCCGCCGTTGCCTGGGCATGATCCCCGGCCCACTGGGAACATGCCCACGCGAACAGCAGCGTCGGCATGCCACCCCAGAGTAGGATGCATGCCAGAAAGGTGGGTAGACGCGGGGGGGGCGCCGGAGGGCCCTATCGTTGCGTGTGCCCTTACTGGCGCAGCAGGGGGTAGGGGAGCCCCCTCGGTATATGTTTTAGGATAACGGTGTTCCGCCGCAGGGGCGAAAAGTGGGGTTTTTCAGGGCCTAAACCTCGTTTCGAGAGCGCCAGGGTCGATTCACCCCCGTTTTGGTAAGATAGGCAAGGGGAAACGCGCCGCTTTTGATCGCTTTTTTCGATTTTTGATCGGAACGCGCCGGAATCGGCCGTTTCGCGCCCCGTTTTGAGCCTAAATGGAGTGGACTCAATATATACTAAAGCATACCGAGGCGGGGGCGGCAGGCTTCAGGCTGGAGGCTGGAGGCTGGAGGCGATTGATTTCGGATTTGGGATTTCAGATTGCAGAATGGCGCGGTCGGGCGCGAAAGGGCGGAAAGTAGGAAGGTGTCCCCCGAGTATGTGGCGTCGCCCGATTATGGAACGGCTTTCAGATGACTGAACTTACGGAACTTGAGCGTGCTGTCTTGGCCAAACTCCTCGAGGGCAGACACCGGCTCTTGGAGCAGTTGCGCGAGCAGCTTCCCAACTGCCGCGTGACTCGTCGCGAGCTGACGGGTGTGGGTTTTTACGCCTACCTCGACTGCGGAGACGCGCCGCGGGCCAATCACGCTAACCTTCGCTTCGGTGACGTCGTTGCCCAGATCGGCGGAATGGCCGATGGAGCGGGGTTCGTGCTATACGTCGAACACGGCCGGCTGTATATGCTTGAAGGGTACGGTTATTCCGACCCATGGCCAAACAGGATTGCTGGATACGCCTTACAATACAACGGTGGCGACAGACGCGACTGGGGGGCGCTAACGAAGGCTCTCGAATGAGTAGGACTGTGGGCAACACATCACAATGGAACCGGGGGGAATCAGAGGACGCCCATAACCGTGCCTGTCAAGGGGCCCTGGCCCGAGCCTCCGCCGCCGTGGTTCTTCGGCCTTTGGCTCTTCCCTGGACTCCCTTCTGGCTGTGAGTGGTTGCGAGCGATGGGGCTTGCACGCAGCCTACGCCTGAAACATGGTCACCCTTCGGGATGACCATGCCACCCATCCGCGTAGTAGCATTACTTCCGGCGGTTGTATTCCTGGAGAGGTTTGACGGAGATGCCGCGCTTCTTGAGGGCTTCGATGCCGTTGACGAAGGCGGCGGCGGCGCTCAGCGTGGAAATGAGGGGGATGTTGGTGGCGATGGCGTGGGTGCGGATGTGAATCTCGTCGAGGCGAGGGTTCTTGCCGCTGGCGGTGTTGATAATCAGGCAGACGTCCTTATTCTTCATGAGGTCGAGGACGTTCGGTCGGCCCACCGAGATCTTCCGCAGCGGCGTGACGCGGACGTCGTTGTGGGCCAGCGCGGCCGCGGTGCCTTCGGTGGCCACGAGGTTGAACCCCATGTCGTCGAGTTTCTTGGCGATAAAGATGATGTCGCGTTTGTCGGCGTTGCGGACCGAGATGAAGACCGTCCCGCTGGTCGGCACCACGTGTCCGGCGCCCAGTTGGCTCTTGGCATAGGCCGTTCCGAACGTCGTGTCGATGCCCATGACCTCGCCGGTCGATTTCATCTCCGGCCCGAGCACGGCGTCGACGCCCGGGAACCGCGCGAACGGAAACACGGGCGACTTGACCGCGACGTGGTCGATCCGCACTTGCTGGGTGAAGCCGAGTTCCTCGAGCGACTTGCCCAGCATGACCTTCGTGGCGATGCCGGCCAGGGGCACGCCGATGGCCTTGGCGACGAACGGCACCGTGCGGCTGGCCCGGGGGTTGACCTCGAGCACGTAAATCGTGTCGCCGCGGATGGCGTACTGGACGTTCATGAGGCCGACGACGCCCAGTTCCATGGCGAGGGCCTTGGTCTGGCGGGCGAGTTCGGCCACGATTTCGTCGGTCAACGTCATGGGCGGGATGGCGCAGACCGAGTCGCCCGAGTGGATGCCGGCCGGCTCGACGTGTTCCATGATGCCGCCGATGACGCATTGCCGACCGTCGGCGATGGCGTCGACGTCGACCTCGATGGCGTTATCGAGGAACTTGTCGACCAGGATGGGGTGCTCGGTCGAGGCGTCGGAGGCGATGCGGGCCTCGGCCATGTACCGCTCGAGTTCCTCGGCGTCGAAGACGATCTCCATGGCCCGGCCGCCCAGGACGTACGAGGGGCGGACGACGACCGGGTACCCGATCTCCTCGGCGACGGCGCGGGCCTGGTCGTAGGAGAAGGCGGTGCCGTTGGGCGGCTGGAGGAGTTTGAGTTTCCCCAGGAGTTGCTTGAACCGCTCGCGGTCCTCGGCTCGGTCGATGGAATCGGGGCTGGTGCCGAGGATGCGGACGCCGGCCTCTTCGAGGGGCACGGCCAGGTTCAGCGGCGTCTGGCCGCCCAGTTGGACGATGACGCCCTCGGGCTGCTCGGCCTCGATGATGGCCAGGACGTCTTCGCGGGTCAGCGGCTCGAAGTAGAGTTTGTCGGAGGTGTCGTAATCGGTCGAGACGGTCTCGGGGTTCGAGTTGACCATGATGGCCTCGTACCCGAGTTCCTTGACGGCGTAGGAGGCGTGGCAGCAGCAGTAATCGAACTCGATGCCTTGGCCGATGCGGTTGGGCCCGCCGCCCAGGATGACGACCTTCTTCTTGTCCGTGACGCGGTTCTCGTCGACGGGCTCGTAGGTGGAATAGTAGTAGGGTCGGTCGGCGTTGAACTCTCCGCCACACGTGTCGACGAGTTTGTACGACGGGCGGATGCCGCGCCGTTGGCGTTCGCGGGCGACGGCCGTCTCGCGGGTGCCCGTCAGGTGGGCGATCTGGACGTCGGAGAAGCCGGTCCGCTTGGCGTCGCGCACCAGATCGGTGGGCATCTTGCGGAGCCCCTTGGCGCCCTTGTGCCGCGCGATCCGCTCCGCCATGTCGTTGATCTCCTGCATTTGGTCGATAAACCACCGGTCGATTTTCGTCAGACCGGCTATCCTCTCGACGCTCCACCCTTTTAGCAGGGCGTGTTGGACGTAGAAGTGCCGGGCGTCGTTCGGCGTCACGAGCCGCTTCGTCAGTTCGGCGTCGTCGCGGGGTGCGGGCACCAGGTAGTCCTTGCCGTCGAACCCCAGACCGTAGCGGCCGATCTCCAGGCTCCTCAGGCCCTTCTGAAGGGCCTCCTTGAACGTCCGGCCGATCGACATGGCCTCGCCGACCGACTTCATCGACGTGTTGACCGTGGGGTCGGCCTTCGGGAACTTCTTGAACGTGAAGCGGGCCACCTTGAAGACGCAGTAATCGATCGTGGGCTCGAAGTACGCGTAGGTCTTGCCGGTGACGTCGTTGGTAATCTCGTCGAGCGTCATGCCGATGGCCAGTTTGGTGGCCACCCGGGCGATGGGGAAACCCGTGGCCTTCGAGGCCAGGGCGCTGGAGCGCGACAGGCGGGGGTTGACCTCGATGATGACGATGTCGCCGTTGGCGGGGTTTCCGCCGAACTGGATGTTGATGCCGCCGCCCGTGACGTCGATCTTGCGGATGATCCGCCGGCACAGGTTGGTGTACTCGGCGTATTCGCGTGCGGTAAGCGTCTGCGATGGGGCCACCACCATGGAGTCGCCCGTGTGGACGCCCATCGGGTCGACGTTCTCCATCGAGGTAATGATGATGACGTTGTCGGCCGAGTCGCGCATGACCTCGAACTCGATTTCCTTCCACCCGAGGACCGACTGCTCGACCAGGACCTGGCCGACGGGGCTGGTGGTGATGGCGCGGGTCAGGCAGTCGGCCAGTTCCTCGAGGTTGTAGGCGATGGACCCACCCGAGCCGCCCATCGTGAACGCGGGCCGCAGAATGAGCGGGAACCCGATTCGCTGGCCGATCTCCAGGCCTTGCTCAACGGTGGTCGCGATGCCGCTCTCGGGCATCTTCAGGCCGATCTCGAGCATGGCGCGCTTGAAGAGGTCGCGGTCCTCGGCCCGGGCGATGGCCTCGGGGCTGGCCCCCAGGACCTCGACGCCGTACTTGGCATACACGCCGGCCCGGGCCAGAAAGACGGCCACGTTCAGGCCCGTCTGGCCGCCAAGTGTCGGCAGGATGGCGTCGGGCCGCTCGGCCGCGATGATCTTCTCGATGGCCTCCGGCGTAATCGGCTCGATGTACGTGCGGTCGGCCATGCGCGGGTCGGTCATGATCGTGGCCGGGTTCGAATTGATCAGCACGACCTGGTAGCCCTCTTCCTTGAGGGCCTTGCAGGCCTGGGACCCCGAGTAGTCGAACTCGCAGGCCTGGCCGATGATGATGGGCCCGGAGCCGATGATCAGGATCTTCTTGATGTCGGTTCGTTTGGGCACGGCGGCGTTGTCCCCTAAAGCGATTCCGAGAACCGTGCGAGTACGGCGTCCGGCGCTTCGGTTTCGTCGCGACACGGATGGAACTGGACCCCCGCGGCGTCGAGGGCCTGGCTTCCGACGCCTTCGATGGTCCCGTCGTTCAGGTTCGTGTGGGTCACCTCGACGCCGTCGCTCATCGAGTCGCCGTCCACCGCGTAACCGTGGTGCTGGACGGTGATGGCCAGCCGGCCGCCCGTCAGTTCCTTGACGGGGCAATTGACGCCGCGATGGCCGGTCTTCATCCGCTCGACCCGGCACCCCAGCGCCAAGGCCAGCACCTGGTGCCCGAGGCCGATGCCGAGCAGGGGGGCCTTGCCCAGGAGGGCCTTCGTGGTGGCCACGGCCCCCTCAAGCGCCCGCGGGTCGCCCGGCCCGCCGGCCAGGATGATGCCCTTCGGCTTGCCGGCGAGAACCTGTCGGGCGGAGGCCGGGTGCGGCACGACTCGGACGGCGAAGCCCAGGTCGGCCAGTTGGTCGAGGAGGCTTTCCTTGACGCCGAGGTTCACCAGGGCGAGGGTGCCCCGCTGCTTGCCCCGCGCGCGGCGTTTGCCTGCCCAGGTCGCCTCGGCGGCGAGGTCTCGAGCGGGGGCCGAGGCAGCGGCCCTCAGCTTGGCGGCCACCTTCGTGGCGTCCGACTTGCCGCGGACGATGGCGGCCTGCATCTGGCCGTGGTCGCGAAGGTGCACGGCGACGGCCCGCGTATCGACCTCGGAGATGCCGACCACGCGATGGGCCTTCAGAAAATCCTCCAGCGACCCGGTGGCCCGGAAGTTCGAGAACGTGCGGCTGTATTCCCGGACGATGAGCCCCGCCGGGTGGACGGCGGGCGACTCGTTGTCGTCGGCGTTGACGCCGCAAGCGCCGATGATGGGGTACGTCAGGACGGCCAGCGTGCCGCGATACGACGGATTGGTCAGGAGTTCATGGTACCCGACGACGCCGGTAAAAAAAACGGCCACGCCGAAAACATCTCCGGCGTGGCCGAAGGAATTACCTTCGAACCGGGCCCCGTCCTCCAGGATCAGAACTGCCTTCGCGGGTTTCTTCATAGCTCCTCTACCCGGTTCCTGATTGACCGATGTTCCGAAGCGACCTGCGCCAACTCGCGGCGGCCTAGGAAGGCCACCGCGCGGGCTCCAAGGGGCCCACGCCGAGTTGACAAAGTAGCACTAGATGTACTCGATCGTGCTGGGCGGCTTGGGCGACAAGTCGTACAGCACCTTCGTTACGGACGGGATCTCCTTGTAGATCCGCTTCTGGATCGTCATGAGCGTCGACCAGGGCAATTTCGTCGCCGTGGCCGTGACGGCATTCTCGGAGTTCACGCACCGGACGGCCACAAGGTGCCCGAAACGGCGATGCCCGTCCTTCGTGACGCCCGTGGCCTGGTCGGCCAGGAGGACGGCGAAGGCCTGGAACTTCTTCAGCCGCACGGTCTCGTCCTCGACGATCTGGCACGCCTTGCGGACGATGGCGATTCGCTCGGGGTTCACCTCGCCCAGGCAGCGGGTGGCCAGGCCCGGCCCGGGGAAGGGCATCCGCGTGTACAGTTGCTTCGGCATGCCCAGGGCCCGGCCGACCTTCCGGACGCCGGGCTTGTAGAGCGTCTTCAGCGGCTCGATGGTGGTGTACCCGTACTGCTTCTTGGCGCTGATGCCGATCTGGTCCAGGACGTTGTGCTGGGTCTTGACGCCCTTGCGGGTCTCGAGGATGTCGGCCGCGATGGTCCCCTGGATGAGAAACTGGGCCTTGGAGTCGCGCACGGCCTTGCTGAAGGTCCGGTAGAACGTGTCGCGGAAGGCCTTCCGTTTCTCCTCGGGGTCGATCTTGCCCCGGAGGGCCTTGAAGAACGTCTTGGCGGTGCGCAGGATGGTCACCCGGATGCCGAGTTTGGCGAACTGGTCCTTCACCCACTTCGGCTCGTCCTGCCGCATGAGACCGTCGTCGATAAAGATGACCTTCATCCGGTCGCCGATGGCCTGGTGGGCCAGCACGGTGCACACGGCGCTGTCCACGCCGCCCGAGAGGGCGCTGATGGCCTTGCCCTTGCCGACGGTCTTGCGGATGGCCTCGATCTGCTGGCGCGCGAACTTCTTGTAGTCCACCGTGTTCCCCTTGCGTGGCGGCCGGCGGAACGTCTCGTGCGGCCTCTGTCCCGCCAGGAAACATATCGGCCAGCCGACCACTTGCAAGGAAAATCCAAGGAAAATCCCGGCGCGGACGGGTGTTGGGTGTGCCAAGACTTCCTGGCAAGCCCCGCACTCCTTGGGTGGCATGCCCACGCCGCTGCTGGCGTGGGCATGTTGCACGTGGGTCAGGGAGCATGCCCAGGCAACGGCGGCCTGGGCATGCCACCCGTGCCAGAAACTCTAGGCACACCCCAGATGTTCGGACCTCACCTTGGCCGAAGCGCGGCCCCATGCCACCGCCGACATTACGCTTGTAACGCATACCGGCCACCGATACAGTTGTCGCGGCGCGGTCGGCAGGGGCCGACGCCGCCTCGAAACCCGGCGCATCAGGGACACCGCGATGACGACCACTTCCGAGCCCGCGTTGCCCGGCCCCAGCGCGCATCCCAGGGCGATTGGCGTACGCCTCTCGACCATGATGTTTCTGCAGTACGCCGTCGGCGGCCTCTGGGTTCCCCTGCTGGGCACCTACCTGAAGGACGGCCTCGACTTCAGCCAGGACGAACGGGGCTGGATCATGGGCGTGGCCGGCACGGTGGGGGCCCTGGCCTCGCCGCTGGTGGCCGGCCAGCTGGCCGACCGGTACTTCCGGACGCAGCGGCTCATGGCGGTGCTGCTGATGGTGTCGGGCGTCGTCATGTGGATCACGGCCTACCAGACGGTGTTTGCCGTGTGGCTGCTGCTGTCGGTGGTGTTCAGCCTGGTGTCGGCGCCCACGGGGTTGCTGGCCAATTCGCTGTCGTTCACGCACATGACGGACCCCGACCGGCAGTTCCCGCGTGTCCGCGTGTGGGGCACGATCGGCTGGATCGCGGCGGGGTGGCTCTTCGCTTGGGTCTGGCTGCTTCAGGACCTCCACCTGAGTTGGCTGCCGCCGTTCCTGGTGGGCAGTGACCGGCCCGACGTAACCGCGCGGCTGGCCGACGCCTTGAAGGCCGCCGGCATCGTCCTGGTTCTGTACGGGCTTTATTGCCTGACGCTACCCGATACGCGGCCTCAGCGGCATGCCCGCGAGGCGCTGGCCATCGGGAAGGCCCTGCGGATGCTCCGCCGCCGTTCCTTCGCGGTGCTCATGGGTTGCGGCATCGTGCTGGCGGCCGTCCACCAGATTTACTTCATGGAGGCCGGCAACTTCCTGATGGCCATGCACCTCGAGAAGGGGTACATCCCCCCGGCCATGAGCCTGGGCCAGATCTTCGAGATTCTCATGGTGGCGGTCCTGGGACTGCTCCTGAAGCGGCTGGGCTTCAAACCGGTATTGCTCATCGGGGCACTGGCGTACGTGGCCCGGTATGCCATTTTTGCCGCCACCGGCCTGCCGCTATGGATCATCGTGGCCAGTCAGGGCCTGCACGGGGTGTGTTTCGCGTGCTTCATGGCGGCGGCCTGCATCTACGTGGACCGCGTGGCCGACAAAGACGTCCGGCACTCGGCCCAGATGGTGTTCGGCCTGGCGCTGGCGTGCGGACCCATCGTGGGCGGATGGTTGAACGGTGCCCTGGGAAGGTGCTTCACGCCGGCGGGCGGCGAGTTGAATTACAGCAGTTTCTGGCTCTCCCTGTCGGGCATCGCCTTGGCCGCAACCATCGTCCTGGCAGCGTTTTTCGTGGTCGAGGGCCCGGCGGCACGTGAACCGGACCCCGCGTCAGCGTAGGGCGGGGCAGCGGCCGGGTTTTTTTGATGCATGCCCCCCTGGAACGACCGATAATGGTCATCAACGACTCGATTTATGCCACGACTGTCAAGCACCTGTCCTCAGGCGACATGCTCAAGATCCGCTTTGCGCGGCCACCGTTGGCCGAGCTGGGGGCAATAACCGCTTATCTCGACCGCGAGAAAGGCAGGATCGACGCGCGGGGAGAAGTGGACTGATGAACAGGGTAGCCGTTAGCACGAGCGTCCTGCACTGGGCGGTCCACCGTTCGGGAAGGTCGCTCCAAGAACTGGCGTCCAAATTCCCGAGAATCGGAGAGTGGGCGGCCGGTGAGGCACTCCCCACGCTGCGTCAGTTGGAGTCTCTGGCGAAGGCGACGTTGACTCCCCTCGGGTTCTTCTTCTTGGCAGAGCCGCCGGAAGAGCGCCTGCCAATTCCGTATTTCCGGACGCTTCGCAGCGACTCCCCGGAGCAGCCGAGCCCGGACCTGCTTGAGACGGTTCAGATGATGCAGCGGCGACAGGCTTGGATGAGCGAGTTTCTGGTCGAAGAGGGGCGAGATCGTGTGCCATTCGTCGCGTCGGCTAAGATCGCAGAGCAGCGCGCTGCGGTGGCCGAACGCATACGGGGGGCCCTGGGCCTTAAGGTGGGCTGGGCGGCTGGCCAGCCGACGTGGACTGATGCGTTGCGCGCCCTGCGCGAAGCAATCGACGAAGCAGGAATCCTCGTGGTCGTCAACGGGATCGTCGGCAACAACACACATCGGAAACTGGATCCAAACGAGTTCCGCGGTTTCGTGCTGGTTGAGGAGTATGCGCCACTTCTCTTCGTCAACGGGGCCGACGGCAAGGCGGCCCAAATGTTCACGCTCGCCCATGAACTGGCGCATGTGTTCTTCGGGAGCAGCGCGGCCTTTGACCTGCGGCAACTCATGCCTGCCGAGGACGCCACTGAACAGGCGTGCAATCAAGTGGCAGCGGAGTTCCTCGTTCCAGAGCGGCTGCTGCGCCCGGCGTGGTCGTCTGTTTCTGATGAGCCCTCGCCCTTCCAAGTGATGGCCCGTCGATTCAAGGTCAGTGAGATTGTGGTGGCGCGGCGGGCCTTGGACCTGGGGCTCATCGGCAGAGAAGCATTCTTTGCGTTCTACGACTCCTACCAGACCGGCGAAAGGCGCGCGGCGTCGTACCAGCCACAGGGCGGAGACTTCTACGCCAACCAGAACCTCCGCATCGGCTACCGATTTGCCAGGACCGTGGTGAGAGCAGCCAGGGAGCAGAGGCTGCTCTATTCCGAGGCGTACCGACTGACAGGCCTTTACGGCAAGACTTTTGATGCCTACGCCGCGTCGCTCGGAATCGGGGGACCGCGGCGATGAACGGCTACAGATACATCCTGGACGCCGATGTGTTCATGTGCGCGGCCCGTTCGTATTACGCTTTCGATCTGGCGCCGCGTTTTTGGCAAAGTCTTATCGCACACGCACAGGACGGGCGAGTTATGAGTATCGACCGCGTGCAAACAGAAATTCAAAGAGGAAAGGATGAACTCGCGTCGTGGACCAAGGAGCGCTTCGCCAGTGCGTTCATGCCAACGGACGATCCGCAAGTCATTGATGGCTATCGAGAGCTGATGGAGTGGGTACAGTCACAGGATCAGTTCTTCGCTGCGGCAAAGGCCGAGTTCGCATCCAAGGCGGACGGATGGCTGGTGGCCTACGCGACAGCGAAGGGGTATGTGGTGGTGACGCAAGAGGTTCTCAATGCGGACGTGAAGCGAAAGGTGCCGATTCCGAACTTGTGCGAAGCGTTCAATGTGCCCTGCATCAACACATTCTCCATGTTGCGTAACTTGGGCGTACGATTTGGCTAGATTCGCGTAGGCGGCTCCCGCCACGCATCATCAAGGACGCTATCACTACGGGCCACCCATGTCAGAAAGCCTTGGCGCAGCCCCCCATGTCGGTGGCCGGGGTTTTTCGGAAGATGCCGCCTGGGAACGACCGATAACGTTGTGGGAGAGGCATCGCGGGGCTCTTACGGGCCTGGCCGGGAGACATTTTTTTTGTTCACGCGATGGAAAAAGGCTTGCCTTGCCGGTGCTCAAATTGCCATATTAGCCGCATCGGAAGGTTATAAGGCGCTCAGGAAGGCTGAGTTCGCGGATCGGCTGCGACCCCTGGCAAAGGGTGTCTGGGGCGCGGCACAAGCAGGTACAGGACTCGGTTCATCGGGATGAGGGAGGAGAATCCTATGAAGAGCCTGCGTCTGGCCGTCTTGACCGTCGTGGCGGTGGCCCTGGCGATGGGGATGGCGGGTGTGAGAGCCGTTGCCGCCCCGGAATCGCCGGAGGCCTTCTTCAACGAAGATGACCTGTCGCTCTACCTGAACGGCGTGGCAGCCGACGCCTTGGCGGCAGACGGGGCCGCCGGCGAGGCCGGCGCACCCGCTGAGGCCGCCGGCGCGGCCGACCAGCCGCCGGCGGGCGATGGGCCGCCCCTGCCGCTGCACAGCCTCGAGGGCGTGGCCGGCGGGGCCTGCACGCCCATGGCCTACTTCGCCAATCCCGGGGTGCCCGGAACGAAGGTCGGCCTGCCGTCGGTCTCGTACACGTACCTGGTGGCCGGCTCGAAGGTCATCAACAGCATCGCCCTTTCGGAGGTGTTTTACCGGCGGATCGAGTTCAGTTACGCCTACAACCGCGTCGGCCTGGGCGACTTCCCCGGCGACGTGCGGGGTGCGATCGGCGTCCATCTTGGCCGGACCCACGTGAATATGCACAACTGGAACCTCCGCGGCATCCTGGTGGAGGAGAACACCTCCGGCCCGTGGATGCCCCAGATCGTCGGCGGCGTGCACTTCAAGCACAACCAGAGCGTTCAGAACATGGACACCCGGCTCGGCGGCGGCGCCAGGGCCCTTGGCTTTGAGCGCAACAACGGCGTCGATTACACCATCACGGCCGGCAAGATGTTCCCGAAGGGGTTCCTCGACCGGCCGGTCCTGGCCAACGTGGGCCTGCGGTGGACCACGGGGGCGCAGACCGGGTGGCTCGGCTTCAGCGACACGTATCGCACGAACGTCGAGGCCAACATCGCCTGGGTGCCCTTCGACTGGCTGGCCATCGGCTACGAGTACAAGGAGAAGCAGAATCCATACGGACGGGTCGGCAACCTCATCGGCGTCGAGGACGCCTGGCACACGATCCTGCTGGCCTGGATTGTCAACGAGCACTGCACCCTCGCGGGCGTTTATGGTCACCTCGGCAACATCGTTAATGGCGAGGAGAACGGCGGCTGGGGCATCCAGCTGAAGTATGAGTTCTAGGGGCTCTTGCTGCCAGGCAGGGCTTGGATGCCGGCAACGTTGGCTGACGCCGGCTGATTGACGCAGTGGCATGGACTTCAGCGGCGCGGGGTCTTGTCCGTCGCGCGGGTGCGGCCAGACAAGGCCCCGTGCTTCTTGATGGTCGGCTCACGCCAAGGCGGACTTTCCACGCGGCAACGTGTACCGCCTGAAGGCCTGACGTTAAGGGGGGTTGTGTTTCCGAAGGAGCGCCGTCCTGATGAAGTCGACTGTTCGAATGTCGTGGTTTGGCGCCTGCGCGATGGTCGCGGCGATGCTGGCCCTGCCGGTCGGAACCCAAGCGGCCGAACCCACGGCTGCTGAAGAACCGAAGCCGGCCAGCGCCGAGGAAAGAATCGAGGACTTCCTGGCCAAGTCCAAGAACCCCTTCGAGTGGTTCGCCTGGGGCGCCGACCTTCGCCTCCGCGAAAGCTACGCCAACAACCATGGCACGCTCGACAAGGGCGCCGCCAACAACGAACTCGCCATGCAGCGGTACCGCACCCGCTGGTGGATGACCCTGTCGCCCGTCAAGGACGTCGACGTCAACCTGCGCCTGATCTGGGAGGGCCGGCACTACACCCAGCCCGACAACCGCCAGGATTACGACCAGGGCGACGTCCTGTTCGATAAACTGAACCTCACGCTCAAGAACCTGGGCGGGTCGCCCCTGTCGGTCGTGGCCGGCCGGCAGGAGTTCACGTTCGGCGACGGTTGGCTCATCTTCGAAGGTACGCCACTGGACGGGTCGCGGACCATCTTCTTCGACGCGTACCGTTTTACCTACGACCTCAAGGACGCCAAGACGGCCGTCGACGTCATTTACCTGGAGCAGACCCACAACGGCGAGCGGTGGCTCACGCCCATGCAGAACATGCACCGCAACATGATGGAGCAGAACGAGCGCGGCCTGATTCTGTACGTGACGAACAAGGCGCTCCCCAAGACCCAGGTGGACGGGTACTTCATCTTCAAACGCGATCTCAGGCAGACCATCGCGAACACCGTTCAGGGCGAGATCTACACCTTCGGCGGACGGCTCGCACAGGACCTCTCGGACCACTGGCAGTACCACGTCGAGGGGGCCCACCAGTTCGGCCACAAGAACGGCCGGTACCTGCGGGCCTTCGGCTTCAACAGCGAGGCCACCTACCTGGTGAAGGACAAACTCAAGAACCGCCTCGGCGTGGCCTACGAGTTCCGCTCGGGCGACGACCCCGACTCGCCCGGAACCGACGAGGCCTTCGACTCGCTCTGGAACCGGTACCCCATCATGAGCGAACTCCTCTTCTACACCTGGGCCCTGGAGACCCGCGCCGGCGACGTCACCAACCTCCACCGCATCGCGGGCATCTGGCAGTGCGACCCCACCGCCAAGACGACCCTCATCGGCAAGTATCACCTCCTGTTCGCCGACGAGAACACGCTGCGCGGCGCGGCGGGTTTCAGCGACAGCGCCTCGTTCCGCGGCCAGCTGCTCGCCCTCTGGATCAAGCACAAGTTCAGCGAGCACCTGAGCGCCCACGTCGTCAACGAGTTCTTCTTCCCGGGCGGATACTACACGGACCTGCGGAACGACGTGGCCACGTTCCTCCGCGGCGAGCTGGTCTTCTCGTGGTAAGCCAAACGGGCGGGACGGGCTCCGGCTGGGATGCCGCTTGTGGGTTAGCCGCAGCCTAACGTTGCGTGTTTGCGCGGCGGGTCCCCGTACCCGCCGCGCTCCCCGCGAAATGTCATGTTGGCGCGGTGGGTGCGGGGACCCACCTCGCCACAATGCAATCTTAAATCGCTATAAATCCTGGGCCAGGGCGTGAATCTCCCCGAGCAGGGCGTCCAGCAGTTCGGTCTCAGGCAACTTGCGGACCTCCTGGCCGCCGCGGAACAGAACACCGTGTCCCTTGCCCGCCGCCACGCCCAGATCGGCCTCGCGGGCCTCGCCGGGGCCGTTGACCACGCACCCCATCACCGCGACGGTCATCGGCGCCACCACGTCGCGCGTGCGGCGTTTCAGTTCCTCCACCAGGCCCACGAGGTCCACCTGGCACCGGCCGCACGTCGGGCACGACAGGATCCGCACGCCCTGTTGCGGCCGCAGACCCAGTTCCGCCAGGATCTCCTCGGCCACCGTGACCTCGCTCGCCGGGTCGCCCGTCAGGCTGACGCGGACGGTGTCGCCGATGCCTTCCGCCAGCAGTGTGCCCAGGACGATGGCCGAGCGGGTGCGGGCCTCGTCGATGGGGCCGGCCGCCGTGATGCCCAGGTGCAGCGGCAGGTCGCACGCCTCGGCCAGCAGCCGATACGCCGCGATAGTCGTCGGAGCGTCCGACGCCTTGGCCGACAGCACGAGGTCGTGAAAGCCTTCGGCCTCGGCCGCGCGCACCCACTCCATCAGCACGTCGACCATCAGCGGCGCCAGGTCGCGCTGGGCCCGGTCGGCGTGGGCCGTCCGGACGCTGCCCGAGTTCACGCCGAACCGCAGCGGCACGGCCTTCTCGGCGGCCAGGGCCAGCACGCGGCGAAGGCCGTCCGGGTCGTCGATGTTGCCGGGGTTCAGACGCACCTTGGCCACACCCGCCTCCAGGGCGCGGAGCGCCAGGGCGGTCGTAAAGTGGATGTCGGCCACCACCGGCAGCGGCGACGCCGAAACGATTCGGGGCAGGGCCTCGGCGTCGGGCGCCGCCGGCACCGCCACGCGCACGATCTCGCACCCGGCGGTCGCCAGGCGACGAATCTGGTCGAGCGTGGCCGCCGCGTCGCGCGTGGGCGTCGTCGTCATCGACTGGATGCTGACGGGCGCGTCGCCGCCCACCCGTACCGTACCGACGTGGACCTGCCGGGTCGCTCGGCGCGGGAAGATGCCGTTGTTTGCCATGGCGGCATTATGCTCGGCGCGGGGCGTAACTGTCAACCGCCAAGACAGGCCGTCTATACCGTAGGCCGCAACGCTACTTGGCTACGTCATCCCGCCTGGCGGCCTTCCTAGGCCGCCAGGAATACACGTTAGGCCTGATCGCGGCGGCCTGGGAAGGCCGCCGCGCGATAAGTGGCGTTGTAAAACGAACCATCGGACCGCTTGGGTCCTTCGCAAGTTCCCTCTTGACGCCCGTGTTACGGACGGGTAAGTTGTGTTACGGGGAAGGGAGTGGCCCATGAGTGAACTCGTACGCTTCGGCGTTTCCATGGACAAGCGGCTTCTGGCCACGCTCGACACGTTGGCGGAGCGGCGCGGCTACGCGAACCGCAGCGAGGCCATTCGCGACCTCGTCCGGGCCGAGCAGGTCCGGGAATCCTGGGAGGGCGGGAAGGGCCCCGCCATCGCCACGCTGACCCTCGTGTACGACCACCACGTCCGCGAGGCCACCGAACGGCTGACGGCCCTTCAGCACGATCACGATCACCTCGTCCACGCGACGATGCACGTCCACCTCTCGCACCGGATGTGCCTGGAGGTCATCGTCATGCGCGGCCAGCCGCGCGAGATCCAACGGCTGGCCGACCATTTGGTGTCGGCCCGCGGCGTCAAGCACGGTCGCCTCGTGGCCACGAGCGGCGAAGAGTTGGTCTGAGTGCCAAGGGGGATGCCATGCACATCGGCTCCGGTTTTCTGTCGCCACCGGTCTGGGGTACCATGGCGGCCGTGAGCGGCGCGGCCATGGCGGGGTCGCTGGCGGTCGCGGGACGCCGGCTCGACGACCGCAAGGTCCCGCTCATGGGGGTGATGGGCGCATTCGTCTTTGCGGCCCAGATGGTGAACTTCCCGGTGCTGGCGGGCACGAGCGGCCACCTGGGCGGGGGATTCCTGTTGGGCATCC
>Ga0307378_10006666_pt1 | contig 15728 bp, 11 predicted proteins | sample UN1MG_FD_202238 | JGI IMG/M metagenome (GOLD analysis project Ga0307378, IMG submission 202238) | Soil microbial communities from Risofladan, Vaasa, Finland - UN-1 | ecosystem: Environmental > Terrestrial > Soil > Coastal area > Acid sulfate soil | place: Finland: Risofladan, Vaasa | collected... | reverse complement strand
CTTCTTTCACTTGCGTGCACCGAACCATAAGTTTAACCATCATTCGGAATGGTATCGAAAGGAATTCCTGGGGCTGGTCAAAACGGCCGATTGGCTGGATTGGGAATAACAAGAGACCAGAGCAGGCAGGCTGACATCGGTCGGTCTGCCTGCTCGCCGTTGCTTAAGGATTCAACCAAAGATGAACTTTTCTTGACAGAGCGGTCGGGTGGATTATAGTAGAAGCAAGGAGTACGGACACCATCGATTTTCTCTCCCCGATCCCATGCTTAGGAGGGCTGCCATGAACAAGGCGCTCGGTTTTTTTCTGATGATATTCCTGTTTGCTCCGTTGACGGGGTGGTGCGGTGGCGGGCAGGAAGCCGCCGCCTCCTCGTCTGGGCGAGGCAAATACCTGGCGGGACAGGGGATCATTATTCCCGCCTCCGAAGTACACATCAACTCCTACATAGCCCACATCGACTACAACTACCCGGATCCGCCGGAAGAACTGGGTGTCACGCTGTACTCCGGCCACCGGCAGATCTCCATTCAGGGACAGGAGGAGCTGGTCCAGATCGGTATCCAGGGCCGAAAACTCGAATTCGAAGAGCTCCCCCCTCTGAACCTGGCTTTCGTGATCGACAAGAGCGGATCCATGAGTGCGGCCAACAAGATGGACTGGGTCAAGGATGCCTTCGGTATCTTCATCGAACGGGTGCGGGACATCGACTTCGTTTCCTTAATCGTCTTCGACAACAGCGCTAAAGTCATTTTTCCATCAACGCAGATGAAAAGTCGGGATCGGAGACTGGAGTTCAGAAAGGCAGTGAATTCCATTCGTACGGGCGGGGGAACGAATCTGGTTGACGGTCTGGAGCTGGGATATCAGCAGGTGCTGGCCAACTACCGTTCGGAGTATACGAACAGGGTGCTTTTTCTCACCGACGGCGTGGGTGAATCAGGCGGTCTCCTGGACATGGCGGAAACCTACCGGGAGTTGGGAATCAACGTCTCCACCATCGGCGTGGGAACCGATTTCGATCTAGAGCTGATGGTCGAGCTGGCCAGAAGGGGCGGCGGCAGCTCGCGGTTCATTGCCGGCAGAGAGGAGATGGAAGAGACCTTTGGCAGCGAGCTGGACCGGATGGTGGTACCGGTGGCCCGCCATCTGGAGATGACCCTGGAGTTCCTCCAGCCGGTGGAAATCCTCGGTACCTGGGGATACTCCAATCGGATTGCCGGACAGACGATTCACTATGCGCAAAAAACCTTGCACCACCGGGACTACGAAACGATCCTGGCTGAGGTTCGGGTCCTTCCCGGTGGCGATCCCGGGAGCCGCGATCTGGCCCGCTTCACCATTGAGTACGAGGATCTCCAGGGCAACAGGCATCGCTCCGGGCCGCATGCCCTCGCAGTCGAATTTGTGGACTCAGAACAGCCGGTGGCCGGGTACTCCAGCGGAAGCGTCCTCCAGTCCGGGACCATGCTCCGCTTCGCCCAGAAGCTGCAGACCATCGGGGAGCTGTACTACTCCTGCAGGGAACAGATCGAGGAGATTAACCGCAGCCGGGATGAACTGTGGAGACAAAGAGGCGGCGATACGGCCTACGATGAGCTTTTCAGCCCGGAGATTCGCACCCTGGAGAAGGCTGTGGCATCCAAGATGCAGCGGGCCATAGACCTGACCGTCGAGATGAAGAAGGAACTTGCCAACGCCCGGCTGCGGTTGGACAACGAAGGATTCGATGACGAGATCGGAATACTGGATCGATACATCGATATCCTCGGCGCGGAACTGCAGTGGGATCAACCTCAAGTCACCACGGCAAAAAGTGATCTGGAGATCCGGCCCGTGGTGCCGAAACGCTCCCTTCAGGATCATCTGTCGAATCTGTTCCGGGAAATGACCCTGGAACTGAATCGGATTCAAGGCGGTGTAGTCGCGGTGTCCGGTTTCGCGACCAAGGCTGGTAAACCCGCCGGGCTTGTGGATCTGCTAAACGAGATGGCGATGATCGAGTTCGGCCGGATCGACACCCTGACCCTCGTCGAGCGGAATAAACTGGATGAGCTTTTAGCAGAGCAGGAGTTGGCGCTCTCGGATCTGATGGACACCGAGAACGCTATTGAGATCGGCAAATTTCTCGCTGCGGATTACATCGTCACCGGTTCGGTCATTGAGATGGCGAGCACCGTGGTCGTATTCGGCAGAGTGATCAATGTCGCTACAGCGGAGGTGGAGTCTGTGGCCCAGGTGATCCTGCCCAAGGACGCGGATGTCATCAGGTTGCTGATATAGGAGGGATACAGTGAGGATTTATCGTGTGATTCGACTGGTACTGCTGCTCGCTACGGTGCTCGGCTCCTCCGTGTATCCTCAGCCCGAACAGACCGATACGGCTCGGATGGAACTGAGGGGTCCGATCAGCAGTTTAGAAGTCAGCCGGGCGGTTTATATGGATCGGGACGGTGAGTGGGTCAGACAGGCAGCGGAGCTGCAGAGCAGGATCGAGTTCAACGAGGCCGGCTACAAGACCGAAGAGCAATTCTACGGAAGAAACAGCCGCCGCAACACGTACACATACGATGCTCAAGGCAGATTGGTGGCTCGCGAGGAATACAGCTCCGGACGGCTGGTGTTGTCGTGGGAAAAACTATTCAGCCCGGAAGGATACAGCACTTCGCAGATACACTACGACAACGACGGGGCGGTCAGCAACAAGGTTCTGCAGCGTTTCGACTCCGCCGGGGAAATGCTCTCCAACATCCACTATGACGACAGGGGGAGTACCGTTCAACGCTGGGAACGCCGGCGGACGACCACCGGATCCAGGATCAGCTACTATCCGCGTCAGGGAGATTATGAAATCACCCGTTTTGACAGTCAGGGTCGAATGGTCGAAATGCGCAAGGGATCGGGGAAGAACCTTCAAAAATGGACCTACGATTATGACGCGTTGAATCGGGTGACGGAAGCCCGCTACTCGGACAATGACGCGTTGTCCCCCGATATCTACACCTTCCGTTACGACTCGACGGGTTCTCTCGTCGAAGTTCTCCACAGTCGAACCTCCGGAGTTCCCGTGGTCAAACGGACCTACACCTATGCCCGTACAGGCAGTCCCGCAACCGAGACGGTGGACTGGTATGATCGAGAAGGTACCCTCGATCATACCTGGATCTATGGCTACGACGCCGCAGGGTTTGTCCTGGACAAAGAGTACCGTCACGCCTTACGGCCGTTTTCCTGCCGCTGGACGTACCGCTTTGACGGCAGTGATCGTATCATCGAGGAGATCTTCTACGACAGTGAGGGCCGGGTATTCACCATGACCGAAACGGCCTACGACCGCAGAGGCAACAAAGTCTCGGAGCGCAGCTCGGGTAGAGGCGTGGCTCAAGGCTTCCGTATCATCTATGAGTACGATGAGGCGGGCAGGCTCCTGGAGACGATTCGCTACGATCTGGAGGGCCGACAGCAATCGCGGCAGTCGTCACGCTACAACGGAGACCTGGTCGAAACGGCCGGCTACAACCCCGACGGTTCCCTGACGGGCAGTACCAGATACCGGTACGCATACGATGAGTTTAATAATTGGACCGAAAGAACCACCCTAAGCACCAACAACGCCAAAGAAACCTATGATGTGATCACTGAGGTCATGTCTCGGACTCTCAGTTATTATCCCTAAGACTCATCGACCCTTGAGACTTCCGGCCTTAATCTTCCTTGGCCAGTAAGGCTTGAGCGACTGAACGTACCGCGCCCGAACGCCGGTCGAGCAGCTTGCCGAAAACGACGATCGAGCTGGACATCTCCACGATTCGCCCGACTAAGAGATAATCCGCGTTGAGCGCGGTCCCGACTTTCAGAGCGATGGTGTTGTCCAGCAGGCTTTGGGGCGAAACTTCAAGTTGGGCGAGGGCTTGGGAAATGGCCGGCTCGCCGATAAACCTGAAATCGCGAAGCTCGGACAACCGGGTGCGGGCGATGCGGTCTGCTGTGAACTGCAGCGACGTGACCTCCCCCTCCCCGGAGGAAAAACCGAAAAAGGCGATGCTGCCTCCCGGCAGTCCTTCCAGCCCGAGGGTAAGCTCTTCAACCAGATCCGTGAGTTGTTTGTGTGCCCCTCCGGTGATCTCCCGGGCCTGAATCTCTTCATCGGCCAGCATCCTCGAGATTACCGGTGCACCCAGGCGGAGCTCACGCCCCAGGATTTCGATGTACTTCCTCACAATGGCGAGTTCCTCGGGGAATGTTTCCTCGTCCAGACGCAGGTGGGTGTTGCCGATCTCTTTCTTCAAAGCTTCGGCCAAATCCAGACAGCGTTGTTTATTAGCCCGAATCGCTGCCGTGGTTTCCATCTTCTCCGAAGCGACGGCCGTCTCGATACGGCCTTCCTGAGGAACATCGGTGGCGTGCCAGGATAATTTGTTTATACGAGCCATGCCCTGGGCTGTCTTCTGGCTTAGATAGTACAAGAAACCGATTGCCTCCAAACCGTGTGCCGTGTGCAGCATGGTGCCTGCCTTGAGCACGGTCGGATCGGAAATGCCGCCGGCGGCGATCGACGAGTCGGTGTAATCGACCGACAGGGAGATGGGTTTCATCGTGTGTTGGGCTCCTGCTCGATCGGTGTACGTAAGCTTCAGCCGGGCGATCTCCGTCCTGCCCCGGACCTGCCTGGGCGGCAGTCGGACCTGGACCAAGATCGTCTCATAGTCGCGATGATGCAGTGCGGGCAGAGTGTAGTGAATCGTGTTCCCGGACACCCGGTGGTTGTACCCCCAGGTACCGAGGAGCTCCGTACCCCGGGTGAGCTCGAGCTCGAGGGCAAGGTCGTAGGCGATCGGCACGACCATGCGATCGAGGTCCGTACTGAAAATCTCCACCATTTTTTCCGGGTTGGAGATAAAGCGGGAGCTCCCGGTACCTTTTTTCGACAGCTTTTTCATCGTGTTCAAATCACAATTCATCCCCACAGAGATCGTTGACAGGGAGATGCCTTGTTTCTGATATCTCTGGACGATCTCCAACGCCTTTTCCGGACTTCCAAGACCGTCTGAAATAAGAAGCACGCGGTTGACATGCTGGGGGCGGTAGTTTCTCTGTACCTGTGCGTATGCCGCGACAAGACCGGTCTCGGGATTGGACCTGCCCTCCGCCAGAACCGCGTGGACTCTGTCCCTGAGTCCCTTGCGGTCTCTTATGTTTTCCGCCCGGGTTGCCTCAAGGAGAACTTCCGCCTCCTCGGAAAAGATCACCACCGACAGGATATCCTGCCTGCGAAGACGGCCAAGGAACAGGTCGAAAGCCTCCTTGGCCCACTCAATCTTGTCCTTCTCGCTCATGGAGCCGCTGGAGTCGATTACGAAGGATAGGTTCAGCACGGGAAGTTCCTCAAATGGCGTGCGCCTGCCCTGGATCCCGACCTGGATAATCTCTTCCTGTCCCGCCGTGGATACCTGTCGATGTCCGCTGTACAGGGTGACGCCAAAGTCCCCCGACGGATCGGGGTAGCCGTAGTCTACCGAGGCCACGTAAGAGCCGATATCGATCTCCTCTGGCTGAATGATCCGCCCCTGTTCGGCCACGTACGCACCCCGGTCGCTCCCAGCCTCTTCCTCCGCACCGCCCGCGCCGAGCAACGTAGAGGGCAGCAGAAGAACGACAACCGGAATAATTACCGTCAGGGTGGACCGTAGACCGAGTTTCATGATTATCCTCCTAAAGCTGCAATTATTATAACACATTTTGCTTTTCCACGATTTTCCGGCAATTTTCCGGCAGCAGATCCAACCTTTGGAAAATGCAAAAAGCTTGTATGCTGATGTAGACACAATCATCGACAGTTCGGGGTAGAGCATGTTTGGGTTGTAAGCGTTCAGCAAGTGGGCCGCGAAGTGGTTGCAGTAGATCCTGCGTAAGATAGAGGTGTATCGGTTGGATTTCAGGTCAACAGATCACCGGAAAATGTACTATCAATTTTTTTAATTTGTTCGGCTGATTAACTCTAGAGAATTAACCCTATTGTGCCATCGGGAAGGAGCTGATCGCATAAGCTGTTCACCGGCACAGTACTCGGAGAACTCAACTGGAACGACAGCATCATTGCCCGGCTTGGCATCCCTGGCATTCGTTTTGTTGATGATCGCCGTGGCGTGGTCATGGGGGGACGATCATATTCCCGGTTTCCATAGCGCGAGGCGCCGCCTGGAACGTCGCGCTATTGGGCGCCACGCCCACCCCCCAAGAGGTGCAACAGCACGTAATGCCGCCTGCAAATCCACCGATAATTCGGGTGATGGAGAGTTTTGTAACGGAGTATCCCGACTCTCAACGACCTCGATATGCTCACCCTCTCAGGGCAGGGACTGGACCAGGTGCTGGGCGGACTCTAGGAATCGTGAGAAAATGGGTTTACGATGACGAGATCGCCGTATTTCTGACCTTCGTTCATGTCTTCCGAGTATATGCACCGGCAGCCGGCGATCTGTGCCGTAGAGAGGATGAGTGCATCCCAGTAGGAGAGTTGATGACGCTTTTGCAGATGTACAGCAGCTCTCACGGTATCGTACTCGATGCTGATGATTAGCATTGCTCGGAAGTTTTCAAGCTCGTTTTCTGCTTTTTCTCGATCAAGGGGTACTTGTAATTTTTGTGTCACAGTGACCCAGAACTCACTCAAAACCTGGGTAGAGATGACAGCGCTTCCGCTTCGTATCCCGCCGGTGATCAATCGGATTGCCGTTGCCTGTCTTTTTGTTTCTGTACTGTCGTTGGCATACACCAGTACATTCGTGTCTAGAAAATAACTACCGTCGGCCATGAAGCTCGTCTCGTGTCCAGGTTTTGTCTCCGACGACTGCCTTGCTGTCTGTGAATAACGATTCCAACTCGTAAGCGGCCATCTCCTTGAACACCTCTTCTCTCTCAACGAGCTCAACCAAATAATCCCGAATTAACCCTGTCAGGCTCGTTTCCTTGTCTATCGCTATTTTGCGTGCTCTTTTCAGCAATTCTTTATCGATGGACATTGTGATGTTGGGCATCTTCATTCTCCACGTAATATGTATAATACATAATTACATAAATTGCAAGTTCTACCAATCACAATCACATTCCGTCACTATCACGAGCCGCATGGCAATACAAATGCCAGTCATTGGCACCAAATACTGCCCGATCGGTGACTTGGAGCGCTGTAGTTCCCACCGTATAATAACGCCATGGAATTCAAAGAGATACAGAAGAAGATCGATACGCTCCTCTCTCTGAAAAGCGGGCGGCTGTACCAGAACGACTTCCTCCTGACGTGGGACAAGAGGGAAGATGAGATCCGGGCGGTTCTCACCGTCGCGGAAATCCTGCAGATGATGCGGGAACAGAATATCTCGCCCAGAATCTTTGACTCCGGACTGGCCGTGGCGATCTTTCGGGATAAGTCGACCCGGACCCGCTTCAGCTTTCTGAGCGCGGCCAACCTGCTCGGTCTGGCCGCCCAGGACCTGGAGGAAACCAAGACCCAAATCGCTCACGGCGAGACCGTTCGGGAAACCGCCAACATGATCTCTTTCCTCACTGAGATCATCGGAATCCGCGACGACATGTATCTCGGCTACGGCCACACCTACATGAAGGAGGTCTCCGAAGCGGTTCGGGAGGGGCACCGAGAAGGGGTGCTGCCCCAGATCCCCACGTTAGTCAACCTGCAGTGCGACATCGACCATCCCACCCAGTCCCTTTCGGATCTCCTGCACCTGAGCCGGCACTTCGGAAGCCTCGAAGCCCTGAAGGGAAAAAAGATCGCCATGACCTGGGCATACTCCCCCTCCTACGGGAAACCCCTCTCCGTACCGCAGGGCGTGATCGCTCTGATGAGCCGATTCGGAATGAAGGTGAGCCTGGCCTACCCCGAAGGGTATTCCTTGATTCCGGAGGTCGAAGATCTGGCCGAAAAAAACAGCCAGGCCTCCGGAGGAGCCTTTCACAAGATCCACTCCATGGCGGAGGCCTTCGCCGATGCGGACATCGTCTATCCCAAGAGCTGGGCTCCTTACGAGGTGATGCAGCGCCGCACCGAGCTGTTGAAAGCCGGCGACACTCGACGACTCGATGAACTGGAAAGCGAGTGCCTGGAGCTGAACAAGAGATACATCAATTGGGAGTGCAATGAAGAGCTGATGGAACAAACCAAAGACGCCCTGTACCTGCACTGCCTGCCGGCGGACATCTCCGGGGTGAGCTGTGAACATGGCGAGGTGGCCGGGTCGGTGTTCGAACGCTTTCGCCTGGCCACCTACCGGCAGGCATGCAACAAGCCCTACATCATTGCGGCGATGATGTTCCTGAGCAAAGTCAAGAAGCCCGCCGAGGTTCTCTCAGATCTTCTTCAGGCAAACCTCACCCGGGCATCTTGAAAGCGAAAGCCCGCCGATTTCTTGCCGCTTCAGCTGATCCATCTGATCCAGCTGCCGCCTGTGATGAAACTGCGGCCTTTGGAGAATTATTTACCAAGCGAGAGCTCTTTGATAAGATGACCGGACATTGCAGCTTGATAAAGGAGACACGTAATGAACATTCCATCGGGAGCTGAAGAGATTCTCTGGGACCTCGGCGATCTGTATAGCGGCGGCAGCGACCCCCAGTTAGAGAAGGATCTGTCCGAGTCGACGAAACGCGCCGAGAGCTTCGCCTCCAGCTATCGAGATCGGATCGCCGCCCTCGATGCGCCCGAATTGGCCCGGCTTCTTCAAGAATACGAGCAGATCCTTGAACTGTCGGGGAAGGCGGGAACCTTTGCCTACCTGCACTGGTCCACCAACACGGAGGATCCCGCCAGGGGAGCGCTGTTGCAGCGACTCCACGAACACTCATCCCAACTTCAGCAGCAACTCCTGTTCTTCGAACTGGAGTGGGCCCATGTTGATGACAAACGGGCTCAAGAGGTAATGTCCGATCCGGCTCTGGCCCACTACCGCTTCTGGTTGGCTCTGGCCCGACGCTATCGCCCCCACCTGCGCTCCGAAGCGGAGGAAAAGATTCTGGCGGAAAAAGCCGTGACCGGCCGAAACGCCTGGGTACGCTTCTTCGAGGAGGTCCACAGCGGAGCCCGTTACACCCTGGAGGGGGAGGAGCTGCCTCAGCAGTCGGTTCTGACCAAGCTCTACGAGCCGGACCGCTCCAAACGGAAGCAGGCGGCGGAATCCTTTACGACGGGGCTGCAGAATATGAGGCGGGTCAACACCTACATGTTCAACAACCTCCTTGCCGACAAAGCTTCCGACGACAGGCTGCGAAGCTATCCAACCTGGATCAGCGCCCGGAATCTGGCCAACCAGATCGACGATGCCACGGTTCAAGCTCTGGTGCAGACAGTGACCGGCCGGTATGCAATAGTAGCCCGTTACTACAATCTAAAGAAGGAACTCCTAAGGTTAGAGGAGCTATTCGATTACGACCGCTACGCACCCCTGCCCACCGCTAATCGACGTTACCAGTGGCAGGAAGCAAAGCAGATGGTCCTCGATGCCTACAGCGGCTTCCACCCGGAGATGGGTGAGATTGCCAAGTCCTTCTTCAAAAAAAACTGGATCGACGCGGCGGTTCGCCCGGGCAAACGGGGCGGAGCCTACAGCCACGGGGCGGTCCCTTCCGTACACCCCTATATCTTCATGAACTTCGAAGGAACCCCCCGACACGTGATGACCCTGGCCCACGAAATGGGACACGGGGTGCACCAATACCTGTCCCGGGAACAGGGGATCCTTTCAGCGGACACACCCTTGACCACCGCAGAGACCGCCTCGGTGTTCGGAGAGATGCTGGTATTCCAGAAACTAATGTCTGTGGAGAAAGACCCGCAGGTCCGACTGTCCATGCTGGTTCAGAAAATTGAAGATACCTTTGCCACGGTCTTCCGTCAGACGGCGATGAACCGTTTTGAAGAGGCCATCCACACCGCCCGCCGCAGCGAGGGAGAGCTGACCACGGATCGCTTCAATGAACTGTGGATGAAGACCCAGAAAGAGATGTTCGAGGGAAGCGTTACCCTTACGGACAACTACAGCGTTTGGTGGAGTTACATCCCCCACTTCATTCACTCCCCGGGTTACGTCTATGCCTACGCCTTTGGAGAGCTGCTCGTACTGGCTCTGTACGCCCGTTATCAGGAAAACGTAACGAGCTTCCCCCCCGCCTACCGTGACCTGCTGGCCGCCGGCGGCTCCAACTGGCCGGAAGAGCTGGTTCGGCCCCTCGGGGTCGACCTGAAGGACCCGACTTTTTGGGACAAGGGCTTGGGCATGATCGAGGAATTCGTGGAGCAGGCTGAAGTTATGGCGAAAGCATAACGGCCATCAATTTCACACTGAATCGAAGTATCGAGATCGTTACCTGACCCTACTCACGTTTTCGGAACTTCTCTTCCTGTTTTGGATGTCGGCTTGATCAAACAGCGCGCGGTATATCCAATCAGATCCTTCCGTCCGGCCATGATGAGCGCCTGGGAAACGAGTCTGCGGTTTTTCGGATCTCGAAATTGAATGAGAGCTCTCTGCATGGCCTTTTCCCGCTGCCCTCGGGCCACGTAGACCGCTTCCATCGTACGCGGGTCGAGCCCGGTCCAGTACATACAGGTTGACAGGGTGCCGGGAGTGGGATAGAAGTCTTGAACCTGTTCAGGAATAAACCCGGTATCTCTTAAGTATTCGGCCAGCTCCACAGCCGCCCGAAGATCCGCACCGGGATGGCTGGAAATGAAGTAAGGTACCAGATATTGGCGCTTCCCCAACCCACGGTTGATCTCCTCGTACTTCTTTTTGAACCGCTCGAAAACTTCGATTCCGGGCTTGCCCATCAAATCGAGAACATGGGCGGAGACATGCTCCGGGGCCACCTTGAGCTGCCCGCTTATATGATATTCGCACAGCTCCCTGAAAAAGCTCGGATCCGGGTCGGCCAACAGGTAGTCGTAGCGGACCCCGGACCGGACAAAGACTTTCTTGACTCCTCGTACCTGACGGAGCCTTCTCAGCAGGACAAGATAATCCCGGTGGCTGACTTCGAGATTTCGACAGGGCGCCGGGAACAGACACTGTCTGTTCCTGCAGCTGCCTCTTTGTAGTTGATCGTTACAGGCGGGGATACGGAAGTTGGCCGTCGGGCCGCCCACATCATGTATATAGCCCTTGAAACCGGGAAGCCGGGTCAACCTTTCCGCTTCTCTGAAAAGGGAGGCATGGCTTCGGGCCTGGACGATTCTCCCCTGGTGAAAGCTGAGACTGCAGAAACTGCAGCCCCCGAAACAACCCCGGGAGCTAACCAGGCTGAAGCGCACCTCCTCGATGGCTTTGACCCCCCCGTCAGACAGGTGCATGGGGTGAACATCCCGTGTGTAGGGAAGCTCGTAGAGGGCATCCAGCTCGAACTGGCTCAAGGGGCGGCCTGGGGGATTCTGCACAAGGTAGCCGTCGCCGCTGGGCTCGACACAAATCTTGGCGGTAATGGGATCACAGTTCTCACTCTGAAGACGAAAACTCACTGCAAAGGCTCGTTTATCGGCGTACACCTCTTCGAATGCCGGAAGGAGGGTGTAGCTGTCCAAGGTGTCGAGATTGGAGCGCCTGAAGACCGTGCCGGGAACCGTGGTTATCTTCCCGACGGGTGTTCCCTCGGCCAACATTCCAGCGATCTCGAGAATAGCGCGCTCTCCCATGCCGTAGACCAGAAGATCCGCTTTGGCATCCAACAGCACGGATCTGCGCACACTATCGGACCAGTAATCGTAGTGGGACAGTCGCCGCAGAGATGCTTCCAGGCCGCCGAGAATCACAGGAACATTCTTATAGGCCTGTTTTGCACAAACGGTGTATACGACGGTTGCCCGATCCGGACGCAGACCCGGACGACCGCCGGGGGAATAGCCGTCCCGACGGCGGCGATGTCGGGAAACCGAATAGTTGCTGACCATTGAATCCAGGTTTCCTGCGGTGATCAGGAATGCCAATCGGGGCCTGCCAAGGCGCCGGAAGTCCTCGACTTTGCGCCAGTCCGGCTGCGGGATGATCCCTGTACAGTAGCCCCTGCTTTCCAGAAGACGGGCGATCAGAGCTGCCCCGAAGGAGGGATGATCAATGTACGCGTCACCGGAGATAAGAACGAAGTCCAGCTCCCGCCATCCGCAACGTTCCAGATCTTGCCGGGACACCGGCAGAAATTCTAGAGAATCAGTTTTACCCATACACGTAGTACATTTGGAGTACGAAGAACAGCATCCCCTACCCGGCCAGAGCCAACAGCACTCCTGCTGCGATGGCCGAACCGATCACTCCGGCCACGTTTGGACCCATGGCATTCATCAGAAGGAAGTTTCCCGGATTGGCCTTCTGACCGACCTTCTGGACCACCCTGGCGGCCATGGGAACCGCAGAGACTCCGGCCGCGCCGATCATGGGGTTGACTTTACCCTTGGAAATCACGTACATAAGCTTGCCCAGGAGCGTTCCCGCTGCGGTACCAACCATAAAAGCAGCCAGTCCCAAACCGATGATCATGATGGTCTTCAGGGTCAAGAACTCCTCCGCCGACATCTTGGAGCCCACCGCCACACCGAGGAAGATCGTGACGATGTTGATCAGCTCGTTCTGAGCTGTCTTGGACAGGCGGTCCACCACTCCGGCCTCCCGAAAGAGGTTTCCCAACATCAGCATCCCGATCAACGGTGTGGCCGCCGGCACAAGCAGGGCCGTTGCTATGGTGGTGAGGATGGGAAAGAGGATCCTGACCCGACGGCTAACCGGTTTGACCTCGCTCATCACCACCATCCGTTCCTTCTTGGTAGTGAGGGCCCGGATCACCGGAGGCTGGATGATCGGAACCAGAGCCATGTAGGAATAGGCGGCCACGGCGATCGGTCCGAGCAGATGATCGGCCAGTCTGGATGTCAGATAGATCGCCGTAGGTCCGTCGGCGCCTCCGATGATGGCGATTGAGGCTGCTTCGGCGAAGTCGAATCCTAGGGCTTTGGCACCGAGGAGGGTACTGAAAATCCCGAATTGGGCTGCCGCGCCGAGGAGAAAGGTCTGCGGCTTGGACAGCAGCGGACCGAAGTCGGTCATGGCACCTACACCTAAGAATATCAGGGGAGGAAAGATCCCGGAGCGGATCCCGAAGTAGATGTACCAGATCAGCCCGCCCTCTTCCTGGATCCCGGACAGGGGCAGGTTCACCAGAATCGCTCCGAAGCCTATGGGGATGAGCAACAACGGTTCGTACTTCCTGGCGATCCCGAGGTAGATCAGAAGCCCCCCCACGGCGAGCATACCGATATTGCCAAGGCTCAGCGCGGCGAATCCGGTGGAGGTGAAAAAATCGGCGATGATCCTCAGGATGCTCATCTACTGTAAAAGCCCTTTAGTGAATCACCATCAGCTGTTGCTTGGCGTTGACGGTGTCTCCGGGCTTCACCGACACCTCGGCTACGATTCCAGCTAGCGGGGAGGGAACGTCGATATCCATCTTCATCGCTTCCATGATCAGCACGACCTGGCCCTCTTCGACGGTGTGACCCGGCCCGACTTTGATTTCCTTGACCACCCCGGTCATGGGAGCGGGTAGAGCGCCTGTGGAATTGATCGCCGCCGTAGGCGCGGAGGCCGGTGCCGTAGGCGCGGAGGAGGATGGCGTAGAGGCCACAGGGGGGTAAAGTGGGGGCATCGCAGCGGCGGGGCGTGTTTGGGCAGGACTCTGGGGAGGTGAGCCCTTGGGTGCAGCCTCTTCTGGAAGAAGGGAAACGACGTAGCGTTTTCCTTCGTGAGTCAAGGTCAGCCGGTTACCGGTACGCTCGACTCCAATCTCGTAAATCTTTCCTTCCAATTCGAAGCGAACTTTCCTTTTCATCCTTCACACTCCCCGTTTGCTAAACCTACCCCCGGCGACCCAAGGGTCGTACTGGTTCATCACGGCGTTCCAGGGATCTGCGGTAGGACGGTCCGGCTCCTGCTCTTCAGCCAGATAGGCCGCCACGGCGGCCGCCACCCAAGCCGGCGGCTGTTCGGTGGAACTTGCCTCTCTCCGGACCTGTGTCTTCCTTGCTCTGATGCCCTCGTCGGGCTTTCCCGCGGCCGTAAAGACACCTTTCAGCACCACCATCATGACACTCAGTGCGGTGAGGGAGATGAACACCACCAGCATCCCCAAGACCGTCGTAAACAGGCTGTAGGAAAAGATCTCCACGTTCATAGGCTCAGCCCTAGAGGGGGATATTCCCGTGCTTTTTGCTGGGCCGATCCTCCCGCTTGCGGATATTCATCTCCAGCGACCGGATCAGCTCGATCCGGGCGTACTTGGGCTCGATTACATCGTCCACCAGGCCGTAGCCGGCGGCGATGAAGGGATCCATCACTTGATCCCGAAACTCCCCTATCTTCTGCTTTCGCATGGCTTCGGGATCCTCGGCGTCGGTAATCTCTTTCCGGAAAATGATGTTGGCCGCACCCTCCGCTCCCATCACCGCCACCTCGGCGGTGGGCAGGGCCAATGTCCTGTCATAGCCCAGGGCTTTGGAGCTCATGGCAATGAAGGCGCCTCCATAAGCTTTACGGATGATCAGGGAGATCTTGGGCACCGTGGCTTCGGCTATGGCGTACAACACCTTGGCGCCGTGGCGGATGATTCCCCCATGTTCCTGGGCTACTCCGGGAAGGAATCCAGGGACATCGACCAGGCTGATGATCGGAATGTTGAAGCAATCGCAGAAGCGGATGAAGCGGGCCGCCTTGTCCGAAGAGTTTATGTCCAGGGCGCCGGCGTAGAACTTCGGTTGATTGGCAAAGATCCCCACGGTGCGCCCGTGCAGCCGGGCAAAACCCACCACCACGTTGGGAGCATAATCGGCGTGAACTTCGAGGAAGGAACCTCGGTCACAGATAGCGGCGATGAACTCCCGAATGTCGTAGGGACGCCTGGGGTCCTCCGGCAGGAGCTCCTCCAGTTCCGGTGTTTCCCGGTCCGGGCCGTCCTTGCCGTCCACTACGGGGGGCATCTCGAGATTGTTTGCGGGCAGGTAGCTCAACAGCTTACGGAGGAACTGAAGACAACTTTTCTCATCGGTAAAACGGAAGTGGGCGTTGCCGCTGATCGATGCATGGGTGGCTGCGCCTCCCAGCTCATCGTGGCTGATCTGCTCCCCGGTCACAGCCCGGATAACATCCGGGCCGGTGATGTACATGTTGCTGATCCCGTCCACCATCAGGATGAAATCGGTTATGGCCGGGGAGTACACGGCTCCGCCGGCGCACGGTCCGAGAATTACTGAGAATTGGGGGACAACCCCGGAGGCCAATGTGTTGGCTCGGAAGATCTTGGCGTAGCCGTTCAGCGAGAGGGTGCCCTCTTGAATGCGGGCGCCCCCCGAATCATTGATCTGTACGAAGGGACAGCCGTTTTTCAGAGCCAGGGTCTGGGCTTCGGCGATCCGTTCGGCGTGCATCTCTCCGAGGGAACCGCCCAGAACGGTGAAGTCCTGCGAGAAGAGAAAGATCTGCTGCCCATTGACCTTGCCGGTCCCGCTGACAACACCGTCGCCGAGGAACTTCTTGTTTGCCAACCCGAACTCTGTAGCCCGTACCGTGATGTAGGGCTGCTGTTCGACGAAAGACCCTTTGTCCAAGAGCAGGTCCAGGCGTTCCCGGGCGGTCAGCTTTCCCTTGTTGCGCTGGGCTTCGATCCTTTGCTCGCCGCC
>Ga0307378_10006665_pt1 | contig 15729 bp, 10 predicted proteins | sample UN1MG_FD_202238 | JGI IMG/M metagenome (GOLD analysis project Ga0307378, IMG submission 202238) | Soil microbial communities from Risofladan, Vaasa, Finland - UN-1 | ecosystem: Environmental > Terrestrial > Soil > Coastal area > Acid sulfate soil | place: Finland: Risofladan, Vaasa | collected... | reverse complement strand
ATGTCATCTAAGGAATTGTAGTTAAATACTCTAAATATTTCTATATCTCCAGCACCACCTGCTAAACCAAGTAAGGCTAATAAGGGGAGAAGTTGGCCTATAGAAAAATTTCCCAAATCTAGATCACTTAGATCTCCATCAAGCAGGTCAGATAACATATCCATAAGAGTTTCATTGTCTATGTTTAAATCTTCTAAAAGACTAAGATTAAAGTTATCTAAAAAATCATCTAATAAATCTTTCCAAAAATCTTCGTCAAAGGGAAAAGGTGGTTTTATTAATAAAGCGTCCTCTTTCTCTGTATTAGCTTTTTCTTCACTTGGAGTTGGTCTTTGAGTCCCAAAGAGAAGACTATAGAAAGTCATTGAGAAGGCAAAAATACCAATTAAAAGCATTGCTATTAATACTGTACCAATAATTCGTTTTTTATTAATACCTCCTCCTAATATTTCCTCTCTTAATTCAGACATATTAGACCAAAATAAATCTTTTTTTTCACCAAAAAGAGTTTAGAATATTAATTAAAATTATTATATATATAATTTTCCACATCCTATTTTAATTTGTTAGGTTCTTTAAAAATAATTTTATGAATAACTTTATTGTAGTGAGTTATGAAAAGGTATCAATTATAACTCAGTTGGTAAATCCATCAATCAAACTATTTGAAATGTAGAGTAAAAGATTTATTAATAGTGTAAAAGAAAAGATTAATTATTTTAAAATTCAAAACCACATTTAGTACATACCAATTTTTTTGCATAAATTGGTTTTGGAATGTAGCTGATTATTCGCGTTTTATCTTCAACTTCCTTTACAGCAAAACCACTTGCACCACAGTTAGGGCAAATTCTTCTTCCTGCACCCATTTGAACAGAGGGGCTTGGTGTAGATGTTATTGTAGGTGCCAAAGATGGGCTGGTACTATAGCTAGATGTTTGATCTGTTATACCCTGTGCTAAGCTGGAAGGCATTACTGCTTTTGGTTCTTTCAATTCCTGGATACGTTTTTCTTTGTATGCAACCTCTTCATGCAATTTAGTAATTTGTGCTTGTAATGGCCCAATTTGTTGTTGTAACATGGAATTATGTTGTTGAAGTTCTTGAACTTGTTGTTGTAATCCAGGAATATGAGCTTGTAGTTGAGCGTTTTCATCTGTCAAGTGTTTAACTTGTTGTTGATAAGCTTCTGTTGAACCTTGAAGAGATTGTAATTGGTTTGTTACTCGATTCACTTGACTTTCTTTTTCTCGAATCAGAGCATTTAATTTTGAATTTTGGGCATTTAAATCATTAATTTGAGATTGTAATTGATTTATCTTGGAATCTTTTTCTTGGAGTTGTATTCTAACTGAATCATATTCCTCTTGTGAAGGACCTATAGAAATTGAAGGTGTGGAATCAATAATAGGAGAAGCCATAGGCTCCCTGATAGGAGGGGGAGTTGGTTCAAGTGCAGGTGGAGAAGGTGATTGTGGAATTGGAGGCGCAGGAGGGGTTGTTAGAGGCAGGGGGGTCATAGGTGGCGTAGCTGTAGGAGGTGGCATTGAAGGAGGAGGTGTAAGGGGGGTTACTGAAGGCGGTGGCATCGATGGTAATGAAAATGGTTTTTTTTCCTTTTCCTTATTATTATCATTTCTCTCATATTCGTCGGACATAATAATCTCTATATAATTTTTACTAAATTAAAATTTATTATACAATAACTAGTGTAATTATAATAATAGCATAAATGTAAATATAAAAGTGTTTTGTAAGTAACTTCCTAAAAGCATTCCCAATATGGTTTTAATTTATTCTTCAATGCGGGAATTAATTTATTATTGAAATATTCTAGCAATTCTGGCCTAGAGGATCTTGATTCTTCTAATATTAGACTCTCATCCTCATTATTAAGAACTTTTAGACAATTATAAACACCACGAGCTTGTTTATCTAATTCATAACCTCCTTCTAAAGTTATAAGAATTCTATCGTTAGCATATTTTTGTGCGACAGTTTTAATTTTTTTTAGATAGTTTGCAGGTGCTTGGTATGTCCAATTCATATTTGTTAATTGATCTGTCCAATGGGTATCAAACCCCGCAGAAATTAAAATAAATTCTGGCTTAAACTCTTCACATATAGGAGCGATTATTCCATCGAAAAAAAGAGGTATGACATCATCTGCTGAACCAGCAGGCATTGGATAATTAATAATTTTTCCTGCTCCTTTCCCCATGCCGATTTCATCATAATTTCCTGTACCTGGATAAAAATAGCCGTATTGATGAGAATTAAACATTACTAATTCACCAGAGTCTGATTTAGAACCTTGATAGAAAATATCTTGAGTACCATTACCATGATGGCAATCCCAATCAACAATAACTATTTTTTTTATTCCTTTTTCCCTAAAAAGATATTCTGCTGCGATAGCAATATTATTAAATATGCAAAATCCAGCAAATCGATGTGAATTAGAATGGTGTCCAGGAGGTCTTACCAATGCAAAGGCATTTTTTACGTTATTATTTAATATCTCATCTATAGCTTGCAAATTTCCACCAACTGAGAATAAAGATGCTTCATAGGTTTTAGGGGATGCTACTGTATCCATATCAATAGACTGAAGACGGTGCGTTTTAGCACTTAACTCACATATTTCTTGAATTTCTTTAATTAATCTTTCTCTATGAACATACCTGATTTGCTCTAAAGTTGCTTTTCTTGGTTTAATGACTTTAAAGTTTGGATCTTCAAGCAAATGTTTTTCTTTTAAAAAATTCATTATAGAAATCAATCTTTCATGGCTCTCTACATGTTGTAATTGAGTTCCAATATTATGTTCTAAGTAAATATCATCATATATAATACCTGTTGTCATAATACAATCTCTCTATTTTTACTATTTTAATATTTTAGGACTTAATTATTTTAATATTTACATATAAACTTAAAAAAGTTTCTTCATAGGATTAATTATATATGACCAAAACCGTTAAGTACACGCTAAAAATCATTGTAATTGGAGATCCCGCTGTTGGAAAAACAAGCTTAGTTAAAAAATTTATCACGGGACAATTTACTAAAGATTATCGTTCAAGTATAGGAACAAACATTTTTACTAAAGAACTAAAATTAGAAAGGAATATTGATATAAAACTTCAGCTTTGGGATATCGCTGGACAAGAGCGTTGGATAAGTATGAGGCCTTCTTATTATTCTGGGGCTAAGGGGATTATTATTGTTGGGGATTTATCACGTAGAAACACATTCGATCAAATTGAAAAATTCTGGATTCCTGATGTAAAACAATACTGCGAACAAGCTCCGATTATTCTACTTGCAAATAAGAATGATTTAGGAACAGAATTAAGTGAAAAAGAGATTTTTTCTTTAGAAAAGAAAATTAAAGCAATATCAATTATTAGGACATCTGCAAAAACAGGAGAAAATGTTGAATTAGCATTTAAACTTATCTCTGAAGAAGCCGTAAAAGTGTTCTATTAAAAAAAACTCTTTTTTAAATATTCTTTAAAAGAATTAAATTATTCTATTTTATTTGTAAATTTAAGTTGGTTACTTTTAGGCTCGTATAGGGTTCCCTCTTTTATCAACTCATCTAAGGCATTTTCTATAAATTTCTTATCTAAATTCTCTTCTAACTCTAAAATCTGAATAACATTAGATTTTTCAAGTGCTTTCCAATTATTTTCTTCAAAGATCTCTTTCAATCTATTCATAGTCGTTTCTAATTTGTTTAGATTAGACCTAGATTGACCAATAAAGATTCTGTCCATATCAATTTTACCAGTTGTTTCATCATAACCCGTATCTTTAAGATATCTCTTGAATAATTTAATTATTTCTTCTACATCTTCTTTAAGTACTTTATCTCTTAACGCCATTTTAGTATAAGCTTCACTAAGCCTAACTAAAGCATCTAAATTTCTTGCTAAAATAGATATGATAGCATCTTCACTGTCATATTGCCCTCGTAAACCAAGGTAAAATTCCTTTATTCTTTCTTTAGCTTCATCAGATAAGACGGGATTACATGTCCTTCTAGCATGTTTAATATATTTTTTCAGTAGATCTCTTGAGATGGGGGCTACAGAAGTATCACTTTCTTCAAGTGTCTCTTCTGAGTTCATCATAGAATTTTTCAATATAAACTCAGCCATTTGAGCATCATCTGCAGGATTAGGCTTATCAACAACTATAAAAATTAAATCAAAACGAGATAAGAGAGAAGGAGGTAATCGAATATTTTGAGTAGGTGTTTTATATCTATCATATCTTCCAGAATATGGATTAGCTGCCGCAATGATAGCTGTTTGAGCTTTCAATGTAGCAACAATTCCCGCTTTAGCAATACTTACAGTTTGTTGTTCCATTGCTTCATGGAGTGCAGATCTATCTGCAGTATCCATTTTATCAAATTCATCAATTGCAGCTACACCTCCATTTGCTAATACAACAACTCCCGCTTCAAGGTTCATTTGACCTGTATCAGTATCTTTTATTACTGCCGCAGTTAAACCTACGGCACTGGAACCCTTCCCAGAAGTGTATAATCCTCGTGGAGATATTTCTATAGCACTTTTCAGGATTTCTGATTTTCCTGTTCCAGGATCTCCCACAAATAATATATGTATATCGCCTCTTTTATAACCGCCTCCGGGTTTTTTCTTCCTTGTTCCTGCAAATAAGCTTAAAGCTGATGCTATTTTAAGATCTTCTCTCCCATATATATCAGGAGCGATTGACCTTGCTATTTTTTTTTGTATAAATGGTTCTTTAGATAGATCTTCAATTTTCTTCATATCTTCTTTGGAGAGATCAATAGTATCTTCTGACTTATCTTCAGGATCTATAAAATTAATATCGAAAAAAGTCTTGAATAATGTAGAATTATAACTTTTAGTCGATTGGGCTAAAATCGATTTAAAAACCCCCATCAATTTAACTCTATCCCCGGGTTTTACTGTATCAACTAAATCGTGTGTTAGAATTGCCTGAACCGATCTAGGAATTCTTCCAGAGGGTAAATCCTCTGGTATCTCTTGAATCATGACACTTTGCCAATCTATAAATTCTGAACTTTTTGATATGAGTCTAAAATCTGTTTGTGCTTTTGCTTTACACCTCTTATTTACACAAAACTTTGACCACCTTATTCTCGAAGTTAACTGAATAATATCAAATTGAGCTCCACATAAATTGCATTCAAATGAGGCTTTTATTATCTTAGGTCGTATTGTAGAACATCTAACTAAGATACCATTAGACCAAACTAGCGTACTAATATGTTTTGCCCTTAATCCTCTTAGAGGGATAAATAAAGTACTTACTTTATCTTTAGTGGCTACTCTAACAAAATAATTTTGATTAGTAAGTTTTGAACCTTGAAATTTTAATAAATTCTTAAATGCTTCGATTGCATCTTCAAGTAAAGCTTCAGGATCTTGTTTTAGCAATTCAGCTACATCTGGTTCACTTGCCAATAAGTCTTCATAAAGAATAATTAGAGTATTTCCTCCTTTTGCTGAAATATCATTAATTTGATCTTGATACTTATACGCCCCTGGTTTTTCTTGAAATAAACGATAAAAATCCTCAAAGCGTTGAACTTTATTAATTGGTTGACTAGGGCTTGACAAAGGTGTTGTCATGATAAAACACATAAATTTTTATTGATATGCCTAAAATATTCTTGGTGATTTTTTAATTCTTAATATTAATACCATATTTTATTAAAGAGAAAATAAAGAAATATTAAAAAAAAAAACTGGTGTAAGATTTATTGAATTATTGTTGATTGTTTTGTAAAGAAAAGTTAAAAAATCAAATATCTTTTAGCTGCTGTAGGGTTGCACAAATAATAGGATCCTGGCTCATTTCGCATCGTATTTTTAAAAGAGAAATGACTCGTTTTTTAATCTCTTTATCCTCATATTTAACAGTTCGTCCTAAAATTAATGCAATCGAACGTTGAGTTTCTATAGATCCTTCATCACTTAGATTTTTTAATAATTTTGATAAAATCTGGCTAAGTCCTACTTCTTGTATTATTTCAACAAAACTATTAATAGCTCTAGCTCTTACTTCTTTTGATTCATCTTCTAATAATATCACAATCTTATTAAAAATCTCTTTGATTTGACTACTATAAATTCGAATTAATCCAACTGAAGCTTCTCTAACTTTTGGATCAGTGCTTGTTAAATTATTTCTTAAATCATTAAAAGAAATATGGGAACTATTTACTTCTTTAATAGTTGATAAAATATTCAAAGCCGACCTCCGAACCCAGTTTTGTTCATCATTAAGCAATGAAACTAGTTTTTCAATGATTATTTCCTTATTATCAGCATGATTAATGATTTCTCCTAAACTTGTAACAGCTGCCTCTCTGACAATCCATTCATCATCATTTGACGCTCTATTAATTAAAGCATCTATAACTGAAATCGGAAGTTTATATCCAATATACCCCAGAATTTTAGCACTAGTTTCACGGATAAATGAATCTTGATCATCAAGAAAATTTAGAATATCCTGAACCGGAATGATATCTGGAGAATCTTTAGCAATATCTAATAGAGATTTCGTAAGTGCAATTCTTACATATATCTCTTGTTTAGTTAATATCTGTAAGAATTCAGACATATATGGCTTTATCAGAGAAGAATCTTTTTGAGCTATTTTTGAAATAATACTTGAGGCAGTTTTCTTTTCTTGTTTGTTTTTGTCTTTCCGCAATAGTAATAAGATTGGTTTTAAATTACTATTTTCAACAAATTCTTCAATCAATCCATCTATTGCATTAAGTGCATTCAATCTAACATCATCACTTTCATCATTAAGATAATTCACTAAGCTTAAAATTATATTTTTTGGATCTTTTTTACCAATATTGATAAATGTCTGTGATATGATACCCTTAGTTATATATTTCGTAGGATCTGGGATCTTAATTAAGTTCTGAACTATTAAATCAGGGTTTTTAGAATATTTTTCTATTAAAATATTTGAAATATTTTCTCTTAATTGTTTATTTTCGAATTTTATATATACTAAAAAAATAGTTAATATTTTATTAGGGTTATATTTCCATAATCTTCCGAGAAGTGAAACAAAGCTATTTAGTACTTCAAAATTATTTGGATCGATTTTATTAATTATATTATCAATATCTAACAACCCGGGTTCCTCTTCAAAATAATTCTGCAGTACATTTATGGCTGCTTCTCGAGTTTTTTCATTTGAATCAGTTAAACCCTCAAAGAGGGGTAAAATTGGAATATTATTTTTTTTAAATTTACCTATTTTTGTTAAAATATCAAAAATTGATGCTCTTACAGAACTAGATGGATCTTTCATAAGAGGGATAATTTTTGAAATTATTTTTTTATCAATTTCTTTAAAGTCAAGATTTTTTAGATTCTTTATTGCTGCTGCGCTTATTTCATTATTAATATGAAAAATTTTTTCAATTATTATATCAATAGGAAGGATATAAGAAATTTCTGCTAAAAGATTTAGTATTTCTACTTGAATTCTACTGTTTGAGTTATTTATTAATTTTTTAATATCCACATTAAGAATTAAGTCACGATTTTTCTTTAGCAGTCTTTTTAAAATTCTAACTCCTAATAATTTTAATCTCCATTCTGAATCTTCAATTAGGTTAATAATCAAATCTTTAGGTATTTTTTCGACGAAATTTATATCTGCTTTTAATAATGTTCTTGTAATAGGGATACATTTCTCATAATTAGGAGATTCTAGTGCTTCTATTATCCAAGGTAATACTTTCTCTGGAATATCTTTTTCTAATTGAATTAATATTTTTATACAAATTTCTCTTGAATTTGGATCATAACCACATATACCATCTAATAAGGAGTTTTTAAATTTCCATTTATTAAGATTTATTTCATTTTTTAAAGGAATTCTTTCAAACATCAGTAGCAATGTTTCTTCCGCATGTTTTCTTATTTTAATATTATGATGTTTAATTAAATTGAATATTGGAATTGGATCAAAAATTTGACCAGATTTAGTAATTTTAGAATATTTAATATTAGTAATAAACTCATTATTCCTTGCCAAAAAAAAGTATGAAGTAAAAATTACTAATACTATTTCTTCAATAACAGCGGCCCAAGCAAACATAACATAATTTGGAACTATTTGATTAGTGAAAACCCATAGATTAAAGGTAAACAATAATTTATCGGGATTAACTATTAAGAAATTAACTAAAACATTGATGCCTATAGAAGCCATTAAATAGGCGGCAAAAAAAATATCAATACCACGATATTTTATTTTTCTTCCCCAAAAACGTGTAAAATATCCAATAATACCAAAAAATAAGGTTACAAATACAAAAACGGAAGACATAGTTGATATTGCTATTTTTTCTGTAAAAAAGAAACTTATAGTCTGGAATAGTGAAATCCAAGCCCAAATAAATACAAAAATCATTAAACCTAAGATAATATAGTATCCCGGTTCAGATTTAAACTGGTTTAAACCTCTCTTAGTATTCTCAAAATTAAGAAAAATTGATCTTCTTATATCAGGAATATGATAATAAGCGTCTGAAAGTCCAGCAATATACCCTTTTGATCCATAGAAAGTTAGTATCATTAGTGGGTAAACTAGACTCCAAGTTATCCAAATCATTATAAAAGGTAAACCTAATATCGATAATAAAATAGGAGGGAGTACAAATAATAGGAAAAAAAAGACTAAAGCAATTAAAACGTTGATACTTTTATTTTTTGAGAGATTTATAATCTTATTTCTTATAAATTTATGAAAAGGTGTTAATCCTTCATCAGATTCTTTACTTAGAGCAATAAAAAGAAAATCTATTATTGGATAAAATGATATATACAATAAACAACAAATAAAAGGTACTAATAATGCTAGAGGATGGACTTCTGGCGGTGTAGTTTGTGGATCCCAAAAATCGGGAGTTCTTATAGTAAAAATAACAGCAACAGTAAAGACTACCATAATAGATAAGCTAAAGATAATTCCATAAAATAAGCACTGAAATCGATCTTTATTACTTAATTCTCCTTTTTTGACTAATGCAACTTGTTTATATATTATATAAAATCCGACCAAAAAGAAGATGATAAAGACTATAAGGAGTATTATTTCTATGACCAAAATTTTCACGAGATTTTTAATTTATTAATTAGATATTAATATGTTTATTTCTCTTGAATTACTATTGTATAGTATATAAAGACTTATTAATTTATTAAATCTGGTGATTTTGTCATTGGAAATAATTGGAGACCGCTTGGCAAGTTCATTGGGTAGATTAAACTTTATTTTTCAAAATGAAATTATTGTTACCGAATGCATTAAAGATTTTGAAGGTTTTTCTCTATTAGGAGAATCCTTCGGTCCGTTTGAGAAAGGTAAAAAATATAAACTAAAGCTATTCTCAGCAACACCATTCATAGAAAAAGATATTTTAAAAGTTGCTACTTCAGAAAAATGTGATAATGTTGATGTTCAACGGTATGCTATTGGTGAGAGAGACGATCTTAAATTAATCAAAAGAAATAACAAATTTTTTTTAAATAAAATAAAAGAATTTAAAAGATTCATGGAAAATGAAGTAATTAAAAAAAATAAACCCAAAATAGATTTTGATAGATATAATTCATATTCTTCCAATATAATTGATAGTCGGTTATTAAAACTATTAAAACTATCTATGGCTGAATTATCTTTAGATGATGAGAGAAGATTGACTACCTCTGAAAAATTACTTTACACTTATTTATATAATCTTATTAAAATATGGAGAGATTTTTATTAAGCTTTAAATAGTTATAAGTGTACGTATGTTATAAATATTAGAGATTAATTTGTTTAGTCCCATAATTTTTGAAGTATTCTTCAATGTTTTTTTTAATGTCTTTATTCATTTTTATTTTAGGCAATAAATCAATTGCATTGCTCATTGCATAATACTGGACATTTTGTTCTTTTACTTTCTCTTCAACACTCATTCCATCATCTCTTAATTCGTTTCTATTTGTTAATCCAATAGTAGCAATTATTTTCACATTTAGATCTCTCAATTTTTTAATTGTAGCAATTAGAGACTCTCCAGTTGTTGTTACATCTTCAAGAATAATAGTTTCTCCTTTAGGTATTCCAACAAAAAATGAGTCTTTCGGATCTCCGTGTTCTTTTTGTTTACCTCTGCCCATAGACAAAGGGTAAATTCCAGGATTATAATTTTTCTGTCTTCTTGCCCACTTATATTGTGTAATAACGCCTAATTTTGTAGCTCCTTCTGGAACACCATAAAAGCATACCGGATTTAAACCTAAATCATCAACAAATAAAAGAATATAATCAGTTAATTGATCGAGTAAGTAGACATCGGAAGCTATATTCCTCCAATTTACATACCAATAAGATAACCTACCTGATTTTAATCTTAGAGGTTCTTTAAAAAATCCAATAATTTTATTATTTAATATGAAATTATAAAAATTTTCTTTTTCATTTTCCCAATTCATAAGTTTAATACTATTCTTTTAATGTTAAATAGTCTTTTCTTGCTTTAGCATATTCTTCTGCGTTAATTTTGCTTTCTAGGAATAAGTTTTCTTTTTCACGCATAATTTTCCTCTTTTTTGCTAATTCTTTCTTTCTCTCAGCACTTTCAAAATTTTTTGAAATAGCTTGAGCTAATTTTACAATCTGTTTATCATTTTTCTCTAGAAGATAATTCAGATATTTCTTTATCGGTTTCGCCATTTCAATATCTTTTTTTGAAATTTCTTCAATTCGAGTTAGAGCTAGTATAATTTTTTCATTATCATCTCCTTCCAAAACACTCACTAATCTAGGGATTGCTATATCTATCATAATTTCATCGAGATACGTCTCAACATCTTTTTTCGCACTCCCATAATTATCTAATTGTTTAGTTCTTATATATTCGATGAAAATTAAAGGTAATTCAATTGGCCATTCAGTCATATCCTCTTTATCGATTAATTGTACGATTCCACCATCTTTCTTTTTAAAGATTCTTATATCCAATCACCCGTAGTAAGTTTTTCAGGTAAATATTCATCGGTTAAAAATTTAAATCCATGAGACGCAAATGCTTGTATTTCTGCTTTTATTTTAAGTTTAAGAGCTAATTTAAGATCTTCTTCCCAAGCTTTGTTTTTCTTAATGAAATCTTCGTTTAATAGATCCTTAGTACGTTTTTCGTCTTGCTTATTCATCTTTATTCTGACTTCTTGAGGGATTTTATATTTATCTAAATCTCTAGTCAAAACTCCAAGGAGTTTTATATTAGGTGTAGCAAGAAAAGGTGATTCATAACTTAACCTTTTTGAACCTCTTAAATATACGGAGTGGATATAATGCCCATAAGGATCACTGTCAACTAAACTAAATACTGGGAGATTTAATTCTTTGCTTAACCTTTTTAAAAACATTCTTACCGCAACATTTCCAACACCCTGAGCAGTTAATAGGATACAAGGATACTTTCTCCAAAATCTAGCTTCTGCTAAGCGCATCATTGCAGCATCTTTTTCAATAACTAAAATAAATTCGGCATCAGACTCAATTATTTCAATATTATCAAGCATCGGTGATATTGTCCACCCCCCACTCCCTAAACCTTCCAAATCAATAATATCATTTCTGTCGCGAATCCTTAATCTTCCTACACAAGTTCCTTTTGGAGCTGCTACAATATGAGTTGAATTTCTAGTTGTATATAACATTGTAGCGACATCTTCAATACTTTTATCACTATTTTTTTGTTCTTGAAATAGATTAACATCAGTATAGAACACTTCCCTTTTTGTTGCGTGAATATCTTCGTTAAGAAGTTCATAGACAACCTCTAATACTCTCATTAGTCTTGTGATATCTGCTACACTAGTAAGTGAATGAAATTGTTTTTCCATAATTTGGGTACCGAGTAATAATAGATCGTTTTCTTCATCCCAAATGATATTTGTAGCTGATCTAGAGGGTAATTCAATCGAAGGTCTTCCAGTTGTATAAATTTTTTCAAGAACTCTATCGACCAATTTATATGACCTATCTAGCATTTCTTTTTTATTAAGATCATCAATTTTTACAGTGTCTGGTGGAAGATCAATTTCCTTTTTCTCTTTTCCTCTTTCTAAATATTCAAAGTATAAATCTTTTGCTGCTCGCAAATCATAAACATTATTATTTTGCTTTTTCGCCATTTTTATTCCTCATTTCAATTTCCAATGTTTTCTGCCCATTTTAACTTCAACTAAAACTTGTTCTTTGCGTTCTAATTCTTTTAATTTCAATTGAAGGTATCGAGCATCCATCATATCTTTAATTTTTAATTTAAAAATAAGATGTTTTATCGATTGCCACTCCTTTGACAATACAGAAAAAATTCTATCAGTAGTAATAATGGGTAGTGTCGTTTGTGTTGATTTTGGTTTTTAAGGTGTTTTTTGAGTAGTAGTTGTTATAGGTTTTTTCTTAGGAGAACTTATTAAAGGTATGGGTTTTTCTGTGATGATTTCTGGAACTAAAGGTTTAATTTTTTCTGGTTTCTCTGAAATTCTCTTAGCAGTAAATGAGTCTAAAATCTTTTCAATAATTTCATTTTTCCTTTCTTTTGATTGTATTATAATATCATGATCTTTACAATAATCTTTGAGTTCTTTTATAGTCCAGTTAAGTAAGGTTTTTTTAGAAATTCCTTCTGTTTTTGGTTTCGGTTTTTCGATAAGAATTTCTTTTTTAATTACGATCTCTTCTTTAAGGGTCTCAACTTCCTTTGGTTCTTCTTTTTTAATTTCTATTTCTTTAATTTCAGGTTTTTCGGATTTTAAATCTCGTGTAATAACTGGAACTGGCTTTTTGCCGATTGCTCCCTTCATTAAATCTTCAATTTCTTTAATGCTCAATTTTGCTTTATATATACTCTCCCCCCGAGATGCAATATTATATACGCTCTTCACGAATATAGGAATATATTTCTCTATTAAACTAGCTCTTTTTTCACTTTTATGTATACTAGCTCTTCTATTGATATATACTCGTAATCTTCTTCCTATTGCTTCAAGACAATATTTTATTTCTTTAATTAAATCTTCATCATCAGCAAGGGCATTTTTTGATTGTGATTTAAACATTAAATGCACAAATGGTCCAGAAACATTAACTAATAGTTTTATTGGCCCTCTTGGCAAACCATTATCATATATTTCAAGATTATAATTCTTCCAATTTACTGATTGAACTGCCTTTGTTATAGCACAATCAGCACTATCTCTTAATTTCGGTGTCCTATTTACAAACCTCGATAAAACATCTCTTGATCGCTTAGGAACTTCAATACCTCTGGAATAAGCCATAACTGCTTCAACTACATATGCTAAGCCTTTTCCGCTTGTAGGTGCTCTTGTTTCTGCTGCAACAAAATCGTCATCTTTTGTAAAGGTTTCAAGGAAATAGTCAAATATATCATGATAACTTTCTATAGAGTCAATATCAGAAAAGCTAAGAGTATCTTCAATTGTTTGTTTTACTTGTTGGTAATCATAAGTATCATCGATAATATCAATAGTTCCCAATATTTCAGAATTTAAGTTAATAAGCTCTTCTGAATCTTCTTTTAATAATATCCCCCTTTTTTCATCATATAATAATTCATTTGTTTGCCTAATTGTGTCGATAGGTAAATCAAAGTCATCGATATTATCTGAAATTCTTAAACCAATTTCTTTAATTAAAGTATTCTCTAAGATCGATTCTCCTACTGGAATTGCTGTATCTGTTGGAGGGGCCATGTATTTTATTGATTTGAAAGCAAGGAATAGAGAATTAAATTGCTCCTTTGTTAAATCAACAGGTTTTACTTTAGATAGTTGAACTTCATTAACTAAAACTTCTAAATCTGTTCTATTCTTAAATTTTTTTTGTTCAATCAATCCATTCCTGGCATCCTTAAATAAATGATTTAAATTTTCCTTAGTTCTATCCTTTTCTTTTCTGATATTCTCAATTTTTTTAAAAAAATTTTTAATCTCTCTTTCGATTATCGTGATTTCTTTTTTAGTTACAGTTTTTTCAATTTGGTCGTTTAGTTTCTTTATCTCTTTATTAATTTTTTCATAATCTCTAATATATTTATTATAATTTGAAATGAAATCCCAATATTTTTCTTTAAGTTCTTCTGATTCAACTTGATAAATTATTAATTTGTCTCGTGGTTTAGTAGAACGCCCATATATCCTTTTTTCATCTTGCATGAAATAAATTTGGTCTGTTTTTTTCTTAACTACATTAACAAAACCATCTTTTAATATTAGTAAATTTAACTTATCTTGTAAATCTCTTTCAGCAATATCTACAATTTCTTTAGCTATTTTTGAACTCATTCTAACAAAATTTTCTTGTAAAAACGCCGATATGGATTTATTTTCTGATTTTGTAATCAGATCTTGTAGATCTCCTATATTAGTAGACGAAGGATGAGGCTTGGCATATTTAGGTTCAGGTGGGAAAGAAGTAGCTAATCTTCGATAAATTTTTTCCTTTCCAAAAGGATCAATATAAATAAGCGTAACATGAGGATTCATAAATGCTGTTTCTTCAATGTATTTTTCAACATATCCCCTAACATATCTTACATTTAGATAATTTAATTTGATGTAAGTACCATGTAAAAAGGGACTATCAATTTCAGTTGGATGAATTAAATATTTTTTTTCATTTTTAGAAGTAGTGAAAAATTCGGAACATATAGCATACACTTGGTCACTTGATTTTGAAACTGTAATAACTGGTTTACCAGTCGTATTTTGAGCATCACTGAAAGCACTTGGTGCACCGAATCCTTGACTTCCTCTAGTTTGTTTTAATTCCATAGATTTTGAGGAGGCCAGATATCGTCCAAATTTTTTTAAATCAATTTTTGACATTCCCGTGCCATTATCAAAAATTTCAAAAGTGAAGCTCATGATATTTTTCTGGCTAATTTCAGAAGTTAAAAACGAAGCAGCTTCATATTCCTTGAGACGAACAATTACTATAGGTTCTACATCAATAATGTATTCAACAGGTTTAATGATCTCCTGCATGTCATCAATAATTCTTTTGACTTCCTCCTCAACTTCTAATTCTTCTTTATCAATTATTTCTCCAGATTCTTCTTCTCTAATTTCTAGTTCTTGAGTAATAGTAATATCGGATTCCGTGGATTCAATATCGAATTCTTGCATTAAAGTATGTTTTGCTTCGTTATCTAAGTGCTGAGATCTTTTTTCTTCCTTTGCAGCCTCAAGAATGGAGAATTTTTCTAAAAATAATTCTTGATCCAAAGAAAATTTGATTTTGGAATCTTTTTTTTTTAATTGTTTCCATTGGAAACTTTCAATGGCATCTAATGCATTGTCCAGGAACTCACTACTATATTGCACATGTTTCCAGTACCCAAATTCAAAACCAACTAATTGTGTCCTCTTACGCATATATTCTGCGATGGTTCCTTGTTTGATTTTACCTTCTTCTTCCGATGTAATTTTAAACGCACTCAAAAAGTTTTTTCTTAATAAATCCTTATTAAAACAAATTATTAATATATATACATTTATTACTAAACTATTTAATAAAATAATACAATCTTTACTATTAGTTCTAATTTCTAGGTATTCTTTATCTGCTCAAACTTTA
>Ga0307378_10006664_pt1 | contig 15729 bp, 14 predicted proteins | sample UN1MG_FD_202238 | JGI IMG/M metagenome (GOLD analysis project Ga0307378, IMG submission 202238) | Soil microbial communities from Risofladan, Vaasa, Finland - UN-1 | ecosystem: Environmental > Terrestrial > Soil > Coastal area > Acid sulfate soil | place: Finland: Risofladan, Vaasa | collected... | reverse complement strand
TTTCCATCGGTGCCGCGGATGTTCCCAGAGGCTCGGATTCGATGGCCCCGGAGATCCAGTATATCCTCGACCACGCCGAGTGCGGGGTAACCATCGCGGAAAACGAATCCCAGCTCGAGAAAATCCTCTCGATCAAGATAAGTCTGAAAGGGCTGAAGACCCTGATCGTTCTTGATCCGGATTTTCAAAAATCCAAGAGCAAAATGCAGGGCGTTGCTATTTGGACCTTCAAAGAGATCCAGGAGCAAGGCCGGGAGTACCTGAAGAAACACCCGGGGTGTATCGAGGAGGAGATCGCCAAGGGAAAGACCGAGGACCTGGCCACGATTATCTATACCTCAGGCACTACCGGAGAGCCCAAAGGGGTGATGCTGACCCACAGCAATTACATGCACCAGATTCCAACGCCTCTCAAGCATATCGACATTGATAAAGGGGATATTTTTTTTTCGGTTCTGCCGATCTGGCATTCCTACGAGCGGGCCATCGGCTACGTAGCCATCTTTGCCGGTTGCTCCATAGCCTACTCCAAGCTGGTCGCCCAGATCATGCTGGAGGACATGGGCAAGATCAAACCGCAGATCTTCCCCTCGGTTCCCCGAATTTGGGAGGCGGTGAAGAGAGGAATTATCCGAAATATCGAATCCGAAAGCTCGGTGAAGAAGGCCCTGGCCTACTTCTTCATCGGTGTCGGCACGGCCCATTCCAAGCTGAAAGTGCGGCTTCGAGGTCTGCGCCCTCGATTCAAAAAGAGCAGTCGTTTTGTCGATGCCCTGATCAGTTTTCTGCCCTTCCTGCTGCTAAGCCCTCTGAACGCGCTGGGGCAGGTGCTTGTGTTCAAGAAGATCAAGCACAGGTTGGGAGGGAAGTTCAAATTCGGCGTATCCGGTGCCGGTGCTCTTCCGCCCCACGTGGATGAGTTTTTCGCAGCTGCGGGGATTCTGCTGCTCGAGGGCTACGGGCTGACAGAGACTTCACCTATTGTGTCGGCGCGGCAGAGTTATCACCCGGTACCCGGTACCATCGGTCCGCCCCTTGAACAGGTGGAGGTCAAGGTGCTCGCCGAAGACGGCAGCGAGCTTCCCCCGGGCAAGAAGGGTGTGCTCTACGTCCGTGGACCAAACGTGATGAAGGGCTACTACAAGAAGCCCGACCTGAGTGCCCAGGCGATTACCAAGGACGGTTGGCTGAATACGGGGGATCTGGCCATGTTGACCCACGACGGGGAGATCAAGATCATGGGTCGGACCAAAGAGACCGTCGTTCTTCTGGGCGGTGAAAATGTGGAACCCGGTCCGATCGAGGATACGATCACCGAATCCGACTACGTAGATCAGGTTATGGTCGTCGGGCAGGATCAGAAGTATCTGGCAGCCCTCGTGGTTCCTAATTTCGAGACTCTCAAGCGATTTGCCGAGGAGAACGGTGTTCCCTTCGGGAAAGTCGAAGACTTGATCGACAATCAAGATATCTACAAACTGATCATGGACGAGATCGACTCCCGGGTCGGTCCGAAGCGGGGTTTCAAGTTGTTCGAGCGCATCAACAAGGCCAGGTTGCTGGCCCGACCTTTCGAGAAGGGTAAAGAGATGACCCACACCTTGAAACTCAAGCGAAACGTGATCTACGAACAGTACGATAGAGAAATCAAGGAGCTCTTCAAGGAGCGCCGTTAACAAAATATTTAGGAGAACAGGTGAGAATTCTGGTTGTTGAAGATGAGCTGACGAGCAGGGAGCTTCTCAAAGTAATCCTCGAACCCTACGGACGTATCGACACGGTATCCGACGGGGTGGAGGCCATCAAGGCGTACAATATGGCTCTGGCCAAGGAGCCCTACGATCTTATCTGCCTTGATATTATGCTCCCGAAGATGGACGGTCAGCAGGTGTTGAAAGGCATTCGCAAGATCGAGGGGGATAAAGGTATTCTCGGTCCCGAGGCTGTGAAGATCCTCATGATCTCGGCGCTGGGGGATTTCGAGAATGTGACGGAGGCGTTCTCCTCCCAGTGTACCAGCTACATCACCAAGCCGATCGATGCCGATAAAATCGTTGCGGAGTTGAGGAATCTCGAGTTGATCTAAAGGAAGGATGATTCTCATCATCGCGATCCTACTGCTCGTTCTGGCCTATCTGTCCGGCTCGCTGAATTACGCCGTCATCGTCACCCGGCTGGTCACGGGGAGAGATATCCGTACCCTGGGAAACAACAATCCGGGAACGGCGAATGTAGGGCGCAGCGTCGGCAAAGGCTGGGCCGCGTTGGTTTTTTTTCTCGACGTGTCCAAAGGGCTGGGGCCGATGATCCTCTCTCGGCTGGTGTTCTTTCCTGGCGACACCTACTGGGAGTTTTTCATCGTTGCCGCGGTGGGGATTGCCGCAATTACGGGACACTGCAAACCTGTGTTTTTCCAGTTTCGCGGCGGCGGAGGAATTGCAACGTCGATCGGCGTATATGCCTTCTTCATCCCGGCGGAACTGTTCCTCTGCATGCTTTCAGGATTTCTGGTCGTGATGCTGTTCATCAAACGAGTTCGTTTTCGGATCGGTCAGTGGGTGCCGATCCTGTTTATCGCCTTGACCCCGTTCGTTACTCTGATTCTGAATTTCTTTGTGGATCTGCCGTTATTTGCCGGACGGACTCTGGGCGGGCATCCCTGGTATGTGCTGGTCATCGCTTTTGTGCTGTCCTTTTTCATTCTCGGGATGAACTTCTCCTTCATGGGGCATCGGCTCAGGGAGATGGGGGACGGCTCTTGACAGAGAGATGATTATATATTAGTAATATTATATATTGATTCTGAAAGGTAATTGAGTGATGAAAGTAACGAAGAACGCCCTTGCCGAGCTTCTCGATGTCCTGAAGGAGAACCAGGGCAAAAGTCTGCGGGTTGTGTTTAAGGGCTTCGGATGAGGTGGGCCCCGTTTGGGATTGGCTCTGGATGAGCCTCAGGAAGGTGACGAGACGCACAGCGTCGATGGCCTCGATATTCTCGTAGACAAACGGGCAATGCCATACGCAGTGGAGAGCACCGTAGACTATATCGATAGCATGTGGGGTAAAGGATTCACGATTCGTCCCGCCTATGGAGGAGCCTGCTAGGTTCCCTGGCTTCGGCGGTTCTGTCGGTCTGTTTTTTCATACCCCGCTAAAAACTCCACAAGAATATCTGTGGCTTTCTTGTTCGGACACAAGCGCTTCCGGCCCAGCATCTCCTCGTAGGTTTGGAGGATTGCGGCGCGAATACGAGCCACGGCTTCCGGCCCGATAACCCGGCGGTTTTCAAATAACCCCCCTATGAAGCGTTTCACCTCTCTCCGGTCATAGTCGGGGAACAGTGAGGAGAGCAGGAACAGAGACGGTCCTACATCGAGCAGACTGTGCTGCTTGACCAGGAGAACCGCCTCTGTAATCTGCAGGGCCAATGTATAGGTCTGTGCCACTGCCTCGGTGTAAGTTTCTTTCCCGGTTTGTCCATCCTTCAGTTTCATTATGATTTGCCGGGTTTTATGGTAGTTGTAGCAGATCGTCATTACGTGGAGGCTCGGGATACAGTGCAGATGAGGATCGAAGAGCCGGATCAGGATGAAGTACGGATTCAGCGGCGGGGTGCGGCGACTCGCTGTGGTGGACTGGCGGCGCCTGTACACCCGGCCTGCTGCGTAGTAGATCAGACAGATATCTCGGATCATCTGGGCTATGTCTGCTAAGGCTTGTTTCCCGAACGCGTTGTAGAGGTACTGAAGACTCTTAAGCCATATCGCCATATACCCGAGGTAGCTGCGCACACAGCTTGGAACGAAGGGCAGGGATGCGTCCTCTCGGTGCTGCAGCACCGAGATCGGTCGAATGCCTGGGAGCAGCCGGGTCTGAAACTGGGGAAGGAAAAACTCGGTTATGGATGCCTTGAGGACCTCGATCCCCTTTGACAGAAGGCATCCATGCTTGAGAATCAGGCCGATGCTCCTGCCCAGCTTGAGCCGCAGAATATCCATTTTAAACTATATCCCTGGACTCACTACTGCTTCAGCGCCTGGAGTACCTTCTCGGCGCCCTCCTGAAAAGCGCCGGCAGCAGAACGAAAGGGAAACCCGATGACCACACTCAGTCCGCTGTACAGAGTATCGTGAAGGAAGTTCGTCAGAAGTATTACGTAGGCGCTGCGGATGATCGCTCCCTTTCCGTCCCGGAACAGAAGGCCGGAAAGGTTGAAGGCCTTCACGATGTTGGTGATCTGTTTGCTCGCGATCGGATGGAGGGTCTTCAAGAGCTTCAGATACCTCTGTTTGTATTCCGTGTTTCCCTCGACGAGATCCTGAATCTGGCGATGCCGGTCCCGTACCATAGCGCCTTTCCTGTTTTTTTTCGACGGCACGAGGGAACGGATAAGGTCGGTCACGGTCTCGGACTGGAAGAGCTTGTAGAGGGAGAAGTAGAACAGAAGGAGCCCTCCCTGGTTGAGCGTGAGCTGATTGCGGCTGCCCGTTCTATTGATGGCCACGAGCAGGGCGGAAAGCTCCCGGTCCAGAGCTTTGTCCGGAACGACCGCGGTACCGGCGCCGAAGGGGCTCTTCTTCTCTTCCAGACGGTTCAGCTTCGTTTCCAGCAGGTCCATGGTGCGGATCAGCCGCAGGCGAAGCGGATCCGAATTGAGTTTTTCAAGAAAACTGCGGAACCCGCTCTTCTCCTGGGGAGTAAACACCTGCGCCGAGATACCGGTTTGGGCTGATCTTTCCTTCCGACCCTCTTCGGCGAGAACCCCTACCTCTGCTATCAGTCGAAGGTAACGGCCGATGTCCTCCAGGTACTCGTCGATGTTTTCGATTGTTTTATGGTGGCCGAGAAAATGCTTGATCAGCTCGAAGGAACGGTTGGAGATGCTCGCCGCCGCCAGGCCCGCTATCCGTTCTTCGTGGATGAACATCAGGGTGTCGAGTAGAAAGCGCAGCACGTTTTCGTCGGCGGCGGGGCTGCCCCGCAGCAGGTTCAAAGCCGGGTCCTCCGGAACCGCCGCGAAATCCCTGAGGCCGGCGGCTACCCGCTGGTCTATGCGTAGTTCCTCCGAGACGTTTCTGTTGTAATTGCCGACGACGTCCTTGGGGTTGAATCCGGTCCGGGTGTTCGGGGAAAAACGATTGTGCCAGAGATGTACGGTCAAGTCCTGGTAAACGTCGAAAGCCCGCTTGATATAGGCTCCGGCGGCGGCATGGGCTGTGGGTTCGGGATTGGTAACCAGTAGGATCATCCCCATGAAAGGCAGAAAAACCAGGTTGTCCTCGAACTCGCTTCCCGCAGGCAGGTCGAAAACAAGGAGATCATAGTTGCTGTTCAGTTCGCCCGGAAGCTCCTGGTAGATCTTCTCGAGCAAAGCGCTCCGCTGCACGGTTTTCAGCTTCGGAGCCGGAAAGATCAGATCGAGGTTCTCGAACACCGGAGTTGCTAAACTTCCCATATCTGCTTTACCGAAGTCCAGGTCCTGATCTTCTACGGCAGATTCGGCTTCTACCAGGTCGAGAAGCGCGGCTACATCGGATAGCGGATCCAGGTCGATCAGAGCCGTACGATAGCCGCTTTTAGCGTAGCAGATCGACAGATTCGTGGCGGTTATGGTTTTACCGACACCGCCCTTTCCAGAGGTCACAGCGATGGATTTTTTTCGCAGCCCCCGCACATCCTCGTTGCCCCCCTTGCGAAGCACACGCTTCACGGTCTCCTTCAGATCTGTTGAGATTGACTGTGTTCCCCGCTTAAAAATTTTACTCATTCTTTTTCCGGCATTATCGTATGAATCGACACTTTTCTCAAGTTGGCATTCATTCTTGAGCAGGTCGATTCCGAAAATATAGAGGAAAAGAGAAAGTGAGAAGTGTCGTGTCGGAAAGCTACAGAATTCTAATTGTCGACGATGAACCACGCATGTGCGAAAGCCTGACGAAGCTGCTCGGTGAACGGGGCTTCCAGGTGGACAGTGCCAACACGGGAAAAGAGGGCATACGGAGCCTATCGGAACGGGCTTATGATCTCCTGCTTCTCGATATAATGCTCCCAGATATGAATGGCTTGGAGATCCTCGAGTACATAAAGAGTAAATTCCCCGGGCTCCTGGTGATCATGTTCTCCGGTTTCGCCTCGATCGAGTCGGCGGTATGCGCCCTGAAAAACGGAGCCTTCGACTTTATCCGCAAACCCGTGGAGTACGAAGAGCTGATCAAACGGGTGGAGAACGCGCTGGAGCAGAAACGGCTGGTACGGGAGAAGCAGGCCATCCACTGGGAGTTGGAGCAATCTCAGAAGAAGTACAAATACCTCGTCGAAAACTCGCCCGACATAATCTACACCCTCGACGAAAAGGGATGCTTTTCCTTTGTCAACGACGCCTTCGAGCGGCTGTTTGGAATAAAGCGGGAGCAGATCATCGGCAAGCATTATTCGCAGATCATCTGTTCCCAGGACCTTGAGAAATCAGAGCATGTATTCAATGAACGGAGGACGGGAAAGAGGGCATCTTCAGGGGTAGAGCTGCACCTGAGTTTGCCCAGAGAAGATAAGAGAAAGAATGGATCGGGGGAGAAGCCTCAGGTGCCGATGGAGATCAAATCTCAGGGGATCTATGACCGGGAACCGGAGGATCAGGAAAAAACCTTTCTCGGCACTTATGGCGTGGCCCGGGATATCCGAGACCGAAAAATGCTCGAGGAGCATCTGCAGCAGGAAGAGAAAATGGAGGCTGTAGGCCGCCTGGCCGGGGGAATCGCCCACGATTTCAATAATTTTCTCGCTGCGATTGTGGGAAACGTAGCCCTGGCCAAGATGCACGCCCAACCAAACGCCGAGGTTTTTACCCGTCTGGAGGAGATGGAGAGAGCCTCGCTGCGGGCTCGGGACCTCACGCAACAGCTGATCACCTTCGCCCAGGGAGGTGTGCCTGTCAGAGTCCCCGGTACTCTCCCGGATCTGATCAGGGATGCCTCCACTTTCGTACTTAGAGGCTCGAACGTTCGCTGTAAGTATCATTTCCTGAACGATCTCTGGTGGGCCGAGTTCGATCAGGGGCAAATCATTCAGGTGATTCAAAACCTGATTATCAACGCCGATCAGGCTATGCCGGACGGCGGTGTTGTGAATGTAGAAGCCGACAATGTCACGGTTACCGCCGCCTATCGGCTCCCTCTTAAGCCGGGGCGCTACATACGGGTGATGATCGAGGACAACGGCATTGGGATTCCGAAGGAAGATGTGAACAAGATCTTTGACCCTTTCTTTACCACGAAGAACAACGGAACCGGCTTTGGTCTTTCCACGGCCTACTCTATCCTGAAGAATCATGACGGCTACCTGTACGTCGAATCCGAAATCGGGAAAGGAACCCGTTTTTTCATATTTCTTCCCGCCACAGATCGGAAGGTTGAGAAGGGAAAGACAGACACCGGCGGCAAACTCTACGGCGGGAAGGGGAAGATCCTGGTTATGGACGATGACGGCAACCTCCGGAAGGTCTACGATCGTCTCCTGGCCCATCTCGGCTATGCTCCGACCGTGGTAGCAAACGGCGAGGAGGTTTTGTCGCGGTACACCCAGGCAAGGCAGACCGGTGCCCCCTTTACTGCGGTGATCATGGATCTGACTGTGCCGGGAGCAATGGGGGGAAAGGAGGCGGTGCGGCGCCTGCTCGAAATCGATCCCAAGGCCGTCGCGATCATCTCCAGCGGCTATTCGAACGACCCGGTCATGGCCAACTACAAGAAGTACGGATTCAAGGATGTGATTGGCAAGCCCTTCACCGCGCAAAAGTTGAGCGAGGTGCTCTGGAAGGCATTGAAATAACACGTCGACGGCAGGTTGGAGGAGAGCGCCTTTTTTCGTATAATTTCCACCATGCCGATGAATGCGGGGCCCGAGATCGGGGAATATCCCTTCAGCACCCACGCCATGCAGCCGGGAATGGTGGAATATCAGGATATCCAGCTTCAGTTGGTCGACGGGCGGAGCTGAAACGGTAGCCGGAGGGGAAAAAAAGCTGTGATTTGGTTAATGGAACTTCGTGGAATGTATGTTCCAATGGTGTATAATTGAACTATAACAATTATAGACGGGGCTAGCGCCCCTGTCAGAGGGAGGTCTATATGAAAAAAACGCTGATTCTTGTACTGGTGCTGGCCTTCATCCCGCTTCTCTCCTTTGCCGAGCTGGGACTGGGCGCATCAGCCTTTTTCAACTCGCCAGTGCTCATTGGGCAAAAACCGGATGCGTCGCAGCTGCGGGAGGGCGGCTTCACCTTTGGAGCGGACGCCCGCTTCAAGTTTTTGAAGTTCCTCCAGCTCGAAGCCCTCGGCCTGGTCACTGTCGGCGATAGTGTCACCTCGATCGATCTGTACGCGGACGCGGGTCTGGCATTCGACCTGGCTTTCCTGCGGCTGTCTTTGGGAGCGGGTCCGACCGTGTTCTTCCTGCTGAGTGATGTAACGGATCCGACCTTGCTCGGTTTCAACGCCAAGGCCAACGCGGATATCAAGCTGGGAAGAATATCCCTCGGGTTGAGCTATATCATGGGCTTGATCGTCGACGGTGGAGTCCAACTCGACAAGAGCACAGGAATGCTGGGAGCCAACCTCCTGTTCTGGCTCTAACGTTCTATCGGAACGTCAATTTTCGGAATTCAAGGGGCTTTCTGCCTTTCAGGCGGAAAGCCCCTGTATTTTATTGCATTATTCGAATAGTCGGGTTATAATCTCGATATATCTCGAATGTCGAGGTATCTATCTTTAAACGTCGACTGTAGAGAAAGGGATCTGAACTGGATTGTCCTCAGTGCGTAAAAAAATGGTGTCGGGAAGGAGGTGAGAGTTAAGGGACCGTTTCGACGCCTTGAGGATGATCACAGGGAGTATCCTATCGAGAAAAAAGACAAGGAGTAGAAAAATGTATAACAGCAGCAAATGGCAAGCAGTGCTTCTCATTTCGGTATTTCTGGTCGCCCTGTGCGCCGGCTCTGCCTTTGGAACAGCCGTTCAAGAGGAGCCGGCCATGGAGGCAAAGGAGGTGACCCTCAGGATTTTCGCCCGTGCCTACACGTGGGATCAGGATGCGCCCTGGGAGGTCGCAAAGGCGGAAATTCAGAAACGGCACCCGGAGACTAAATTTACCTTCGTGGAGGAAGGCTTTGGCTGGGCGGACCTGAGGGCCAAATTTTTAACCGCCGCTGCAGGAGGAAATCCCCCGGACGTCGCCCAGGTGGACATCATCTGGGTCGGCGAGTACGCGGAAGGTGGCTTGCTGACGGATCTGACCGACAAGCTCAACGCCTGGGCGGAATGGCCCGATGTGGTGGACAGCTTCAAAGAGAGCACGAAATGGAAGGGTCCGAGCTACGGTACCTGGCTGAACACCGATGTCCGAATCATGGCCTACAACAAGAAGCTGTTCAGGAAGGCGGGATTGGATCCCAACAAACCCCCTGAGGACTGGAACCAGCTGTACGACATGGCCAAGAAGATAACCTCGGCGCCGGCTTACTACGGGTACGGCTTTCCGGCCATGAAAGACGAAGAGACGTCGATGCGTTTCTTTGCCATGCTCTATTCCGGAGGCGGGCAAATTCTGACAGATGACATGAAGAAGGCCGCCTTCAACAGCGATGCCGGGGTCAAAGCGCTGGCGTTTCACGTCAAGATGGTCGAGGACGGTTTAACTCCGAAGAGCATCGTCAGCGGGAACTACATGGATATCGACAACGCCGTATTCCAGGACAAGTTCGCCATGTCCTATATGACTAAAACCCTGGGGCTGGCCAAGAAGCTGATACCGGATCTGACACCCGAGAAATTCAAGCAGGATTTCGGCGCAGCTCCCATTCCCAAGGCCCCCGGGGGAGAGTGGTCTACGATGTCCGGGGGGTATCTGCTCTCCGTTCCCAAAGGCGCAAAACACCCGGATCTGGCCTGGGAGCTGATCTCGATCGGCGCCGCTCCCGATGCCCAGTTCAAATACACCTCTGCGAGGGGTTATGTCCCCACCTTCTACTCCCTGATGAAGCGGCCGGAGGATTACTTCTCCGTCGATCCATTTTTCAACGTGATCCTGAATTCGCTTCCCTATGCCCATTTCAGGCCGGGAATTCCCCAGTATACGGAGATTTCCGCGGCCATACAGGATGCGATCCAGGCTGCCATCCTGGGACAGCTCGGTCCCAAAGCAGCCCTCGATGCTGCTGCAGTGAAGGTGAATCAGCTGCTCGCCCAATAATCATGAAGACTCTGGAGGAGACGAAATGTCTCCTCCAGCATTTCAAAGGCAATCTCTGATATTGACTTGAGGATGAGAAAACAGACAAGGATCATCGTTAGCGGTTACCTCCTCATTCTTCCAGCCCTGCTGTTGATATTTCTCATTCTCGTCTTCCCCCTGATCCAGGCGGTACTATTGAGTCTCCAAGAGGTCAAATTGGCCTCGCTCAGCCGCCAGACCTTCGTTGGTTTGAAGAACTACCTGAAGATATTCACCTTTCAGGGACCGAATTTCTTCACCCAGGTCTTGCCGGCCACCTTTTACTTCGTGGCGGGGAGCATCGTGGGGCAGTTGGGCTTCGGTCTGGCCATGGCCCTGCTGGTCAACCAGAAGTGGGTACGGGGAAAGGATATCTTCCGAGCCATATTCATCCTGCCCTGGGTAACCAGCGCGATCGTGATCGCCATATCCTGGCGTTTCTTATATGAGCCCCGTCTTGGTGTGCTCAACCATCTGCTCGTACTGATCGGGGTCACGAATCTGCCCAGCTGGCTCAACGACCTGAATTTGGTCATGCCCTGCCTGATCATAGCCAATGTGTGGCACGGTACCGCCTTCAGCTTCACGCTGCAGACGGCGGGTTTGCAGAGTATTCCATACGAACTGTACGAAGCCGCCCATGTAGACGGAGCTGGAGCCGGACAGAAGTTCCGCTACGTGACCCTTCCTCTGATCCGGCCTTTCCTTATGATCAACCTGGTCCTGATCTCGATGTATACGGTAAACTTCTTCGATCTCATCTATGCCATGACCAACGGCGGTCCTCTATACAGGACCGAGGTCATCGCCGTTTTTCTGTATCATCAGGCCTTCGAGTACGGCCATATGGGCAGGGGCGCCGCCGTAGCGGTACTGATCCTGATTATTAATCTCGTGCTCACTCTCGCCTATATGAGACTGAATCGTGAGCGGGTAGCGGAGCAGAAGCGATGAATCCGAAGCCGGTCTGGAAAATATTGACCTATACTCTCCTCGTCCTCTGGGCGCTATTCACAGTGATGCCGCTGTACTGGCTGCTCAGCGCGACCTTCAAGCTGCCCGGTGAGGCGATCGGGTATCCTCCGACTTTGATACCCCGACATCCGACGCTGGGGAATTTTGGTGATCTGCTGTTTCGATCCAAATTCGGTTTCACCTCCTATCTGAACAGCATCGTCATCGCAGTAGGTGCAACGCTAATCAGCACGCTCAGCGCCATGCTGGCGGGATTCGGCTTTTCCCGCTTCCGCTTTCCCCTGCGGAATCAGATCCTCGTTTTGATCCTGCTCATCCAGATGGTTCCGCTGCTGGCGGTGATCATCCCCCTGTACCGGCTCTACTCCCTCTACGGCCTGTACGACACTCGGATTGGATTGATGATTGTCTACGCCGTGCGGACCGTCTCGATGAATACCTGGCTGCTGAAGGGGTATTTCGATACCATCCCCGTCGAAATCGAGGAGGCCGCCCTGATCGACGGCTGTTCCCGGCTCCAGGCTTTCTTCAGAGTGTCCTTCCCGATCGCGGCACCGGGAGTGGCCGCCGCCTCGATTTTCGCCTTCTTTCGCTCCTGGAACGAGTTCATGATCGCCATGACGTTGACCTCCACGGTTCGGCCGTATACGGTCGAGCTGTACCGTTTTATCGGCGAGCACGGAGAGGTGGATTGGAGCCTGCTCGGCACCGCCTCTTTCATCGCCATCGTTCCCGTTCTGATTCTGTTCTCCTTCTTCCAGAAGTACTTTGTCATTGGCCTGGCCGGCGGCGCTGTCAAGGAATAGGTGCATCCGCCGTGATATCGAGCATCGCGTCACCTCCGGGCAGCTGCCGTCCTCCCCGAATATGAGCGAATCCGAGAACCCTCAGCAGTTCAGACTGGTCGTCTTCGATCTGGATGGAACCCTGGTGGACGAGAGTCTTCGCATGAAGGCGGAAGATCTTGACTGTATTCGGGAGCTTCGGCGGAGGGGCGTAGCAATCACCCTGGCCACGGGGAGGACCTTCGACTCCGCTCTTCCCTACGTTCAAAGACTGGGGGTCGAGCTTCCTGTAATCCTCTGTAACGGTGCGGCAATCGTCCACCCGCTCAGCGGTGAAATACTGTATCAGCAGAGGCTGCCAGAGGAGCCGGTTCTGATATTACTGCAAAGAGCCCGGGAAGCTGATTTGGACTGCCTCTTGTACATCGACCCTCTGTCCGGCTGCCCCTGTGTTTCCCAGCTCACCCCTATACTGGCGGAATTCATTCTTCTCGAAGGACTGCACTGTGTAGAGCTCAACGACCTGGCAGCGGTGGTTCACGGTGATCAGCCGATAAAAATCCAGATCGTCGGTGAAGAATCCGGTTTGCTCGGGCTTCGGCGCCTGGCTCTCAAACAGTTTCCTGATATTAATCTGCTCCTGACGCAGAGCGATTATTTGGAGGCTATGCCTCCCGGCGTGTCCAAAGGGGCGGCGTTGCAGAAAATCAGCGAATATACGGATATCCCCCTCTCCCGGATGGTGGCATTCGGTGACAGCGTCAATGACGAAGAACTGATTGCCCTGGCCGGATTCGGCGTAGCTATGGCGGATGCTCCCGAGCAGGTACGAAACGCGGCCAAGGCCACCGTCTCTAGTATTGCGGCTGCCCTGACAGAGATATTCGGGCGCTGACGACCAATTCCTGATCTTTACACCATCTTGAACATCTGGGACATCCTGCGCCCGAGAATACGGTTGGCCACGGTTATTGCGGCCAGGACCAGTACGATGAGGATGGTTCCCAAGGCATAGGCCGGTCCGATGGTGGCGGAGAACAGATATTCCACGATGGTCACGGTGATCGTCTTCCAGTGGGCGGAGTAGAGCATCACCGTAGTGGACAGCTCGCCCATCAGCGTGGAGAAGGATATGACCGCACCGGCAAGAATGCCCGGCATCATCAGGGGAAGGGTGATCTTTCTGAACGTGGTCAGCCAGGAAGCCCCGGTAATAGAGGAGGCCTCCTCCACGGCTACGTCAATCTGGCTCAACGAAGCGGTGGCGGACCGGAAGATGTAGGGCATGCGTCTGATAAAGAAGCCGACCACCAGGATCATCCAGGTGCCGCTCAGGATGAGCAGACCGGAGGAGAAACCGACCAGAATGGCCACTCCCACGACGATGCCCGGAAGGATAAAGGGCAGCATGATCGTCAGATCCAGGATCCATCGGGGTCTCAAATTCTTCCGTACATTGATATAGGAGAGCAGGGTGCCGATCACCGCAGCGATCAGGGTGGCCGTAGTCGCCAGAAACAGGCTGTTCTTTATCGGTGTCACGGCTACCTGAAAGATCCTCCGGTAGTTCTGAAATGAAAATTTGGTCGGATATCGTGTCCCCGCCCAGCCCTCGGTGAAGGAGGTGATAATGACAGTGAGGTGGGGGAGCAGCGAGAAAAAGATCACCCCCAGGCAAAACAACGTACCGATCCACTTCAAGAGCTTGCTCGAGGATATTCGGGCAGCCTGGGTGGTGCTGGTGATGGTGACGTAGGAACGCCTGGTCGTAACGTACTGGGAGAGGAGGATGGCAAAGGCAACCAGCACAACGTTGACCATGGCAATGGCCCCGGCGGCATTCAGGTTGAAGAATCCGGTGACCTGGAAATAGATCAGGGTCGGCAGCACGTAGAAATTTCCTCCCAAAATGGCCGGCACCCCGAAATTCCCGACCGACCTCATGAAGACGATCAGAGCACCGGCCACGATGGATGGTATTACTAAGGGCAGGTTCACTGTCCGGATGACTCTCCATCGGGATGCCCCCATGATCTCGGCGCTCTCCTCGATGTATGGGTCCGCTGAAACCAGGGCTCCGTAGGTCAGGAGGAAGATAAAGGGGTAGGTGCTCATGGTGATCGCGATGATGACGCCTGTCGGCCCGTAGATGTCGGGCAGACTGAATCCGAAAGCCCTGTCTAGCAAGAAATTGACTACCCCTTGACGTCCGAAGAGGAGGATCCAGGAATAAGCCCCGACAAAGGGCGGAAGGATCAGGGGCAGGGTCCCGAGGGTGAGGAAGAAGGTCTTCAGCGGGGTCTCGGTCTTGGCAACGAAGTAGGCCATAGGAATTCCCATGAGGCAGGAAAACAGAACGCAGAACAGTCCGACGGTCAGCGTGTTCAGGAAGGCGCTTCTGTAGAGGGTCGAGGTGGAAAACTGAGAGAAGTTGGCCAGGGTGAGGTTGCCCAAGGTAGGGGCATCTCCCAGTTCGATAAAACTGTTGAAAATGACTTTGGAGAGGGGATAGGCGATGAACACGACCAGAATGATCAGCGCCAGGCCCAGGACCAGGTAGGGGGTAAGCTCGAAAGCCTTTAGTTTTTCTCTGATTGCTCCAGCCATGCGGACTCCTAATCCCGGTCCAACTGCTGCTTCTGCTCTGTGGGAAAGAGCTTGGCTTCCTGTCCGTGGACGATCACCGCGACCGGAGCGCCCACTCCGACACCTTGTACTCGGCGATCCTGATCGACCAGAATCTCCTGAGGATCGTTGTTTTGAAAGATTTCGATGTAGTAGCGGACCACCGAGCCGAGGTAGAGAATGACTTTTACCTCACCCCTCAAGCTATTCGGATGATCCGGATCCGCGGTGACCTCCATCTGCTCCGGTCGGACGAAGAGGATCCCCTCTCTATCGGGAAAGCTCTGGATACTGGCGGAGCTGTCCCTCAGGGAGATCTCCTCGTTAGATCTTAACGCCAATACTGAAGCTCCATCCCTTTTCACGGCACATTCTAGGAAGTTGGCCTGACCGATGAAATCCGCCACCCGGATTGAGTTGGGATGCTCATAGATCTCGTCGGGAGAACCGACCTGGCTGACCTTGCCGGCGTGCATCACGGCGATCCGGTCGGAGATGGATAGGGCTTCCTCCTGATCGTGGGTCACATAGATCGTGGTCACCTTGGCTCGCTGCTGGATCCGCCGGATCTCCTCGCGCATGTAGACCCTCAGCTTGGCGTCCAGATTGCTCAGGGGTTCATCCAAAAGAAGAAGGTGCGGGTCGTAGACCAAAGCCCGGGCCAGGGCGATGCGCTGCTGCTGCCCGCCGGAAAGCTCGCTGGGCTTGCGCTTCTGGGTCGCTTCGAGCCCCACCAGTGCAATGATGCGGTTGACTCTTTCCTTGACCTCCCTCGAGGAGAGTTTTCGGATTCTCAACCCATAGGCCACATTCTCGAAGATCGACAAATGGGGAAACAGGGCGTAGCTCTGAAATACCATGCCGATGTTTCGTCGGAACGGCGGGATCGAGGTGAAGTCCCGACCGAGGAAATCAATGGCTCCGGCGCTCGGTTTTTCGAAGCCGGCGATGCAGCGCAGGGTGGTGGTTTTTCCGCAGCCGCTGGGGCCGAGGAGGGTAAACAGCTCTCCCTCCCGGATATCCAGAGACACATCGTCCAGGGCCTGCACCTGATCGTGTTTACCCCTGAAGATCTTGC